>Ga0182738_1001451_pt1 | contig 29736 bp, 33 predicted proteins | sample eDN5th30CBELigMG_FD_128876 | JGI IMG/M metagenome (GOLD analysis project Ga0182738, IMG submission 128876) | Enriched Miracle-Growth compost microbial communities from Emeryville, California, USA - eDNA 5th pass 30_C BE-Lig MG (version 2)... ...
ACTTGTAAATTCTGTAAAAGGCCTTGAGTTTTTGTCAAAGAGATATTTGTGAGGGCGTGAGCTTGACGACGGCATTTTGCGACGAGTTGTTGAAGGACATGAGCTTTGCCGATAAGGTCGCGAATTTGGCGATATGTTCTGTCGAAATTGACTTGTTCACGTTCAGCAATATCAAGGCTGTAAAGGTTGATGTTATTGACAGGTTGGCAGCATTGATTACCCATTGGATGATGTTGAAAGAATTGGAAGATTAGAGGAGAGTAGTATGGTAATCAGAATGCCTATAAAAAGTACAACAATAAATTATAAACATAGACAAATTTCGACTAAATAGAGAATAGTGAATTTTCTTGGTCATGCAAGAGATAGAGTGAATTTTGTTTGAACTGGAATGAAAGGAAAATTGTTTTGGAAGAAGATTTATTTGAGAGGTGATGAATGCGATTGATGAACTGAGTAAAAGAGGAGAGGAATATGGAAGAAAAAAGCCTTGATAGCCGCGAAATTTGTCTGGTCGCCATAAATTTTTTGGTTGTTTTATGATGAGCCAATCAAATTATGGCATTTTATTTTTTATAGGGGATTTAGAAGGAAATAATGGTTCAGAAAAAGTTTAGACTGGAGATGAATGGTTGAAGTGAGGTTTAGTGGGTGTTTGGGTGAAGCCATAATGGAAAAAAACCTTGGTTTAATAAGGTGATATTTTGTTGGATCAAATTTGATGATTCGATCTCCAAAGGAATAAATTAGATTGGAAAATTTTCACAATTGTTCTTTCTGTAGCTCTAGTAAGTTAGCTCTCTAGATTTCTGTGGAAATCTCTTAAAAATAGTTTTGAGTGAATTCGTTGAGGTTGAGGTTGTATTTTTGGCTTTGAAATTCTTGACTCAACTGAAATTTCAAAAATACTCAAGGAGAAACGTGAGAACAATCACCAATGAGAAGTTGCGACAATCATAATTTCCAAAAAAAGAGAAGTAGAATCTTGAAGCTATTCTTTTTATTCTCCCGCAAAAAATTTTCCTTGTTAAAAAAAAAATCAATAAAAAAATTTTTTTCAGATACAAACAAAAAAATATCAAACAAACAAATAAAAAAATGGAATGGTCAGGTTGGAGCATCTACTTTGGCTCCTTTTTATTCTTTTTTGTCTTGGGTTACTACATCATCAGTCATTTCCTCTTTGAAGACCACGAAATCAAAAGCAAACCCCCTCTCCTCATCTTCTCAGTCATTTTCAGTTTCTCAGTTTTGTTACTTCAAATGGTTTTCTTTGAAATGCTGGGAATAGGAACCCAAGAGTATAACCTGAGACTCAATCTCTTCTAATCTGACCATTTTAGAACTCGTTACCTCAAATGGGTTGTGACAATTTGCGCATTAACATATACATCATTATTTTTCTTGCCAATCTTATTGGTTCTCAATATTTTCAGAAAGCTCAAGCTCAGTACTCCCTCAAAACTCGGTATAATCTGCTGGAATAATGATGTCTGAATGATAATTTGATAGTGATATCTGTAGTTGGTGGGATAGCCTATCTTTGGTTGATCTCAAATATGCTGTTGGAAGAAATCAAGATCAGTCATCCTGAGAGAAGCGAAGAGTTTTTCTTTGATTTTCGTAATCTTTGGAGAATCTTTGAAATTTTCCTTCCATTAACACAAATCGGCGTTCTGGGTAAACATCATCCGGAATTTTGAGCATAAAATAACTCTTTTTATAGCAAGTATGGGCATGTCTATTATTGCTGTTCTTTCTGGCTTCGGTGCTGTGAATTTGCCAGTCGCTTATTATAATCTCTATGATGAAAAAAGTAAGCCAGAAATAATGAAAAACCTTATGAATGTTTTGCATATAGGCTTACAGATAAATCAATCGACGTTGGATATGAAAATCGTGGAGACAGTGGAAGGAATAGCAGCAAAGAAGAGAGAAAGTCTGAAGTTATTAAGACAGTTAAGAGAAAGTGGGCCAAGACCTGAAGTCAAAGGATGGGCGTAATGAGAATTGTGTTGAAAGAATAGAGAATAAATTTTCCCTGTAGAAAATTGAAGATCTGGATCTTTGGAAGAAAAAAGACGCCATTAGAAGTTCAAATAGAAGAAAATGAAGAAGAAATAAGGATATTAAAGAAAACTCATAATGAACTTTTCATGGGTAAGGAATAATGATTTTTCTCTTGATGAAAACTTTGGAAGATTATAATGAGTTTTTGCGAGATAAGGAAGCATATGCCAAATCCAAGACCTTTATTGGAAAGATTCAATATTTGTTAGCGAAAATCTTGTCAGCTTACTGCTTATACAGAATTATCATGGTAAGCTTATCGAGAAATAACATTTATTCACAAAGAATATAGAGCATAATTGCAATAATAATTGGAAGAGGAAAAGGTCTTGATCCGATCAATAGATTTATCAAGATAACGTTGAAGATATTGAACATGCGGCTTGAAGATGATATCTACGAAATGATTAGTGCTCATATTGCTTTCTTGTTGTTGGGCGTACTGGTGTTTATTAATATCAGATCATTCGTGAAGACAATCATTCAGTTTTTCAAGAATTTTGGAAGAGGATTACTTTCTCAAGTCTTTTTCTCGGAGATTATTGTCTATATACTTTCAGAAATATTGGCGATTTACTTTATCTCAACTTTCCTGTTGATGTATAACAATTTTCCAGTCCAACATAGGTAAGAAGAATCAATTAAAAGGGGTGATGTTGGTTAACTTTTTTGAAGGAAAAATATGGAAGCATTTCTGGGAGAATTGAATTTCAGGACATTGTATAAGTTATTTGATATTATCTTTTTATTGGCTGTGTTTATCGGCATGTTTATCATGTGGATAAACTATAAACTTCGAAGAGAAAAATACAGCCGATATCTTCAACAGACCAATGAAGAAAATTATAAAACCAAATAATTCAAGAGAAATTGTTCTTGTCAATGTTTTGATACATTTTGTATTATTATTGTATTGAGATGATACAGACATCTATGATTTAGTATGCTGATTTAAGCACAAACATAGATAGATGATTTTGTAGAAATAATACTGTATATTTGTTAAAAAGAAATCCTCTCCAAATGTCCTCACTTTTAGATGGTATTTTTAGTATAAGTGAGATTTCCTGAAGCAAACGTATTAATTTCCAAGATCTTGATTTGATTTTCAGCAACACTATTCGCAGCTTTCGCCTTTCTTCTGAGATACAAGCTTCCAAGGAAAATAACAAGGAAGAATGCAACACTAAATACTACTAAAAGGGTTTTTGTTTTATCCCAAACAAACACCGAAGGAGTATTTGTCACAGCACTCTCAAGACTTTCTTCGATAGTTTTGAGGAATCCAATTCTTCTATTCTCAAGATCGAACAAGGTGTACACAGTTCTCATAAAGACATCCCCCAGAACCCACATATCAGTGCTGGGGGAAGGCAACAACAGAATAAGACAAAAAGTGTCACGATCATCATCCCATAGAACATAATCTTTTGGCTCAATTTTAAAGACAGAGCTTCCAAAGACGAGCTCCAATGTGGGTAATCTTTGTAAAAGAGTTTTTGAACATTGCATATACTTCATGGAACTCCAGACTTTCAAGTAGTCCTCTTGAGCAATATCAGAGATTTGGTCCATGAAACTCTCGTAAATATCATAAGGAATATGAATACAGCTTGTTCCTGAATCAACCATAGCCATATAATCAGTTTCCCGGCTTCTCAACTCCATCTTTCCATGCATAGTTAATCTTCCTTCTGTCAGGTTCACAGCCCAGTATTTATCACTGACGAGATTCTGATAAATAAACTCTTTATTTCTCGCATATTCATAATCGTATCCTCCCAAAATCAGCTCTCCAGCATGACTTTTCCTTCCACTTGTCCCTGGCAAATATATCGAGAAAACCATCTGATTTATAACTCCCTGCTCTTTAAGGCTAGCTAAGATCATCTTGTGCCCATTAACCTCCTCTCTTGGGCCCAATCCGACCAGTCCTTCAGCTTGAACTGAATCAAGATCTTTCTGGGTAGAAATCAGATAGAAGGCCTGGTTTTCAACACAGTGAGGAGTATGAGCAATACAGACTCGATCTTCAGCGATAACGCCGGTGATTTCTCCCTTTCCGTAGCGTAGGCTTTGTACTCTTGAGTCAATAATGTTGCAGCCAAGGTTGCTTTGACAATTATAGTAATGAAGGAAGTTTTTTCCTTGGAAATCTTTATTAGGGATCCAGATCCATGAAGATCCGGTATCAATAAGAGCCCTGAAGGTCTCAGCTGATTCTCCGAAAGCAAGAGCGATGGAATATTGAATGTTCAGATATGTATTTATCTGCTCTTCAATGACATGGGGATTTGTTTCGTTTGCAACAAAGACACCCTCTTCCGTTATATACAAAGAATTCAAATTATCTTCAAGATTGTTGGGGACTTGACGTAGCAAGTCGAAACGGACAAGAGGGGAAGCTGTAATGTGAGTAAAAAGGAGGAAACACGCGAGAACGGGAAGCAAAAGTTTCGGGGAGGGTGATCTTAGGGACAGGAAGGAGGATAAGCTTGGCATTCAGAGAGAAAAAAATTTATATATTTAAACTTTTTTTTTGACTTGAGATATTTGAGTTTTTTGAAAAATAATTTTAATGGGAAATTGTTGCAGTAATGACTCAAATGGAGGAGCAGGAGGTAGAAGAGAAGAAAGAGATGATTTGAATTGATTAAAATTGAATAGAAAAAGAAATAGCTACCAACATGAATAGAGATCTGGATGATGAAGGTACTTTTAAGAGAAGAAGGTTTTGAATTAAGTGAATAATGTTAGGAAATGTCATTGTTGTCGAAGATCCTTCAACCCAATCTCGTGTTCTGGTGATTAATAAAGGAAATAAACGTCAAAAAGAGATGTATGTGATAAAAGAAGAGTCCCTGATAAATACTCAATCCAGCGTCCCTGCTAATTATCACAGTCGCTAGATTACAAGAGAAATTTATTTCTTCAGAGAGAAAAGAGGGTGATTTTTCAAGAGTATTGGAAATAGAAAATAATGATAAGATTGAAAATCAGTCCGTTCTCATTGAATGTTTCATTCTTCATAAAAAATATTGATTCAAAAAAACTTCTTTTTCAAAAAAATCTTTTATTGTATATTTGCATAGTATTCAAGTTGTTGTGGTGTCAGAAAAATTTGTGCGTTAATTATGAAAAATCGCTAATTTTATTTGAAGGAAAGAAAATAAATTTTTTGGAAAAGATTTTTTTTGAGAGTCTCCCCTGTTAAATAAAGTGTGAGAGATTTTACGACCTGATCTTTTTGGAATGTTGAGGATTTGTCATGGAATGAAGAGAGGATGTTTTGAGGACAAGGAAAGAAGAGTTTTTGAGACAAACAAATTAAAAACAAAAGACAAGATTAAAAAAGGGAAAAAATTGTGGAAGTAATTTAATTGAGAAATATATGGACATGCCTCAAAAAATTAAATCCTGAAAATTTTTAAATCTCCAGAGTCTATTGTTGTCAATCGGATTCAAGAAAGACCTAGAAATCGAAACTAGAACAGAATTCCCCCAAAAAAATACAGTAATTCCTGGTCGATCAGCCACGTCACTCATTATTTCTGATACAGTAATTTATTTTCTGCACCCACCCAATCTACTATTTCAGGAAGTTGGAACCTATTCCAAGGCTTAAGAGTGGTATCAGATGGTTTTTTTGACAAAAAAGGCAGGTTTAAAATATCGATGGGCAAGTTTACAGGAAAAAGGTTTTTTACATAAAACATTTTAAAATGCCATAAAAATCTCTCAAAAAGGGTTTTTGATGTTTCTTGTTGATTTTGAAAAAAAGTGGCCGTTTATGAGCTAGAAAAACGAATTTTCCAGACTAAAGTCGAATGTGATGATTTTGAGAGGTTGATCGTTTTTTTGTCGGGATTTTTTTCTGTATTCCGCCGCCCACTTGAATGCAAAAAAATTTATTAGGACCAAAATAAAAAATTCAAATTGAATTCAATTCGAATTAGACTTGCCATAGATTAGTTGCCTTGCTGAAAATAGCTGAGAAAGGCTTTGAGTTCAGAAGAAATGGAAGCAAGTGGAAGGCTGTTGCACGAAAAATTTATTTTAATGGAAAATTCGAATACAAAATTTAAATTTAAGACAAGTTTTCCTTTGAAACTATCGATCGATCGAAAAATTTTAATTTCCTGATCGATGCTCAGTTTTATAATGCTAAAATTAGTTACATAAACCCTGAATCATCTGATCCGGATTTCACTTTAGGAGCCTGAGGTTTTTCTCCATAAACTTTGTAGAAAAAGTTCCCTCATTTCAGGTCGAAAATTATATTTCCTGTGCGGGGGGAAACAGAGGAAAATTCGTTATTTCGAAAACTATTCATAATTAATTTAATCAAGAGAAAATTCGACTTGAGCGCTCGTTGATTTCTTGCTTACCCACAAACCAAAAGAAATTTTTAAAAATCTAGTTATGTTTTTTGGCCAATTAAAAAATTCGAAGGACGATTATTGGCCTTTGTTCCTCATCAGATCATTCGAGTTATTAATCAAACTTTATATATACGCTTTGATCAATTTTACCTTAAATATAATTCTGTCTCTGTATTTCTTTTCAAAATGGGAAACACTCTCCCTACCGAAATTAAAGAACAACCTTCTGTCCCCATCGAGCCTGTTGAGGCTATCGAAGTCGCCAAGCCCCCAAAACAAGTCTCCCCCATCCGTTCTGCTTTAAAACCGTTGGCTACCCCATTAAGACCCATTGCTTCTGCTTTAAAGCCATGTAAAGCCATCCCCAGTAAAATCAAGAACTTTGCCAAGGTCAATATCGGGGCTCTTGCTAAAAGAGGCTTGAAGTTACATCCAAGATATCATTTGAAGCTGGCAATTCAAGATAACGAAGGTACACTCCAGACGATAGTTAAATTTTTGAACGGAAACAGAATGCGTATAGCTTCTTTGAGAAAGTTGTCAGTGAGATTGGGCGAAAAGGAGATTTTGCCTTTGTTGATGACACCAACTCCCATTAGACCTTTGGTGAAGGCTTTGGGTAAAAGACTTTCTAGATTGAGGAATTTGGAAAGCGCAGAAATTGGTTCTTCGCATTTGAATGCATTCTGCATAGAAGAAACTCTGATTGAAGCCTTGACAAAGATGAAGAAGATTTCTTCTTTGTCTTTGGGTATCCCTGATAACCAAAAGAAGATCAATTTTATTGCCAAGAAGCTGGTTCATCTCAAGACAATAACGAGACTAAATTTGGATTTCTTTGTTGCCAACAATAACCTGAAGCCTATTTTGAATAGTTTGAAGTGGTGTTCAAGACTACAAGTTTTGAGAATAAATCTGACTAATTGCACAGTGGATGCTTCTGTGGTCCTCAAGATCGCTGAGATGCTCAAAACATTGAGAAAATTGGAGTACTTGATCATCCATTTGGACAACACTGATGTTGAGGATGAAGAAATAAAGCTTTTGTATGATACTATTGAAGAACATTGCCGTGTTGGCTATTTCAAAATTTACCTTGATGGCTGCTCAAAGCTGTCTTGGTGGCTGAGAGCTATGATTTATACAAAGGAGAATTTCACCGACAGATGTTAAGGTGTTGAATTTTTTGAATTTCAGGAGAACATACATGTAAATATCAAAGAAAAAAGTATAAGAAGACAATGATTGTTCAGTTGAAGATTACTATCATTCTATTTTTGTTTTTAGTTAATTAGAACGATATTACTACCCTCATTCAATTTATTACTTTCAAAAACAAACAACACTTTGGTCTCGGTCTCAAGGAAGTTACGTATTTTTATGTTCTCTTTATGTAATGTAGTAGGTAGTTTGCCTTTTAAAAAAGTTGTTGAGCTTCGTAGAGGGTCGTTGCTCACACTTTTTTTTCTCTCTGTATATTTTTTTAAGAATGAATATTTATAATAATTTTCGTTATCTATTTATTTAATTTAGAGTTTGATGATGTTTTGTAAAGATATTTGTTTGCGTTATTTTCAAGTAATATATTATTTATTGATAATTATCATGACCAAAAATTCATTTGGCTTTGGTTGGTTGAAACAAGAATTTGATTCTCTCAGTAAAGTTCACAATCAGTTTTTTACTCAATATAATAACAACAAATTTTTCATCACAACTTAAGCAAGATATTTTAAGAGATCGTTTTTACATTCTTCAGCAGGAGGAGATTGAGTTTGAGTTTGTTCAATGACACCTTTAATTCCGACACTTTGAGCGATTTCCAAAGCCATATTACACTTGGACAAGATATTTCCGTATGCGATCAAATACTTCAAGGCATTATCGGGATTACCTTCACCTGGGAAAGTGACATTTATAAAGCTGAATAATTTTTCAAGGACAATATCATTGGTGAAATTGGTGATGGCAGTACTCATATTGAACACAAGAGCAGCAAGAGCGGCTCTAACGGTATCCTTGGGTCTTTGGTTGACTTGCTGACTGAGAAGAGCTTCAAGGACCATATCAGCGTATTTCATCAAGGCGTTTTTACAACTGATTTGTTGGAACATATTGGCGAGGACTTTCAAGATCAAAGTGATGATAACGTCGCTTTGGGTACTTCTGACAACTTGACAAAGAAGAGTAAGGTATCCGAGACCAGAGTCAAGGCCAGAGAATAATTTTTCAGATCTGGGGTGAAGTAAGAAAAGTCTGAAAAGATCAAGAACGGGGAGGAGTTTATCAAGAGGCCATTTGAGTAATTTGGTAGTGATAACTTCGATTTCAAGCTCAGAGATTTCGTAAGTGTGGTAGTTTCCGGTATCTTTGAGAATAGCCAGGATTCTTTGAAGTCTGCTTTGTTCAGTTTCTTTCAAACTTAAAGGAGTTTCTTTCATATCCTCGTTAAATTCGAACAATTTCTTGGTAAGTCCGTCAAAGTTACCAGTTTCATAGGTAATGATTTGATTGTATGGGAAAATATTAGACTTGAGTTCCTTGGCTTGGGGTTGACCGGCTTTCTTGACTCCGGGTCCGTGGCCAGCCTTTCCTCTGACGTTCTTTCTGATGAATTGAACGACTTGTTCAAGGTATGTCTTGGATAACCCTTCTCTAGCCAAGAACTTTTCGGCGGATTGAAGAGGATTCTCATCAGTGTTGTAAGGCAATTTCTTGGGTACACCGCTTTCATCGTCAACGTCAAAGATATATTCATATTCTCCTTGAGCGAAATATCTATCACCATCATACCATTGGCTTTGTTTATTTCCAATAACATCACCGATTTTCTCCCAAATTCCTTGTTCTTGCTTCCAAACATAGGCTTCAGGGACAGTTCCGTTTTTGAACAATCTGATTTCACCATCCTTTTTGCCCTTAGTTCTCTTGAGGGCGTCAACACTAGGAAGTTTCGCCAATTCAGCTTCACTCAAGCCTTCAGGTCCTTGAGAAGCAGCCATTTGGCTTTGAGATTCAAGCTCATCTATTTCTTCAGTGCTGGCTCTTTTATTAGGATTGCTGCTGAAAACTCTCGTAAAGCCATCAGCGCAAGCACTAATAATTTCACCATCTTGATCGGCTCTAACCACCCAAATAGTAGAAGGGTGGCTGATAGATTGTTTACAGGTTTCATGGTCCCAGATTTTGATAGTTCTATCATCACTTCCTGAGACGAAACGGCCATCTGGAAGGATAGAAACAGAGAAGATGAAGGCTTCGTGGCCAGTTAAACAACTGAGAAGTTCTCCTCCGTAACTCCAGAGCTTGATTTGTTCGTCATTGGAGCATGAGAGGAATCCGAATTCGCTGACTCTGGCGAATTCTCTAATGATGTCATTATGAGCTCCGGTAAGGGTTCTGACCTTTTTGCTTCCTTCCCAGATATTAATATTCTTATCCTGAGAGCCAGTAATAAAGATTTCGTTATCTAAAGCCAAGACAGCAACAGCATGTTTATGGTCTTCTAATTTGAACAAGATGTTTCCTGAAGCTAAATCCCAGACGATAGCAGCTCCATCCCAGCCTCCTGAAATGAGTTTCCCAGAGGGAGATTCAGAAAGACTGTTGACGGGGCCAGTATGTCCTTCGAGTTGTTGGACAGGATTGCCGTCAATATCAAGAATGTAAATGTGGTTATCTTTGCAACCAACAATGAAGCCATCAAGATTTCTTCTGACTTGAAGTGAAAGGATATAATCATTGAAGATATTGACTTCATTTTGAAGTTGATATGCTCCATCGATTTTTTTATAGATACGAACAGTTTTGTCAATAGAACCTGTAAGTAAATATGGGCCGCCAGTAGCAAGAGCACGAACAGCAGCAGAGTGAGCTTTGAGGTTTTGATACAAATGGAATTGTTGAGGTGATTCGACTTCCATCTTGGGGATTTGGAGGCAAAGTGTGTGTGAAAATTATGTTTTTAGATTATATAAAATCAAATGTAATGTGAATACTGCTCTTTAATAATTTAAAACACGACGATACTTCATCAGATCAGAGAAGCTATATAAAAATTTCTTGAGTTTAGGGTTTGATATTACTGCACAACAGAATGATCTAGAAAGAATATTGCTGAAATTAATCGTGATAACTCTAAGATAATGAGGTATTTTGAGTTGAGTTTTTTATTAAAGAATTTAAATAGGTATCATCTTTATCATGGAAAAAATATATCCAATAAATTTGTTTGTTATTTCTCACCTAAATCAATTAAAAATCAGAAGAGCCTTGATTTTGATCAGGCGAAAAAAAAACTGATGAGACTCTAGTTAATAGTTGATTAGAAGTATTATTTATTAGAACAGTAATTAATATACGCTATTTAGATACAACAGAAACTCATTTTTGTACAAGAAAATATTTACTATTTACATCGATAAATTCCTACATGAATTCAAATAAATGATTAAATATTACAAAAAGCTTCCATTAGATACATTGAAATCTAATGATTTCCCTGAAAAGAATAGTTGATTGAAATTCTCTTTACTAAAACAAAATGAAAAATATAGCAAAGAATGAAGCAATGATAGCAGCTGTTGTAGATAATCTACTTGCTCCACTCATTTTATATCTGTAGTTAGCTCCAGATCCAGTAGGATTCACAATCGCCTCGCCACTCATATTGTCAATATAAGTTCCATCACCAGTTCCAATTAATAAGGAATTCTATTGAAATATTAGAATTGGCCTTTATTCTCAATTATTACAGGACAAGTGGAATTTGTAGCATTTGGATTACAAGCACAAAGATCACCAAAGCAAGATGTATTTTCTGTTTCATTCGCACATCTCGTACATGAATCAACCTATTTAAAACAAATAAGAGGATTGCTTAGGAAATTTCTCAAGTACATATTCTCTTGCGGAACAATCAGGACCAGTCCAACCTTCAGGGCATTGGCAAATATTATCAACACAAGTTCCGTGCCCAGAACACCCAACTCTGCAATATTCAGGGTTAGAAATCGTGCAAAAAGTATCGGGATCAGGGCATTGGAGAACTCCAGTCATTCCAGAAACTGAAACAGTCTTTTCTTCTGTGCAGTTTACAACAGTGTCGCCAATTGTAACAGTGACAATATTTGATCCATCATCAGCCGTATTACACTATAAGGACGAAAGATTAATAAAAACGAAAAAGGCTGAAATTATACTTTTACAGGGAAGCAGAAAGCGACCGTCTGGGCGAAATAGAAACCCGCAGGACTTAAAGTTCCTGCGAAACATCTACTGCCTTGTCCATAAAATTCTTGTTGTAAGTACGCAAAAGCGGCATCTGCAGGATTCTCACAATCAGCATTTGGCAAGCCGATATAATAAGGACAATTATCACTGAAACTATCCACAACTACAGTATCATTGCCCCAGTAATTTTCTGATGAAGGGAGACTGGAATCAGTTGAGATCTGAGTCCCACTTCCACAGACAGCAACAGCTCTTCCAGTATAAGAACATCCTTCAGCGGTAAGGGGGCTGCAAAATTCATTGAAATTTGGCTCGAAAGTTTTATCATTCATACAAGCCCCGTCAAGGAACGAGCAGCCTCCGCTTTGGCCCCATTGAAGAGGTTCGCTATTATTGTAGTTGACTTGGTACCAACCAGTGCCTTCCAGAAGAGCCAGGGTGAACTCAGAAACACGAGAGTCTAAAATATCGTTTGCTGTCATGTACTAAAAATGTTAATTCAACTTGATTAATTTGGCGGAAAAGGGCTCACCTCGTTATAAAATACTCTCCTTTCCCAATGGCTTCCAGCAGATCCGGAACCTCCGTTGTTTTCCAAGTATCCACCGGGTGCTGTATCACATCCAAAGTGTTCTCTGACTCTGGTAGTTAAGGGTTCAACGTTGATATAATTAATAGTTTGACCATTAGCTGTAGTGGTTCTATAACGGAAAATGTTAATATATTGTGTTGCTATTTGAAATATTATTATACCCAATGACGTTATCAAGGAGTTCATTCGTAGAAGGATCAATGTAGTATTGATAAAGGTTTTGGCTGAACCCAAGAAGATGAGTCATTTCATGTAAAACTGTGTAAAGATTATCTGATAATTGAACCAATTGGGCTGTCTCTAATGTTGCCAAATTTATGCTCAACATTCCATAAGTGGGTCTAAGAGGTTAAGAGAGCGTTCTTGAGAGTCTTCAATTACCTGTTTGTATCCCAATCTAGACTGCAAGGGATCGAATAGGCAACATAATCAGCATCAGTGTTATATTCACTCGTGACTAATATGACCAAATCAGCTTCGACACCAGTCGTCAAAAGCATATCAGGAGGGTTCAGAGTGCCACAAGCCCCATCCACAATAAGCGGGCTGGTCAGTCTGGGGACTTTAAGTGTTGCTTCAAAATAGGCAACAGCTGATGCCATCAGTTGGTTCTTTATATACTCAATTACAGCTTCACTTCCTGTTACCAAATCTATTTGATAGAGTTATGAAGGGGTTTTAGCAGGGTATTGGCTTACTGGTGTAGTCGACGTAGATCCTGATGCTATCAAAGGTTTGTTGTAAAGAACGGCCTTGGCTGGGTTTGTCAGACCCAGAGGAAGTGTTGAGGTGGCGGACAGTGTAGTTAAGTTCATGGTGGATGCAGTTGTGCTTGTGGGCGTTGAAAGAAAAGATGAGGAAAGATGAGATAAAGAGGGAGATGAATATCGTTTTCATAGGATTTTAAAAAAATTTGTTTGATAACGAATCCGCTGACAATTTAGTTAAATAAGGCGAAAATACAAATAATTTTAGCTTTAGTCCTAAAGGAAATAGAGAAATTGAAATTTCGTTTTTGATATTAGAATTAGTTGTATTGGTGATTTGGAGGATCAGTATTTGAGTTATTTTGGGTGGGAGAAGATCAATGCCATTGAATTACTTATAATTTGATATAAAATTCTATTTGAAATAGAGCCAGCCAATTTATAGCACCAAGAAAAATTTTGAAAATGACAAGGAACATTAAGACAAATAGCTTTATTTAGATTCAAATTTAATGTGTGAAATCGAAGGTTCGCGCTCTGGCTTTAAATCTGGATTTAAAAATGTCATTCGAACTAGTCCGAAACGGCCTAACTTCTCCTTTTAGCCCTTTTATATTTAGGCGAAATCCTTGGAAAGAGTTGTTGTTCATTGTCTTTAGTGTCTGGAGAATCCTTGATGTTTCATAAGAAAGGAGTATTTTTAAATATGAGCTAAGAAGTTCATTGATAAAGCGAGACGCTATTTGACAGTTTTCGCTTTGGAATTTGAAAAAGAAGGGTGAGAATGTCAGGGGACAAGAGGAGCACGTGTGCTAAAATAAATTAAAAAGATAAAAGAGAGGTCAAGCTGGATAAAAATAGCAAAAAGGGGATATTCTAGAATCTTTATTTGGAATGGAAATAGAGTAAAGTAGGCAGGTCAGTTAGGATAATGATAAATTTAGGGTCATATCTGAGAAGTAAACTTCTAGAAAAATATCAAAAGACAAAAGTTTGAATTTGGAATTTTAGTCTTGAATCTAAGAAAATCTGTAAGAGAACTGTACAGAATTGGGATAAAAGACAGATCTCCAAATGGAGATAAGTCCTTCGTTTGGATTCATATTATTGTACTCATATGAATAGATGTGAATAGAAACTCAACAAATAATAATAAATGATCATCAAAAATAAAAATAAGAAATAAGAGAGAATAAGTAAACATAAAGAATGGTGGTATTAATCTATGATTGTCGCATCAGAATCATAGTTATAATCAGATTCAAGTTCAGTATCTGAATCTTGAAAAGACATTTTGGTTTGATCACAAGCCATGAGGAATTTATGGATTCTGGCTTGAGTATAAACATCCTTTTGGTATTGGCAAAAGCCAAAAGAAAGGAATTCCAATTTACTCAATCTGCTAATAGGATTTACAGCAAACTTCATTAATTTTAGGTAATCATTTTCATCAGCTCTGATGTAAGGCTGAGCTCCAAATTTGTTCTCATCAATAAGAATCGATAAACTTCTGAGATTCTTCTTTTTCTCAATGACATTAAAAATTCCTTTGAATTGATGATCTTTGATCCAACAATTAAGCAATTCTAAGCAAAGAGTATTGACGTGTTTAGCTTGAGACAAAACTCCCAGTAAAAATGTTTGAACAGCCTTTTCGAGCCTCCTCTCGCAATCAATCTCGAAAGCAAATTCCTTTAATTTGCAGAGTTCAATTACAGGAGCCCCTAGTAACTGTCTTGCACTTATCTGAGGCATTCTGAGAACAAATTTTTCAAGACTTGTTTTGAATTTTCGAACATTGTAAAAGAGTCCTCCAATGATTCCATTCAAATCATATTTTCCTTGAAGATTGATTTTGAGGACCTTAAGACTATCAGCCTCGATCCTTGGCAAGGTTTTTTCGACCAAGAACTTGAGGATATGAGCGCCGTGTTTCTTGCCAGACCAGTTGAAGTCAATAAACTGAAGCTTCTTGACGTGATAAAAAACTATGGACAAAAATTCTTGAAGAAGATTTTTATCTAATCCTTTATCATTCAAGATGAGATTATTGACAGTATCTGATATGGTGACGGCTCTAAGGTAGTATAATTGACTGAAAATGTAGTGAAGAGCAGCGAAATCTTCCTTGTCAAAATGAAGACAAAATAAATAAACTTTGGTAGTATTTCTCCAAGCTTTGATATCAATCACAGTTTCTTCATTCTTTTCTGAACCAAGAGTGATCATCAAGCTTCCACTCTCGGGAGCATGTTGAATTTGAAGACGACTCTTAACCTTCATTGAATCAACAACTGCAGAATGGTGCAATAAATTCAGTAATTGCATGTGTTTAACTGGAGTCTTTTCTTGGCTTCTCTGTGGTGTTGCCAAAGCAAGAGAATTATTTTCAACCTCAGCAACGACGGGTTTAACATAAGAAGGCTCATTAATTTGGTCCCAAAGGCATGGATCGTTGAGATCTGGGAAGCTGGGAATGGGTTGACTGAAACTGCGCTGGAGCTGGAGAGGATGAGAGGGTTCAAAAGTGAGATTTTTCTTGATGGTGTCGTAATTTTGGATGGTAAGGTATCTCGCCTCAAATTTTTTACGTTTTAAGATGGTTTCAAGTTCATCAAAAGATTCGTCAATCTGCTCTAAATCGGCCAATTTCCTCTTCTCCAAGACACTTTGCATTTGCAAACAATGCTTTTCGGCAAGGCTTGGGCTTTTCGTTAGGACTTTCTTTGATTTTGCTTCCTCTTCTTGAAGAAGAAGAAGGTCTTCAATACGCTGGACTGGATGTCCCTTGTGTTGGCCTTTAAAGAAACATTCGTTGCAAATTGGAGTATTTTCTTGCTCGCAAATGTAGACTAAAGGCTTATCTTGATGAATTGGGCATTCTTCGTATTGGCTCACGGCTTCAACAATTTCTAAAAGGCCAAAATTGGTTTCAATTTTTTGTAAAGAGAGAAAAGGCTTTTGATCAAATGGACATTGAGGATTTTCAGTTATTTGAATTTGATCAAGGCATGATTGACAAACGGTGTGAGAACATTGAGGAAGGGATTTAGGGCATCTGTTGGTGTTGTTATATCGGTTGGAGCAAGAAGGACATTTGACTTTGGCGAGATTTTCCATCGGATGTTGGGATGAAGTTCTTTTAATATACGTATTTGATATATAATTATAGTTTTGATAGTGATATCAAGATAAATTGATTGAAGTCTTCTATGAAAAAATTATTGATTAGAATTGAATAGTATTCTTGAGGGGAGAATAAAAGAATAAAATTTGATATGGTATGAGTTGAAATAGGAGAATTTCTGAAGCAAGGAGAGAGGAAGAGGAAGGTGAGAATAAGGATTGCTCAAGACAGGCAAGGTGAAGAGAAGAAGTTGTCAGATAGACATTTATATTTTTAAACTGTTTGAAAAAAGTCCTAGAGATTTGAATTTTTAAATTATGAAACTATCTCTCCTTTGAATTTTTTCAAAGTTTAAATAACAGGAAGTTGCAGAAGAAAGAAAATGGAAGGGAAAAGGAGGAAAAGGTTGAGAGGTTCGGTAAAAATGAATTGGGGAGAAGGTTATTTTGAGAGATCAAGAATATTGCTGAATTAAAAATTTTAGTGATAAAAGATTTTTTGAGATAAGTGATGAAAGTTTCTGTTTAATTTTCTTTGATTAAAAATGAGAGAATTTTTCGTTATTTTAGTAGTTTCGCATGAGACAGCTCATAAAAGTCTTGACAAGATAATTGAAATTTTTTTGGGAGCAATCTCGTTTTTCAATGATTTTTCCCCTTAAAACTTTTCAAAAGAGAGAGAATATTTCACTTAAAGGAAAAAAGGAGTTCCCAATATTTTGGTGACTTTCGAGATTGAGTGGCTGAATAAAGTCAGATAATGCAAGTTGCATGATCAGTTAGAAGTTTGTTGGAATAAGATAAGTAAGATGGAGACCGTTTGAATTTCTTAGATTTGATTTTAAATTCAAATTCTTTTGAATGTTAATTCAGGTGGGAGAGTGAAGAAAAATAGAGTCTCACAGAGAAAATAAGGGAAAGGGAGCAATTTGTCAAAGATCTTTTCTAAGAGAAAAATTTGACTACCTTGATTTTTGTTTATAAAAACAGGATAATTTAAATTTGATTTTTGAATTTTTCAGAGAAAATATTATTTCCTTCGCCAGAAACACCAAAATTTAACGCAACGTCTAAAAATAAAAATTCCTGGTAAAAGACAGCTTCCGCCAAAATTCTATTCCAGTATCTCTATGTATTTATTCCTCTCTTATTATATTGATCATCTCAGAAATTTTAACAAAAATAAAGGAAAAAACAAATTTCTCCATTTTTTACAAAAAATAATATTCCCAAAGTTTTCAATAAAAATGTCTCCCGCATCACAAAAGAATCTCAAAGAAAAATTTTTAGGCCAGAGGCTGAAAATTCTCTTTCCAAAACTAGGACCTTAATTTCTGAAACTCTCTTATGTAAACCCAAGAGAGAAGTATCAGTTAAAAATTCTCCTTTGAGTTTTATTAAATTAAAATCTGACAACACAACCAGATTCTCCTCCAAACAATCACGACAACATGGCTGAGAGTTATATTGGACAATTTCGAGTCGATCATGTCTACAGTACTCCTGATACTGTCATGCTAAAAACCAACTTTGGCACTATTCTTCTTGATCCTTCTGCAAACATCATTGTTAATATCCATGAACATGAGCATGTAAAGGGTGAAGAGAAGCTCACAAAATTGGGAAATATCTACATAAACTATCCATTCAAAGAATATTACACGATTGACGATTTGAATCCTTTGACAAATCATAAGATAAGCTTCTTCTTAACAGTTGGCAAAAACACATATCATACAACAGTCTTTGCAAATACTCTAAATGACCCAAAAAAGCCAAAGAAATTCAAGAGTATAGAAGATCCTAAAGAGAAACAAAAGGGAGCATTTTCAAAGACGGAAGATTTGCTGTATAAATATACTGAAGCAAAAAGCACGAATCTCCCCATATATAAAGACTCCAAGGATTTGAAGAAGAATATAATGGATGCAAGAAGAGCTAAAGAATGGAAGGAGTATCAAAATTCGGGGTATAAGTTTGCTAAGCCTAAAGCAAATTTTGAGACGAGAAAGAAAAGAACATGGCTTGTAGCAAATGGATTTGAAATATTTGATCAAGTTTGTGATATGGTGAATAAAGAAAAAGGATTCAATATCATGGAAGGTGATTGGTTTATGGGACCATTTTATAGTTATGACCAAAATGTAAAACTCAAACACTAAACTGAAGGTTTTTCTCTTGTAAAAAATTTTTATGTTTATCATGATTTTTTCCTGATAAGATGTATTTTGTGTACGGCTCTGGTGATACATACAAAAGTGTTTAAGAAAAAAAGATCTCTCTCAATGCATCCTTGAACATTGAGCAGTATAACATTATGAGCAGAATTTGAAGAAAATCATTGAAAATTTTCAATACAAACAAAGTTTATTATTTTTTTTTGAAAACTCACTCCCCTTGGGCTTTGGACTTTAGTCTGATAAAATGCTGTTATTATCTAAGTCGCTTTTGATTATTGCAATAGGATCACGTGCACCATTGGCATCATCATCTGCAAAATCACTTTCAAAATCACTATGAGTATGGCTCAATTTATCTTCTTTTTGGGTATCTCCAAGTTCTGCTTGCTTTTCCTTGTAGCGAGTAGAGGTATTTTCCATCTGCGCATCATTAAATTCACTCCCAATATCACTATCTTCTTCTTCCAAGCCCTCCTTCTTGTATACTTTATGTTTATACTTTCTCATTATTCTATCTAATTCTTCTCTGGCTTCATCATCAGGAGTACTCCCATCATCAGAAAGTTCTTCTTCATTATCACTATTGAAATCACCTTCATAATTGCGTAATGAACCATCATTCTTGTTCTCTTCTGATTCTTCATTTTCGCTAGCTGTTCGTTTTGGTTTCTTTTCAATATCTGGTTCATATTCAGAAGATAAACCTTCTTCATTTTGTCGCTTCAAGCCTGATTTGACAGGAAGCAAAGGCTTTCCACTCAAGGGCGGGAGAGGTGGACGATCTCTATAATTTCTTTGGAGGCTGAAATACATAAGATTTTTTGCCGAGCCTAGGTTTTGTTAATAAAATCTATTTGTTGAATAAATTGAGCGATTCTACTGAATAATTAGATGTCAAATAAACGGAACTTTTATGACTGATCGATCGATAACTACACAAGTTTAATTCTGCTAATACAGCAAACTATACAATGATTCGAACATCACAGTTACGTGGGAATAAATTTTTGTAGACAACAACGACAATAATTATTAAAAAATGGAGCTTTGCTTTGAAAATTCAACTACTCATTCTTATTAGAAAATATTCTTATTCTTTGAAAACGATTAATCAATTTGCAATTTCTTTTTCTTCTTTCTTCTTTCTTCCTCCATAGCTTCTTTTCTGATATGTTCGAATTCTGCTTCATCCTCCAGTTTACCTTTATAGCGAGAATAGCTTTCTTCCACCTGCAAATCATCAAATCCTGTTTCCATATCACTACTTTCTTCTTCCCATCCTCTTCTCTTTTGCACTTTATGTCTATACATTCCCATCATCTTATCCAACTCCTTTCTGGCTTCATCATCAGGATCACTACCATCATCAATGAAAGAATCGTTTTCATCATAATCTTCTTCATCACTATAACCTCCTCTTCCTCTTCCTTTTCCCATTCCCATTGGCTTCTTAGGCTTACCTCTAAATATATCATGGAAAAGATGGCCTCTTTCAGCTTGTGTAAGTTTTGGCTTCTTTTGAACATCCGGTTCATGTCTTGAAGACAAACCTTTCTCATTTGGTCTCTTTCCATTAATGACTCCCATTTTATTTGGTGGGGCATTCATTGGTCTAACTCTATCTTTTGGGACGTCTTCCTTTCTGATAGCTGGCTTGGCAGCCAACAAAGGCTTTCCAGTCATAGTTTTTGGGGGTGCAGAGCCTGTGGATCCAGGTCTACTACCAGTTTTAGCAGGAGGTTGACTTCCAGGAACTGGTTTCTTTATCAAAGATGGAGTGCCCGAGGGTTTAGCAGGTCCAGCAGAGCTGGGTTTTACTAATGGTTTTCCTTGAGGAGCGGATCCTGATGAAGGTTTTTGAGGTGGTTTTGACGAAGAGCCAGAGCCGGAGCCAGAGGGTTTAGATAGACCTGGTTTTGCGGGTGCTGAGGAGTTGGAAGAAGGCTTGAGTTGGGGTTTTTGAGGGGCTGAAGAACCAGGATAGAGTTTTTTGTCTAATTCTTGACCTTTGAGTTTGGCTTGAACAGGATTAACTGGTCTTGAAGTTTGTGCTGAGCTTGGTCTTTGAGGAGGTTTGTTGGTGCTGTTTCCAGAAGAAGGAGCGCTTGGTCTGGGGGCAGGAGATTTTGATGTTTCTGGTCTCTTGGTAGGTGGAGTGCTATCTGGCTTTCTAATGGGCGCAGAAGTCTCGGGTTTTCTGATTGGTGCGGAACTTTCAGGCTTTTTGGTCGGGGCAGAGGAATCAGGTTTTTTGTTAGGAAGAGAAGAAGGTTCTTTCTTTTTGATAATGGGGGAGGAGGGTTCGCGTTTTTTTATTTTAGGAGATCCGTCGCCATCTTTACGAGAAGGATCGGCAGGCTTCTTTTTAATAGGGATATCAAGAGAATCTTCTCGACCTAATTTGGGCTTGCTAGAATCCTTTTTAATACCAGAGTTTCCTAAAGGATCATAGTCTCCAGCGCCGTTTCGAGCTGATTTGTCAGAAGCCCCATTTCTGTTAGAATAGGAATCTCGACTTCTTTCTGCGTCCCTGGATCTTTCTTTATCATCTTCTGGGGCTCTCTTTTTAATTCTATGCTCTTCTCTATCCATATCGGAGGATTTGCCGTTTGTGGAGGGCTTTGAGATCTGTTTATTGGCATTGGAAGTGGATTTCGGAGCATTGGAGGGTTTTTTGTCTGTGGAGGGTTTGGCGATGCTTCCAAGGAGCGAGCCAAGGATGTCTCCAGAAGGTTCGGTTTTTTTTTCGGCAGGGTTTGGGTTAGAAGAACCGAAAAGCTGTGAAAACATGGTTCTTGATCAGAGAATGAATTGTAAGGAAAATAATTTTATATTAGGAAAAGCCAAGATTTAAGACGAAATGGAAAAAAATTTATGGTGTGGGGGAAATTGTGGAGAAATTTTTTTTTTTGCTATTTTGGAATTGGAAAGATGGAAGAAAAATTGTTCTGAAGAAATTTTTTTTGCTGAAAAACTGTCTGTGAAAAATTTTTCCTTATCTTGGATCAGCCCTTCAAGATGAAGGATTTTAGAAATTGTTAGAAGAGGCAAAATCTGTCTGAAAAGAATGTTGAGACTACTCATTTCAAGAAAAACCTTTATTTATTTGGCCAATATATTGAATTCTTCATAAAGAAATTGACCAAAGTTTTATGGAATATTCATATAAACCCCTGAAAGTTTCCCGCGTGTCAGAAAATTATTTTATTTTTGGGAACAATTAACACCAGATAAAGAGAGGGAGAATATCACAAAATATTGACTCTTGCTTGTATCCTTACACACAAAATCATACCAACAATATAGAGCGATAAATCTCATAGCAACAACACAAAGACGACAAAAAACGAAACCACTCAATAAAAAAATAATTTAAAATGGTTTCTTTATTTATTCAATTCAATTCAATGATTCCATTAAAAAACTGCCAAATGACTTAGTAAAATTCATATATTTCTTAGCCGAATGCTGATCCGCATGAATCCAAAATCCATTTATCCTTATTGACTTTAACTTTAACGCATCCCTATTTAAAAATTTTAGTTTTCTTAAGATAAAAATCTCAATTTACTTCTCCAGTTTTCTTTTCACTCATGCAGCAAGACCAAACTTCACAATCAGGAGAAGCAGGATTAGGTCCCCAGCTTCCATTATGATAAGCATATTGGCCGAAAGCATGTTTAATAGTCTTGGACATATCAGGTTTAAATGTCAAATTAAGCATATGATCCTCCTGCGGAAAACGAAATTAATTTATTGAAACAAAGCAAAGGGACTTACAGATTGGGGTCTCATAGTTTTGACTTTATGCTCATATACAAGTCTATTGACTCCAGCGTTAATTCTTTCTTCAGTAGCAGCGGGATTTTCAAATTTATACTTGGCTCTAAGTTCATCTCTGAGTTGCTTTTCGTCTCTCTTGGTCTGTCTGAGAGTCTCATTAAGGGTTGTAATTGCTTCAGCGGGAGTCTTATAGTCTAATTTTTGTCTTGAATAAAATGTTCCTTCATATTGAAAATAATACCTTGAATCTTGTCGAAATGCTTTTTGGTTTTTTCCATTGCTTTCGCGTTTCTAAAATCCATGGTTAGAGAGATTGATTCTAGCAAAATAGAAAGTTACAATTGACTGATAGCTCTTTCGTTTTGATTTTTGTTAGCAGGTTCAGTGCTGACATTCCAACCTGAAAAAATTCAACTCTCAGAATATTCAAAAAATTCATACCTTTATAATCATCTCTAGTATCAGTTCCGGCTTCAATTTTGTTGGGTCTATACTTGGGGAGTGGAGTATCGAAAAAGCCAAGTTTAATCTACACAAAACAATTAGACTTTTCCTTTCCTTTATTTTTCTTTTCTACCTTGGTTAACTTTCTTTCGAAATCTTCCTCCTGGTTATTTCTAGCGACAGCTGTACTTCTGTTCCAGTCTTTTTTTCTCAAACCAAGAATATCTGGGTCAACAAGCTGATTCATAGAAACCTTTGCGTCAATTGCTTGTTTTGGGACATCTTCCTTTGGGAAAACTTGTTCAGTACGTTCAAAGTTAAGTCTGTTCAGTTTGGAGCTTCCAACAAGAGGATGTCTAGTCTTGAAATCTTTTTTGTGGAAGGTGGCGAAGCCAGTGGTATTACCAAAGGTTTTACTCTAGAGAGAGTGAGAAGAAAGGGCGGGAAATGAAAGGATTACAGGGTCCTGTTGGAAGAGTTTTTCGTAACGTGATTGAAGGAACATGAAAGGAAAAGGGGGAAAAAAAGAGGGAATTAAGGATGGCCAGATCCAAGTGTATTTTACTAAAATACAGGGGAAATTAATGTAATATGAAGGCCTGGCTTTTTTATTTTATAAAACTGCTCTCTTTGGGATATTATTCAGTGTCTTTTAATTAAACCCTGTTGTGATTAATTCTAAAAAGTTACAATTCAACGAAAAAGACTTTCTTCCTCATAATTGGATTTGATGAGAAAATAGTCTGATATTTTTCTGAAATTTTTGTTTGATTTTTTGTTTCTCATTTTATATGAAAAAAGATCTTTATGAAAGAAAAATATACAGGAGAATTGTCATCATTTTTTTTCTCTTTTGAGGTGAATGTGAAGTTCAATTAAAATTTTTGACATATTAAGAAACGTATATTACTAAAAGCTTTCATACGTAGATAATATGCAAAATAAAATATCCAGCAGATTTTCCCTTTTATGGTTGATTGTTGTTATTTATATTCTTATGCATCCTTCTTTTTCATAAATAATAGATGTAAGTATTTGGCGCGCAGAAACCATTTAGAGCTTAGCACCCTTGAGGACTTTCTTACAGGCATTGACGATGTTGTCGACTTGAGGGAGGGACATAGCTTCAAGGTTGGGAGCATAAGGAAGAGGAATATCGAGACCAGTGACTCTTTCAAGAGGAGCATCAAGATAGTCGAAGCCAGAGCCTAATGAAGAATTATGAGTATTTTGTTTTAATAGAATAAAATATTACTTTCCATCAAGATACCAGCGATTTCAGCACCAATACCAGATTGAGAGAAACCTTCTTCCAAAGTGACGACTCTATGGGTCTTTTTAACGGAGTTGACGATAGTCTTGGAGTCAATGGGTCTGAGGGTTCTGAGGTTGATAACCTGGAGAAATCGAAATTAGATATTTCTTTTCAAAAGACTTTTATTACTTCAACTTCGACACCTTCTTTAGCGAGGACATCAGCAGCTTGGAGAGCCTTACCGACGGGTCTGCCGAAGGTGACGATGGTGAGGTGTTTACCTTCTCTTTGGATTTTAGCTTGACCGATGGGCAAGACGAAATCTTTATCGAGGATTTTGTCAGAAACTTCGAAGGTTTCACCGTACATCAATTCGTTTTCCAAGAAGACAACGGGGTTGGGGTCTCTGATGGCAGCCTAAATATGAATTTTAGAACTCAAATCTATCCTCATTTCTACCTTGAGAAGACCTCTGGCATCTTCAGCATCATAAGGGGCGAGGACCTTAAGGCCGGGGACGTGACTATACCAGGCACCGAAGCATTGAGAATGCTGAGCAGCGACGGCAGCGGCAGCACCGTTGGGGCCTCTGAAGACGACGGGGGCAGAAAGTTCTCCGGCAGACATGTATCTGAGCTTGGCAGCGGAGTTTATAATGTGATCTATAGCTTGCATGGCGAAGTTGAAGGTCATGAATTCACAGACAGGTCTCAAACCGTACATGGCAGCACCGACAGCGATACCAGCGAAACCTGAAATGGAGATAAATCTAAATTTGAAAAAGAAATGGGGTACCAGCTTCAGTGATAGGAGTATCCCAGACTCTTTCGCCACCGAATCTATCGTAAAGACCTTGGAAGATGAAGAAAAGTTGAATGAGAAAAAAGTGTGTACCCTTAGTAACTTTATAAGCACCATTGTATTGAGCAACTTCCTCTCCTATAACAATTTCTTAAAGAGTTCGATGCCTGATCGTACCGATAATGAAGACCTTGGAGTCTCTTTCCAATTCATCAGCCATAGCGGATCCCAAAGCTTCTCTGACAGTCATCTGGAGAAAATATAAGAAAATGAGGTGTTGAAGAGGAGTTACTTGAGCCTTGAGGGACTTGGATGCATGGAAACTGCGCATAGCGTTTTGAGTGAGGGGCTATGGAATGGTAAGAAGAGAGTTTGGATGAGTTAGGATACAGTGGCAAGACTTCTGAATTTGGATATCATGAGGAACCAAAGGAAAAGATCAATTAAAAAATATTTTTATTGAGTTAAAATTTGTCTGCCGTGGATATGAATGTGAATGAAACGATAAAATTCGAGTCGCAGCTAAGGATCAAAAGAATTTTTTGATATATAAAAGATTTTGATAAAGTAAAAAAAATCAAAAGCGTTTTTTTGGATTCTAGGCGAGATATTTTTTGAAAAGGCTTTGTGAAGAAGAAAAGGAAGGGATTTTTTGGGTTAGAATTAATTTTTTGATGAAGTCGAAAATTCGATTTGGATTTTTTTAATAATATGTTTTTGATTGGAGAAGTTGATTTTCGCACAGAAAAAAAGACTCACCTGCTTTTAAATAAATAAATAAATAAATAAATAACGTTAATTTGAAAAGAAAAATTCTTGGAAATTTGACTGATTTCAGATTATTTAATAGCTTATAAAACTTGCCTTAAGCTTCAGAGTTTTACAATACTCTTTGTTTGAATCTTTAAAAAAATATAAAAAGTAGTGGATAAATAAATTTACAAAAAGTATAAAAAAATACTCATAAGGGCAAAAATGTTTAAACTCTGGCTTCAGAAACAGCGACAATCCTTGTCGACAAGCCTTGAATATTCTTGTATTGTTGGATTTTACTATCCAAATAATTTTTCAAATTTGCATTATGTGCCTGTTGTCCAGTGATCCATTTATCTTGCAAAATCTAATTGATAATGAGAACGCGTTTTCTTTCAAAAGTATCTTACTTCTTCAGCACTTGGTCTTTCAAGAGGATTTAATCTCAACATTTTCTTTATTAAATTTTTAGCATCGTCGGACATATGACTTGGGAACTCATATTGTCCTCTTGCTATTCTTCTGAATAAATCTTTCTCACTCACGTCTATTTCATCAATTTTAGCGTGATAATAACGCCTAATTTCAAACCTTTGAAGGGGAAATAACCAGCAAGGATGACATAGAGCAAGATTCCAGCAGCCCAAATATCAATAAGATGTCCATAATAATTCTTTTTGGTGACCAATTCAGGAGCCATATACGAAGGAGTTCCACAAAAGACGTTCAATGTCTTGTCTTTGGGGTTTTCAATGCTGAAGCCGAAATCGATAATTTTGACGTTATTCTTGGAATCTAACAAAAGATTCTCAAGCTTGATATCTCTGTGGACAATATCCATGGAGTGTAAATATCCAAGGCCTTCAATAATTTGTTTAAAGATCTTTTTGGCTTCTGCTTCAGGCAATCTTCTTGAGGGTTTTGGCTTCAGATAGGAATGAAGTGATTGTGTACCCACAAATTCCGTCACCAAATGTAACTATTAATAAAGGATTAATATGCACTGGAAAACAATTTACTTGGGTAACAGTGTCGATAGTTTTATAGAGTTTAATAATGTTGGGATGATCAAGGTTTTGCAAGATGGAGATTTCTCTTTTGACATTTTTTCTTTTGTGGACATCATTCAGCTTGAACTTTTCATAAGTCTTAATGGCGACTTTCTCATTAGTTTCCTTATCAATGGCCAATCTGACAACAGCATAAGATCCTTGGCCAAGGACTTTATCAAGTTTGTAGTTTTCCACATTGAGCTTATTCTCCATAAATCCTCCTTTGCTTGACAAAGTAAGGCTGTTGATCGTTGTTTTCTTCTTAAGGAAATCTGATGGGATGACTTTTCCAGGAGTTGTTGCCTTGGCATTATTTGCTGTGATAAGCTGATTCAACAAGGTGCCTGGTCTTTGATATAAAGGGTATTTTGGGATCGAATTCTTTCTTTCTTTTTTTATTTCTATCACATCTTCTTGATTCTCTTCAGTCTGTATTTTGAAAGTAAATAATGTATTTCCTTCAAATTAAGGTACATTTCTATAGCTTCCATTGAAGTGAGGAACATGTTCTTTTTTGGTATTTTTAGCGAAAGGAGATCCTTCAGTTTTCATTTCAGAAGAGCTGATATTTATGTTGGAATTGGCACGATTTCCTAATCTATAACTCTGGCATCTTGAGACTTTTGACACACTCAATCTTTCTGTTAGAGTATTATTCTGACCATTAAATGCTGGTGATGCATTTCTTCCACTATCCTTAAACGATTTTCCCAAATATAAAGGCTACAGGATGACTGAGAATACTCCTTTCACAAGAATCTTACACTTTCTGCTCCTTTGTTGTTTCCATAAGGCGATGCTTTTCTGGATGTTACGGACGTTGTTTTATTGCTTTGTTGTCTGTAAATTCTTTCTTGTAAAGGGAAAACTGGATTTCCAAAATACAACACTATATTCTTCCCTTTCACTAGTGGCAAAGTTATGTTTAATTATTAACTATTTCAAACCTTCATCTTGAGTTTTTCTATCGGTAGCGTCCATAGAAGTGTCAGTATCTCTAGCTCTAGGACTAGGAGGTCTCATATGGATAGAATTAGTATTGGAGACGTTTTCAGAAGGTCTCATAGCAGAGATTCTCGATTCATTCCAGGTTTTAGCATTGATATTTTCTCTGCTTTTGGATTTCTCAAGATGTTTAATGCTTTTGGTATTTCCAATGAAGTCAAGATCAAGCAAAGCAGAAGCATCACGGTCATTATAAATGTTTTCCACGCTCTTTTTAGCTTTATACATGATGCCACTATAACTTGGTTCTCTTGTTCTATTTGCAGATTTTGTTCTTTGTCCTAGATAAAAAATCTGAGCAAAAGGTTTTTGATATGTAAGATTTGTACCATTGGGAGTAAGACGGCCAAAACTATTCACTTTTACAGAGGAAAGGTCGAAATTTCCGTCAACAGGGAAGTACATGGCTTTTGTAGTGAGCGTAGTATTGTGAGTTTGGTTGAGATTTGTAGGAGTAACACCAGATTTTTGACTAACTTTAGATGGAGTATTTTTCTTTTGGGCATAATTGTAACCATAGACTCCAGCTTCTAGAGAAAGAGAAGAGTTGAATAAGAGGAAAAGGTGAGAGGGAAATGTACTTTTAGCGTAGGAATAATTCATGGGAGAAGAATAAGAAGCAGTTGGTCAAATAAAATTAGGAAAATTTAATTAGCGTACACTTTGGAGAATATTTAATAGTAATTTCAAGAAGTTATAGTTATTAACGATATTCTTATAGTGATAGTGAGAGAATAATTTTAATTTTTATGGGAATTTAAGAAATGATGGGGATCTTTGTGGGGGATTTATCTGAAAATGGTAGACAGAGCGGCTTGATATAGTATATGAAAAGATGAACTTTTTCTTTCAAATAAGTCCCCTCTGAAAACCTCATTATTTTCAATAAATAAAGAAAAAAAGACTATAGCAGGAGGAATTTAAAGTGAAATGGCAGTTGATTTTAGGAACAAAAACGTCCAAACTTTATACAACCATACTGTAGTTATAAAAATAGACAGAGTAACATCATATATGTCTTATTCTTTTTTCGTGGGAGGGGCGACATTAAGGATTTTCCAAAGATGTTCAATGGTTAAGCCTTTAGGAGGTTTTTCAATAGCTAATCCCAATTCTGTTGAAAACACAATCTCTTTTTCTTCCTATAAAACCAGATTAGAATAGAAGTCAATATCTCAAAAATACGTCTTTGCCAGCAGCAGAGGTCATATAATTCATGATATTATGATTTCTTTCATTATACTCACTTTCAATGACTTCAATATCTTCATCTCCTTTTTTATGATCAACCTCTCCTTTAGAAGGAATCTTTTCATCCAACAGATTTTCAATACCAAAATATGGATTCAAATAGTACAACTTATGCAATTTCTGCAGCTCTTGCAATATCTGAGCCATTTGTTCACTTTGGAAGCCAATTGTATATCCTTTATTCTCGCCTGACTGTGGGAAAGTTTCTACAACAACAGCAGGACCAGCCTTTGAATCCTTTTTCTTGACACTTTTGATTTGAATATATGGGATACTTGCATTGAAATTTTCTGAAGTACTGTGATACCAAACAATACGCACATTCGTAATGACAAAAGTACCAACATTGCTGGTCTCAGAAGATAAATTCCAGACTCCATTATATTTATTGACAATCATTTCTTGTGGAAGAAGAACGACATCTTTATCCTGAATAATAGCTCCTCTCATTCTGATATCTCTATACAATTTCGTGCTTTCATATGCTTGTTTAATGCTCTGGAATAACGGCCCCATTCGGTTCGATTCTTTTGACCGTGAGGTGAAAATAAACTCAAATTTGCTATTGTTAAATTTACAACGAAGAGTCAAAAGAGTTGAGTTGCCATGAGATCCAGAATAATTGGCTTTAACTTCGAAGCTGGAGATGGAATCGTAACCAATAGAAAGATTGATAGCGCTGTTGGTATCAGAGTACCAAATAAGGCGGAGATTTGTGAATTTGAAGGTTCCGCTTTCATCAGGGTTTCCCTTAGTGTCTTCTATATTGGGAATTGTGTCAATAAGTTTTTCACCCTTGCGGAATTTGAGTTGGGCACTTGGTGCGTCAAAGCGAATTTCAGAATTTTGCCAAATAGGATCCATGAGAAAAAGAAGATTAGATTAGCGCTTTGGGATGTTTTATTTATAGTAATATATAATAATGTGTAATTTGAACTCTAAGAAGAAGAAGATCAATTTGGTTAATTTAGTGATATTTTTTGAGAACTATTATGATATGGAGCCTTTTCTTTTTTGAGTTCTTATTTCTGAGAAAATGATGAGATTTTTGAGAGTGAAAGGTGAATTGAAAAGGAGGATTGTTTTTGAAAATATTGAGAATG
>Ga0182738_1001452_pt1 | contig 29705 bp, 23 predicted proteins | sample eDN5th30CBELigMG_FD_128876 | JGI IMG/M metagenome (GOLD analysis project Ga0182738, IMG submission 128876) | Enriched Miracle-Growth compost microbial communities from Emeryville, California, USA - eDNA 5th pass 30_C BE-Lig MG (version 2)... ...
CTTAACTACTGTATATCTAAACTTGAAAAGGTTTCAATCTGCTTCTTAAAAATACTTTCTCTCAAACTTCAGACTTCATTCAATAATCTTAAAAATCCTCTCAATCTCTTTCATTCTTTTTTTGCAAAGTTTTTTGCCATAAATCATTTAGATCATCTCCATATAAATTTCAATTCTAATTATAAAATTCTAAGTGTCTAATGGTTCCTAATTTCTCTTTCAATAGCCTTTTTTAAGATTTGGCCCTTGAGAAAGTTTACTTGGAACCATACAGGAGTTTATCAACAAGTTTAAAATCAAGTTGGGAAGGATTATTCGAGTGATTCTTGAAAATGTCACCAAAAAGTTTCGGAGCTGCTACTGGTTGTTTATTTTCGTTAATGGGCTTGGTCTTTCCCAAAGATTTGAAATAATATTCTTCACCCTGTTTTTGATCCCCAAGAGCGTTAAACACTTCTCCTAATCTGCCATAAATGGTTGTTATTTCGAGTCGACTGTCATCATCTTTAATTCGATCCTTTACTTTTTCATATGAGCCAAGAGAATTTAGGTAATAGGTTTTAGCTTCTCCAAGCTTTCCGAGAGCATGATAGAGCCTTCCCAAATTGCTCTCTAAAGTAAAGAGAGGAAGCACAAGTCTAAAAGACTTGCAGATTTTAAAAGATTTCATATAAAAGTCTGCAGCCTTTTGCTGATCTCCAAGAAGATCATAGATTTTTCCTATTTTGCTATAAGATGTGGCCATAGAAGGATAGTCCTCTTTGAATACTAATCGTCCAATTTCAAGAGCCTTGAAATGAGCTTCTAAAGCTTTTTCATAATCTTCAAGAAATTGATATTTTTCTCCGATATTTGTGTATGATGTGATTAGATCAGGATGACTCTCTCCATAAATTAATTTAGAAATTTCAAGAGATTGAAGTTGGTATTCTAAAGCCTTTTGATGGTCTTCCAAGGTCTCATAAGTAATGATCAGACTGTTGTAGATCTTCAAAACTTCATTGCCAGGAACCAACGAAGTTGATGCCGCTATTTCTAAGCATGTCAGATAGTTCTGGAGAGCTTCTGAATAGTTTCCAAGTGCTTGATTTATTGCAGCTATTCTCTCATAATAGGTCACGAGAAGGGGATGAGTATAGCCATACAGTAAACCACTAATTTGGAGAGCTTTTGTAAAGTATTCAAGTGCTTTAGTATAATTATGGTTATTTTCATAAAAAGAGCCCAGATCACTGAAGCAACAAAATAGATAAGTTTTCTCACTTTCAGGACCTGCTTGGATGTTTGCTGTAAACTTCAGGCAGTACTCAAAAACCTTTTTGTGATCTTTCATTTCTTTATAAATCTCAATCAATTTGCCATAAGCCTCGGATTTTTCATTATAGATTTTGTTTGCGCTATTGTTGTCTAAACAGAATTTGTAAATGGCTAAGTGTTCGATATGTGATTCAAAAGCTTTCTCTTGATCCTCAAGGATATCATAGACTTCTCCTAAGTTGCTTAAGGGAATTACTATCTGAGGACTAGAAGAATCTCTTTTGAAGATCTCAACAGATTTTAGATAATTATCTCTCGCTTTGATAAAATCTCCCAAAGCTTGGTAAACCTCTCCCAAATTGTTGTAAGACATTGCATAAGAAGTATTATCTCGACCAATTACCCCCATGTGCCTATAGTTTTCACATGATTCAAGATGAAAATGCAGAGCTTTTTGATAATCTTTGAGCGTATAATAGAGCCTTCCCAAGATATTCGAAGACACAGACGATTCAGTGAGGCCTCTGATCGGGTTTAAACATTTTTGCATGGATTTTAAAGCTTTTTTATGATCCCCAATAGCAAGAAATTTTCCAAACATCTTTCTAAAGAGTGCGATAGAGTAAATGCCATTTGAAAAGACTCAAGCCTATAGTGAAGAGCTTTTCTATTATCTCCAAGGGTCTCATAAAGATTTGCTAAAGTATCTCTTAATCTTTGAGCTTCAGAAGCAAAGTCTTTGAGCGAATCTTCTCTCTTCTGTATTGAATTGTAAGGCTTTTCATTTTCATCTTGAAATATATCTCCATAAAGGGCTTGTGTCACTTCTAACTGTTTGAGATTATATTCGAGCATCTTTGGATAATCTTCGAGCCTTTGAGATAATGAAGCAAGTGTGTTTAAAGAAGCACAAATCTGAGAATGATTTTGCACAACCAAGAGCTCTTTTATTCCCAGAGCTTTTTCTTCATATTCAAGTGCTTTTTGATAATTTTTTTGAGCTTGAAAGGCAATAGAGAGATTGCTACAGCATTTAGCGACCTCAAAATGCTGATCTCCAAAAACTAACTCTAAGATTTGAAGTTGATTCATATAGCAATCAATGGCATTTGCATGATCCCATATGCCCTCATACATTTGAGCCAAATCACCATAACTAGCTGCTACGGAAAAATGATTCTCTCCAAAAATTGATTTTAATGTTTCCAAACAATCCAACTGCCAGCTTATCGCTTCTTCATATTTTTTGAAGTCTTCTTTCAACTTTGGAGTAAAATTAAAGACGTCCCTAATTGCTTCACTCGACAGATCCCCTTTGCGAATGCGTTCCTGTTTTACGCATTCGACCATGAAGTTATCTAAAATTTTTTTTCCAGTAACCTTTGCAAAGTGACTGAACGAAGTAAGTGTCCTGAGATGCTTCGCTCCAAATAGTTCAATATTGATTTTTGTAGATCGAGAAGCAAAATCATCAGCCTTTGTATAATTCCCTCGCATCTTATAAAAAAGACTCAAATTAGCATATGAAATGGCGCTTTCGGGATGACTTTCTCCATAAATTTTTTCTCTGATATTCAATGCTTTTAAATAGTATTCTTCACTTTTGGTCCAGACCTCAAAATTCATATATTCTTTGCCCAAGTTATCACAAGAGATCGCGACGGCAGGATGGAAATCACCAAAGGCAGCCTTATTGATTTCGAGATTCCTCTGGTAATATTCGATCGCTGTGCTGTAACGGCCAAGTTGAGAATATAATGAAGCCATTTCTGAATAAGATGCTGCTATTCTCACATGATAGTGACCATAGATTGATTCATTGAGTTGGAGGGATTTTACTGAATACTTGAAAGCTGTCTCATAGTCTCCCAGTCTTCCATAGACCTTGCTTAGGTTTGCATAAGAAAGTGCGAGACTGGGGTGGTCATTTCCGTAGAGGTCTACTTTAATTTGGATTGATTTCAGATGATGTTGTAGAGCTTTAGGATAATCTCCCAGCAGATCAAAGAGGAGCCCCAACTTATTATAGGAAGATGCGAGCTTCGGATGGTTTCCTAAAACTCTCTCTCTGATATCAAGAGATTCAAGATGATATTTTAAAGCTTTTGAATACTCTCCTTTCGAATAATGAGCCTGAGCAAGGTTATAGCACAAGTCATGTTTTTTAGTCTCAGGATAGTCTGTGTTGTCAAGAAGATATTTATTATAATAATCGATAGCTTTTTGAGGTTGATGAACCTTGACAAAAGTTTCAGCTTGTTGGAAGTCCTCAGAACTCTCTTTCTCTTGTGCTTTATAATTTCGATAAATTATCTCTTCTTGGCTCATTCTTTTGTACCAAAAACTCAGAGGCCTTCTTTCTACAATCAGAATATGGTTGTTTTCTTGACATTCTGTTCGGTTGTTGATACAACTTTCACAATAGATCTTCTCCTTTTCTTGGCAAGTGATACATTTGTAAAAGTATTTTTGTTTTGACTCTTCACATTGGCCACATTTATATCCATAAAGCAGAGTTTTATCTTGATTAGAATATTGCAAGATTTTTCCTTGCAGCTTGAGATTCACTCCTTGCTCTTCAATCTCTCGGATCTTGTCAATATAAACGAGTGGTTCCCGAGAAGCTTTTGAATTCAGAGACAGGCATTCTTTACTGCAAATAAACTCATTTGGTTTTGAAATGTCAATGTAAAAAGATCTATTCTGCAAATCATTGATTTGGTTCTTGCATTGAGTGCATTCCGTGAACTTCTGCAGATCAACGTTAATCTCAACTACTGGTTTCATTTTTTCCATCTCTCTTTCTAAAGACTCTTTTCCATAAAATAGGACCAAATGACGACAGTCTTTCTCTTGTATTTTTACAATCGAAGCTTGTAAAATTGTGAAACGAGATCTTATATTAAACAAAACTTCATCTTCTTTCGAAAAATGTGAAAATTCTTTTATCTCTGCAAACCCTTGTTCTTCATACAATAAATCTTGTGGAGTAAGGATAGTCAAAAGAGCTTTCTTTGTGAAATCACTTTGGGCAAAGTTCAAAGCCACTCTTGGAGTTTTTGATGTTGACAAAAAGCCATGCATTTCAATCTCTCTATTAATGTTCTGTTTTAATGACTCCCATTCCTTTTCTGAGATGAAAGCTCCTCTATAAAGTAAGCCTCCAAAATTTTTGCTTTTTAAATTGAATTGCTCCCTAATGGCAAGCTCCAAATCTCTGAGCGTCAAACGACTGTATTGAATTGAATCTGAAGTCGCAGCTCTTAGAGAATTGTTCGTCATTTTAAAGAGAAAATCATCCTTTGTATACCAGAAGAATATCTTTTCCATATCATAATCATGATACTCTTCTTCAAACTTTTTAAGTTGGTGATTGCAAGTATAGAAACATTGTGCAAGTGAAAGAAAATCCTTTTTTGCTTGCTTACGATTTTTGAAGTGAGTAAACCCTGTGAGGTAGTAATGCAAATAATTGATCATACTCTTATCGTAATCATTGAAGATAGGAGAAAAGGCTGGTAAATTTTGTTTTAATGATGAACCTTCTCTTTGCCAAGTATCCATAACCTTTTGGACATTTTCCATGAAAATTTTAATGTCGTTATCAAGACATTTAATCTTCTTATTGAGGTCAGATAGTTTTATCTGGGTTGGGTCAATGCTCTCATCAAAAAGGAATATTGATTCTAAATTTGATAGGTTATAAAATTCATGACTCTTAGCAATCGCATCTGATCCTGATATAATAAGGTGGCAGGGAACCTTTGACCATGAGATCTCATTCAGAGCTTTGTAAGAAGTAGAGTATATTTGAGCATCATAGTCTGAGATAAGCTTTTGTTTCACCAAGGGAAATTTATGGGAAATAGAGTTTTGATCAACCCAAACAAAGAAGTACTCTTTGACAAAGACCTTTTGGACTTCTGGGACGCTGCACATAATGATTATTTCGTCCTTTTCTCCTAGTTCTTCATGTAAAATCTTCTTTTCGACTTCTTTATTGTTTAGACTCTCCATATATTATTTTGATTAAATTAATATAATAAGTTTAATCTTTTATTTTCACTATCAACTATTTGAATCAATCCGTGAAAGTATACACTTGAATATATTTTCACCAAAATTATATGTTTAAGTACGATCCGATAAGCATGTTTGAAAAGAAACAGATCTCAATGTTTAAAACACAGTTAGTGACTCTGAAAAAATAAAATTTGCCGAAAAGATCAAATCTTGAATTGGTTTTTTCCTTTTCAATACTTCAAAAAATAGTTGTTGCTGGTAGATCCCACACCAAAATCGTTCAAATTTCTTTGGCTCATACTCCAAGGTCTTGAGAGGCTTCTCATTCATATTTTCCCCAAAAAATAGTTGTTTTATGATTTACCTTGATCAAAATTTTGACAGAAGAATCTGGAAGTTTTCTGTTTCCAAAAATCAATTTGGGGTGTCTTGAATTTGAAAGAATGACATTTCAAACAACTTTAAGCATCTATGGATTTTAATTATTTCAGTTTTTTGAAGAAAGAGCCGAGATATTAAAAATTATAATTGCGGAAAATTTTGAATTTAATTTCAAGACAAGGCTCTATTCTATTAAACAATCTGATCCAAAAAAAATGAACAAAAAAAATTTGACGATATCCCCAGGAGGCATTGAAAAAATGAGACAAGCTTCCAAAGAACCCATCAGAGTGACAGTTTCAATTCCATCTGAGTTTCAGATCCAAAACCAACGTTTACAAACTCAGAAATTCTCAAAATTGATTGTCCAAATTAAAGACGACATCACCAAAGCAAGTGCTTATCTCTGTGATGATGCATTTGAAAAGCTCTCCAGAAGAATAATGGACAATGACCTCATCGAAATTCAAGCTTATGAGATCCAGAATCTCAAACCCGCACAAAAAGTGATAGTCATCACACAAGCTGTCTTATTAAGTCACTATCAAGAGGTAAAAGAGGAGGACACAGACTCAATCGGTTTCTTGGATTATCTAGAAAAACCTCAAAGCAAGAAAAAAGTAGACTCCTTCAATTCAAAAGAGAATATCAAAATAGAACAGACAAAACAGCAAACCCCCTCAAATGTGCTACCAAGTACTCCTAAAGGAAAAGTGTTCTCGGGCCTGAACCAAAACAACTCAAGTGAAAAGAAATCGAACCAAAAAATTAATCCTTCAGCAGAAAAACTCTTAAGAGAACTTTCAAGTAAGTAAACATCAACTTTTGAACTAACAACTTCATAGAAGGAGGAGTTGACTTATATACTCCGATATGTCAGTTAAGAGAATTTGATGAGGCATGGATGATTAAAGCCTATGTTTATAATAAAGGCGAGGTCAAACATTTCAACAGAAAAGATGGCTCAAGGGGCTCATTTTTTACAGTAAGTCTTGTTGATGAAGATAACTCAAGAATTACTGCAACTTTCTTTGAAGATGCTATTGTGAGAAAGTACAGTGAGTTCCTTCAAGAAGGCAAAACTTATGCATTTTCTGGAGGAGAAGTAAAATATGATCACAAAAAATTTGGGGTCTCAGAAAACAACCTCCAAATTGTCTTTGACTTTAAAATGCCCATCACTATCACTGAACTTCATGAAAGCCAGAAGATTTCAAGCGAAAGTCTCTATCATTTCTCCACAATTGAAGACATTTTCAGCAAAGAAGACGGCTTGGCAATCGATATTATTGCAGTAGTCATCAAAGTCAAACCGATTGAAAGCTTGACTATGAATGAAGGGCGACCTGTTCCTGTCAAGGAAATCGAGATTATCGACCAATCTTTGAAGCCAGTCAAAGTTACTTGCTGGAATGAGAAAGCTCATTTAGATTTCAAACCTAAAGATCTCATCATGATTTCTCAAGCCAAAATCAAAACCCTCTTTGGCGTCAAGTCTTTGACTATCTCTACATTCAGCGAGGTAAAATTTGACAACCTGCCTGACGTCTTGGCAACTAGAGAATTACGCAGCTGGTTCAGCGAATCTTATGAAAATGAAGTGAAAAATATTTTAACATCAGTTGACCAAAAAGAAAGCATAAAAACTGTTTTCGATCTTGAAAATCAAAAGCTCGAGGATAATCAGCTCGTCTGGGTTATTGCTTACGTTTCTTACATTTATGAAGATAAAAATTCAGTCTCAGCTTGTCCTAATTGCAAAAAATGGATCAATTCAGAACCTCATTTTGAAGCAAGTCAAGCCATCCCCTCATCTTCTCAAGTGACACCACATAAAAGCACTGACAATAAAGCTGTTTGTACCAAATGCCAAACAAAGATCAGCTCCCCTGTTAAAAGAAATATGGCTCGAATCAAGCTGTCTGACTATACAGGATCTGTCCTTGCCACTGCTTTTGGTCCATATGCTGAAAAACTCATTTTGGCTAATACAGAAAACTCTGACTCTCAAACCCAAATTTATAAAGAATACAAGTTCCAGCTCAAGCACTTAAATTACAACAATACTAAAAAGTTTAATATCGTTAAGTTCCTTCCTCTGGACTATGTGGATCAAAGCAGAGATATTCTCTCAAAATTGGAATCATATAAATCTATAATCCCTAAAGATCTTGTAAATGAACTTTTAGATATCCTTTAATAATGCATAAGGAATAAATTACTCTGGATCTATGTTTTTTCTATCTTTAAATTTATTTTGTAAAAATATTTTATTCGAAAAATTCCCTTTAAAAAATTCGTTTCTCTTATGATTGGGACTGATTTTATATTCAGCCTTTAGAAAATTTCTTTCGGAATAATTTCCTCTTAAAATATCAAAACCTGAATTCTTCTTTATTTTTATCTTAGTGTGCAAAATTCATTTCAGTATCTCCTTTTATTTTTTTTAATGAAAAAAGTTTTTCCTTTTTTTATTTATGAATGATCAATGAATTTTTTCTTTTAATTTTTATTTTGAAAATATTTTTTGTGAATTGAATAAAAATTTTTGAAATTTGGATTTATTTTGAATTCAGTAAAAACTCAACCTATTTTTATTCGCTTTTTAGTTGTAAAACACTCTTTTCACATCTCATTTAATATTCAACTTTGATTTTGAAATTTCATTTTTGAAGCTTGAAGGATAAAAAGCAAAGAGATCATCAAATCTTTAGCTTCAATATCCATCCTTCCTTCCTTTAAAAAAAAACCTGGAAGTCACGTTCTAATTTACTCCACCTGATTTAAAATCATTTATTATTTGAATTCATCATTTAATGCAAGTCTTGACTTTCAATTTTCTCAGGAATTATTTAAATTTAAATTCAAATTCCGAATACAAAAAATGATGACTGCGAAAAAATTTGAAGGTAAAGAAGACGAGAATTCATACATACAATATTTTTTTCACATCACATTTATAGACATCCAAACATAAAAACAATTTCAAATTTAATGTAAAAATATATTACAACAAGATAAAACTACCTTTTTAATTTTGGAAACAACAAAATTGGTTGATAAGAAAAATATTACTTTTTCCTTCATTAAAAATAACTAAAGATTTTCGACTCTTTTAGTTATTTTTTTCAAGTTCTTCAATCCTTGCAAGCAAAATCTCTTTTTCATTTGCCCATTGTTTTTCTCTATGCTGATATTCTTCAATCAACTTTTTAGTCTTGAAATATATAGCATAGAAATCTTTTTGCATTCCAGCCTTCTGCTGTGTGTCTTCAGTTGTTCTATTTAGATTTTGCTTTTGCTGTCTTATTTTCTCTTTCAGAGAACTATTGTTTAATTGCAAGCCTTGAAGATCTTTCAGAACCTCATCGTCTTGTATCAGATTTTTGATATCTTTGAGTTTGGCCCTTTTATTTGTGTTAGCAGAATCCTTTTTCAGAATTCCTGTCAAAACTTGTTTCATATTTTCTTTCTGGCTTAATGGAGGCTTATCAAGTCTTTGGGCTGGTGGGGAAAGAGTCTTTGTTTCTCTCAGCTTCATTGGTTCCAGGCTTCGATCATTATCAATGTAAGTGCAGTTTCGATCGAACAAATATTCATAATTTTCATCCACACTAGACACTGAAGCCATCCGTCTATCATTTGTCTCAAAACCTTCAGTATGATGCCTTGTATATTTTGAATTAGAATTCTCAGTTAGTGTGATCTTTTTCTTTGTATTTGACAAATTAGTTTTCAATTTTTTCTTTTGGTTTGTTGCTTCAATATGATTGGAAAACAGACTGTAATCTTCCTTTGATTTGTTTATTGTGGTGGAACCTTGCTCATTCACAATCTTGTTAGACAGATGTCTTTTTGGAGTTGAGCTATTTTTCTTGATTGCTGAAATTGGAATCCTTCTCAAGCTTTCATATTTTTCGTTGTCACTCAGTTCAAAATTGGGAGAAGCCTGCTCAAAACCTATGCTCGGTTTTTTTGTTAAAGAAGCTTGACTGCTAAGCTTCGTTCTTGAGTTATCCAGCGCTTTCTTTTCTTTCTTCTTTGATTCAAAAAGATATGTGCTTTTTTGGTTTATACTGCTATTATCACAATCCTCAATTGTTTCCAATGTTTCGTGCTTGAGAATTGATTGTGATTTCTGGCTTGGAATGCTTCGCCGAATATCTGAATATTGCGAAGGAGCCTTTGTTGAAAGCTTTGACACTGGCTCATCTTGAGTCTCACTCAAATGGCTCTGTCTTCGATTCTTTCTATACGAGTTTCCTCTTTTCGCGTCAGGCTTTGCCAGATTACTGAGCACCCCAGAAGTGCGCGTTCTGTCTTCTTTGGCTTTCAATTTAGCCGGACTTATTAATTTCACTGCAACATCCTCTTGAGTGTGCAACGTAGGAGTGGGGTTTGAAAATTCATAAATGATTGGATGATAAGCTTGGGTGAATTTAGGTGAGCTGACCCCTGTTGAAGTTGGACTGTTAAATCTCTCGTAGTGGATGGAGTGTGAGTTCTTTACAGTCTGTGGAAAATTACGCGACAAAACGTCCAAATTTATTTTGCTATTGTCTTTGAATAACGAAGGCCTTTTCTGATATGGAGAATAGTTATATCGACTGTGATGTGTGGAATTCTTTGTCGAAGAAGGCTTGCTATCGAGTTGAAGGAGCTCAGTTATATTCGGCTGAAACGAAGTATTGATCTCCAAAATGTTTTGCTTCGAACAACGATTTTTCAAAAAGTTGGCAAAGTTTGTACGTCCTGATTTCTTGCTTATTTTGGCGCTTTCAGGCATCTTTCCGGAAGGAGGCAAATGCTTTGAAGACTCAAAAGTTTTATTGGAAGGATGCTCTCCAAGGCTGTTTTCTACACTGAGTCTTTGATGAACGACAGAGCTCTGATTTAAATTGAAATTCTCTTTTTGGCACTGTGGCACATTGGTTTTCATCAGGTCTCTTAACTGCATCTTTGGTGAGTACATCTTGGTTCTTGCTGCCTCCAAATTCATCTTGTTTGAATGACCTAAGCTGCTCATGTGACTCGCAAGATATGAATTATTCATGAGTTATTAACTCTTTAATGAAAATTAGTAGCAGTTAAAATAAGAAACTTTCTTACACAAAACCTCAAAATTCAAAAATCAATTGATTGATTGCTTGCTTGAAAATTTCAAATTAAATCAATTTCGACTTTGATTTGGGATTTGACAAGGCTTTTTGAATTATATTCGCATTAAAAAAATTGTTTAACAACCAGCAAATAGACATCAAATTAAATAGAATATATATGCACATTTCATTAATTATAGATAAGGATATAAATAGATAAACAATTTCCTTTTGGAAGAATTAATTTACATGACATGGAGATTCTTTGTGATATGTCTGAGTTTTCTTTGAAATTTTAATCCATCTTGATTGATTTTCGCAATCACTAATGGATCTTTTTTGCATTGAGGGTCTCTACCAATCCCTTTGTTAATCATCTTTTTGAAATTTTCTTTCAAATGATTTTCAAGGTTTCTCTCAGCGTTTGTCGAGACCTTGGGAGTAAATAATTTTGGAAGTATGACACGATCTACAGAATCTTCAGTATCAAGCAACTGGCTCAAGTTTGAATATTGCTTTCGGTCACTGTTTGATTCTGTTTGTAAAGAATCCGATTTCTTCTTCTTTTTCATCACTTTCTTTTCACTCTCTGGGACAAAGCTTGTATAATTAAAGAAATCTGTATGAACTCTCTGATTTTGCATTTCGCCCATTAGCTCATTTAAATCATCAATCTCTTTCAGTCGATCACCCAAATCAGCTGATGACATTCCTGAGCTTGAAGCTCTGACACTATCAAAAACTTTTGTTCTTGATTTTGACAAGATTGAAACACTTTGTTCCCGGTGAAATGATGAGATTGTTCTTTCGCATATATCATGCTCCTGAGGAGGGCATAATAGATTTTCTTTTTGTTTCTCATGCAAGCTCGCTTTGGAAGCATTGAGTTGGAATAAGTTATTTTGGAAGTTTTGGAAATCAATCAACTTCCTAGAAAATGGGTAGTTTATCTGAATAAAGCGATTGTCTCTAACTCTGACAGATCCTCTTCTTTCTAAGCCTTGATTGATTGTCTGGAAATGGCTCAAGTCACAAATTTCAATTCGCTTTGGAGTCACATCTCCTTGCTTTTGTTGATATTTAAAGGAAGGCAAAATCACCAGGTCTCTCGTTGCACGAATCGGAGCTTTATTGGAAAAGTTTGCCCTTTCTCTTCTGTGCTTCTGTGAAACCAGTGTACTAAAGCTAATTTTATTCCTGCTGATTTTTGTGGAGATATTGTCCTCGGTATCAGTCGTAGTCATGAGGGCAGAGTTTTTTTGCATATCAAGGCACATGGAGAGATCTTCATGTGGTCTTAAGAGACTGTTTCTTTGGCCTCTCCTCTGGCTTTCATTCACAGACAATGCCCTCAAATTGGTGGAGCCCCTTTTCAGCATCACAAGCAAATATATTGAAATAAATTATTTTTAATGTCCTACAAATATATTGTGGAATTTATTTGATTGATTTATGGTTTGCATCAGACTTTCAACAAAAATTCTTTCTAGAATCGTGAATGAATGAGGATTATTAGGATATATCAGGTGATTATATATTCTCTGTATGAATCTCTCACACCTCCTGATGAAATCAGTCTTTCTGGTTTGAAAAAAAAGGAATTGCTTCACTTTCAAAGAAATAGAGAGTTCAAAAACTCGACATGGCGAATGTGAGTTCATCCTGGAGGTCTTTGAAGTAAACTCCCACTTTAGGTCTTTCTAAGGAAGCCAGATCTCAGAAGCTTGGTTTTTTGCTGAAGTCATCAGAAGAATTTCTTTTGCAGATCACATTTTATCCAGACTAAGCTTGAAGCCTTTAAACCAAAATTCCTCGGGGCGTTTAAAGATTTTATAATGTCTATTTTTCAAGTGGTGAAACCATGGTTGAAAAAGACTTATACCTAATTCAATTTTCTTATGAAGCAAAATTTCAAGCGTTCAACCACCATCAAGTCACCAAACTCTCTCTTTGAGAAGGATTCTCTCCCAGACGGTCCTTTTGAACAGAGATGTGATGTCTTCCTTCAAATTTTATTTCAAGCGAAATATGTATCAAAGCAAATTTTTTGCATTACAATCGCAATCTAAAACTTCTAAAAGTCCTAAATTGTGAAAAAAGGTCATTTGGTTTAGTTGCTCTTAAACCCTTTATTTCAGGGAAAATTAAAGCGCCAGATAACTCCAGGGAAAATAATTTAATTAAAAAAAATCTCTCCTGCCTGGGCTCGAACCAGGGACCTACAGGTTAACAGCCTGGCGCTCTACCGACTGAGCTACAAGAGATCGATACTATGTCAATTTTCAGAATATTTTTCTTGGGCAAAAATTTAACCAAAATTGACTCCAATTCTTTGGAAGAATTTTTCACAAAAAAAAGACTCTCATTATTCCAGAAAGATTATTGAATTCAAAGGATCCTAAAGACTCTATTTTTTATTCTCTTTTCTCATAAACTTCATTGTCAGGATTGAAAATGAAAATATCATGAAATTGAAGGAATATTAATAAAAACCAAGAAATTTTCTCTAAGAAAAAATTCGATGGAGTCATAATTTCCACCTTTTTTCGCTTCTTCTCAAAAGTTATTTTCCAGAGTTTTCTCATCCAATGCCCTTCCTTTTTGTACTTTTATTTCAAGAATAGTGTGAATTCGTTCTGAAATGACCAAAAATCTATTATTTTTCTAGGACCTATTTTGAAATCTCTCATCCACCTTTCCATATATAGATGCTTCATTTTTCCTCTGTCGAAATTGTTTTTTTCAAAAAGAGAATGAGTTTAGATAAGACATTGAATGAATGTTTCCCGCAAATAAATAAATAAATTAATGAAAATCAAAATCACCAATTAAAAGTTCCAATCACATTAAATTTTTAACTTGAACATTATTTCGATCTTGTAGAGCCCAACTCACCCCGGCAAATATGAATCTCTATCTTTCTTTGAACTCACAAAACAAACTTTTCCTAAAGTTTGGCATGAATGAGAACAGGTCCTTCAAACTTTATCAAAAATAATAAAACTCCATTCATACCATTGAATCCCTTTCAGTTATTGATTGGGTAACTGATTTTCTCCTTCTCTTGATTTTTGAGAATAACTTCGAATTTATTTTCTGTCAAGAACAACTTTGATCACCAGGCAATTTTAGATGGGGCATCAAAGTCTGAGAAAGAATATTTCTATGATTTTTTCTCTTCCTTCAGTTTTACACACAAACCATACTATCGACAAATCACATATCCAAAGAATAATTTCATTACTTTATTTTCCCAAATCTCGATGGAGGTGTCATTTTTACGCTAGTGATTCGATTCGAATCAACTTGAATTTGAATTAATTTGACCCTCAATTTTTGCGACGACTCTATTTTTTGTCACCAAAAAATTATCTTTTTTTGAAGGTTAGAGAAATACTTACAAAATTCTCTTACTAAAAATAATATGGTTATTTTTTTTTAAATAAGCTCCTTTTGACACAATGGGAAACTTTCACTCTGGAAAAAAGTCTTGTATGAGATTTCTTGTTGACAAACTCTTCCAGACTGAGTTTGCAAAGCTTATTGCTGCTATTCGGGCCGGAAACATCGGTTTAGTCAAAAGATTTTACCAACAAAAGGTCAATTTTCTCCAATACCTACATAATGGTGATACTCCTTTCCATATAGCAGTCAAGTTCAACAACTTGGAGATTGTTAGATTCATAGCAGAAAACGTTCAGAATCTCAATGTGAATGATCAAAATTTCCTTGGAGACACTCCATTATTACTTGCCATCATGAATGGAAACAAAGAGATCCTCAATTACCTCCTCTCAAAGCCATCCATCGATGTTGATGTTGCTGAAAATAAAGGCTACACTCCTTTCATAGCAGCCTGTGCGAGTGGAGAGATTGGATTTGTTGATAAATTATGCAAACATGGTTGTAATATTAAATTGAAGACAAGAGATGGGCAAACTGCACTACATCGAGCTGCTTTCTATGGACATCAAAAAGTCATCATATATCTTATTCAAAACCTCAAAATGAATGCTATGATCTCGGATCGCAAAGGAAATCTCCCTTTACACTATGCTTGTATGAAGCTTAATATCAGCTGTATGAGGATCCTTATAAAAGTCACCAATTATACAGCAACCGAGCTTTTATATATCCCAAATAAATACGATGTCAGACCAATTGATATCATTCTCAAGGTCCTCGGAAGAATAAGAGGACATGACGATCCGCAAACTACTGCTGAGCAAATAGAAGAATACTTGAGTGATAAGTATAATTTGCCACCCTTCAAAAAAACAATCAGCCCAGGGACTATCAATGGATCCATTACAAAATCAACAATCTTCCAAAATCAGAGAGAATCAGCGAAAACAATCAAGAGTCAAGTCATTCGCTTACAAAGCGTCAATGAAAATGCAGAGATGTTTATAGAGTCTCGAGATGTTGCTTCACCTACTACAATCATTGAAGAAAAACCCACTGAAAATGAAGAAGAGCAATTCATCAGAAGACGCCCTAAAAGCCGATTTGAATCTGCTGTTTCTGATTTCTCAAGTTTCTCACCGCCACAAACGATCCTATTTAAGAAGATTCAACTCCCTCAAAATGATGGTAGCCCAGTCAATAACTTGAGATCCTTTACTATGATTGCTCCAAGATTGCTTCTCGCTAAAGAAAAATCTCTCAAAATTAATACCACCACATTACATCATGAAAATTCAAAATTTCTGAATCACTTAAAAACAGGCACAAATACAAATACCCTCCAGACAGCAGATACTCCAAAAAATCAACTCCTCCTCAAATCAACTCCCTCAAGCATAACGAAATTATCCTAATTTACTTTTGTGTTTTTTTCACTTGTCTGTATGCTAGTTTTCTATCATAATGTATGTAAATAACTTATTATAAGAAATTTTTCCTATTCTATTGTAGTGTATTGAGATTGGGGTTGGGATAAGATTTTTCTTTTTATTATATTTTATAAACTACAAAAAAAAGTCATAAAACAAACCCACAAAATCACAGCAGACACAAAAAAAAAAATGAGATATAGAAATAAAAACTATTCTTTTGAATTCAACATGGAAACGAGATAGTTTGCATATTCATGAGCTCCATTTGCTAATTCTTCATCTCTTCTTCTAGAAAGTCTTCTCAGATGTCTCCAGTTTTCCTCTCTCATTTGCTTCAATTCCAGTCTGAATTTTCGCTCATCTTTCTTTGCTTGTATTTCAGATTTCTTCATATTGTCATTAATTTCTTGTGCAATCTCTTTATATCTTTCAAATGTTGCTTCCATTCTATTTATTTAATGAGATTGACGATAACCAATTGGCAAAGATTACTCTTCAGGATTATAGTCTAATTTACTGAACCTCATCTTGTAGCCTTTAACATAATTTCGAGTTTTGTATTTCTCAGAAATCAAATATTTTTGCATGATAGGACTGCAACTTAAATCCTTAATGAGAATTTAACTCCAAACATTCTTTAATAATTTTTTTACGTGTGTGACTCTCACAACTTTTGTCTTAACACTGTCTTGGAAATTAATTGGAGGTAACTCAACTTTCTTTTGCTCCACTATTAACCCTTGGTTATCTCACTCACTCATCTTAAATTTCTTACCAAGATCAGCTTCATCAATTTTCAAGATATTGCCAGCACCTAAATCCAAGTACCAAGTTGAATAGTATTTGCGAGGATTCGTAAGTTTCACGCCTCCAAATATTTCTGAAAAATCATTGAGTAAATCTTCTTTAATTTCATTGGTCAGACTATCTCTTGATTTTGGGCATGCATAAAACAAAGCGTAATAAACGCTTTGAGCAACTATATTAAAATAGTCTCTGAAAAATGTTTCTTTGAAAGGGCCTGAAGTTTCAACAAAAAATCTAGCATAATTTTTCGAAATTCTTTTCAGTAAAAATTTCCTTATTTCTTCAGAGTTTTCTTCATCTTGCACAAGTTTAAAGCGAAAATACCAAAAAGAATCTGCCACAACTGCTTCATTTGGAAGTGTTGAAAGATATCCTCTCCATGTTTTAAGTTTATTTTCAAGCTTCTTTTGTGAGACATCTTCATCACGCATAAGCTTTGTAATCACATTTTCTTCTTTTTCATTTAAAAGATCAGTAAAGGCTTCAGGGATCTGAGACATACTACCTCGACCATTCCCCATGAAAATATAGCTCGCTCCTCTTTTCTTTTGATGAAACTCTTTCTTTACTTTCTGTAATTTTTTGTTGTTTTGCATTTGCAAGGCATTCTTAAAAGAATCCACAACATGAACAACAACCCTTTCAAAAGAAACATTTATTGGTAAAGGAGTAAACTCTCCTAGTGTATAATCTCGACTTGGTTTGCATTCTTCGATTGTCAGGGCAAAAATATGCTTAGATTCTCTCTCTTTTGGCTTGGTATTATCACTTAATTCTGCCTGAGTCAAATGAAATGTTATTCCTTTCTTTCCTTTTTCATTGGATGGTGAAAGTGATTGGTCAACTATTATCAAGGTTAGCCTTCATTCAAGATCATAAACAGTGAATGGTACGTTTCGCAAGACCGTCAGATGCAAAAACTGAGTCGTACTTGAACTTTAGAGTCATAATAAATAATACGCGAATTAATAAAAACAAGTTTTTCAATTTAAATATTCATTTAAAATTGCGAATTTAAGGTTGAATCTTCAATTTTTTTATTCAAACAGTTTTCATCACAAATATCATACATACATGCAGGCAGGCTTACAAAAAATATTATGAACTGACTTGTACACACGTAAACGAATAAACAAACAATAATAAGTAGAATTTTTCAAATTTCCTTTTTGTTAAAAAACTTTTTTACAAGTATTATCTATCTAGGAGTTGACTTAAAACTTGATTTGAGGGCTTCTTTGACATGTATGGGTATGCCAACATCCATATGATGAGTAGATTTTGGCGTCGACTCATCATCATCTTCGTCCCCGTTATCATTTGCATTTTCTAATGGTAACTTGATCATATTTTTACCATGGGGCGATGAAATGGTTTTTTGCTTAAATATTGATTGTTTAGGACTATCCACATCGTTGCCATGGAAACTTTGACTGGTATTTCCAAGCTCTTCGTTTATTTTATCCAGACTGCGACTTCTTCTTCTTTTCTCTCTGATAAATTGAGAAGGTAGAATTGCAACATGTGTTTTCATCTTGTAGCTATCTCCTCTTTTAAGAGGGGAAATGCTACCAGATCCATCGCTTGTCGTGCGAGGAGATTGATTCATTGAAGAATCCAATCTATTCTCTCCTCTTCGTGGTGTTCTATCAGTAGATCGATCCAAGATGCTTGCTGTAAGGACTTTATTCGATGGGGAAACATGAATGTCTCTAGTTATTTTTGTTATTTCCAAATTGATCAAAATCACTTACTCATCAGGGATTGGTCCAACAGAATCTCTCGTGAGAGCTCTACCGCCAATCCATTGTTGTTTTCCGTCAATATCACTAACTAATTGCATTTGAGGTTTCCCGTGGTTGAACTGGATATCAGCTTCTCTCAAAAGTCTTTTGCTGATCTTGAAACTTAAAGCAAGCTCAAACAATGATGACTATGGAAAAATTTATTCAACATATGAGAAATAACGATTACATCGTCTTCAGATAACCCCTTGAGCTCAGATTTCAAATAAGGACTCACATCATCAATATCCATCGAAAAGATTGACCCTAGAACAAAATGTTATTGTTATCTCCACTCTTCACTTACTTTTGTATTTCTCAAAGATTGCGAGAGCAACTTGAATGAGGAATTTTCGGCCTTTAATAAATAAGAAATTCCACAACTTCAGAGTCTATTTCAGAAAATATTAGCAAAATCCATAATCTATTTGTACGTTTTCCAGATTGAATGTATATGAGAAGAGAGTAAGGAACCAGGTTGTCGCATAGTAAGAAATTGGAGCATCTTTCAATCGCTATTCCCACTTGTTAGATAAATCACCTCTCTACACTTACCAAATAAGCAGCAAGGTCAGGAATGTAATGATCAAGGTATAATTCCAATTGGTAAATCAGTTTATTGACTGTTGTAAAATCTTCTCTGAAAAATTCCTTGAATTTCATCTTCTCCATAAAATACAGCAACATCCAAAAAGATTCTTCTTCTTTCAAATAAAACAAAAATATTCCACCGATCGAATTTATTCCTTGCATATATCCCATATCCTTTATTGTATTGGATATTGCTGCCAACAGTCTCAACAATGAAGCTTTCCTAGTGGATTTATATAAAAATCTATCATCTCAATTAGACATACCCTTCTTCTGTGGAATATCGATCGTATTCAGGGAGAGTACGATTCACATCTTTCTTTATTTCTGATAAATACTCGCATTTTCTTGCAAAATTTTGGGAATATGCAAATGGGTGTTCACTCTTCCTCTGTCGAAAATGGACATAGCTATTCCAAAAAAGCACCTGATCTTTACGGTCCAACTTCCTCATAAAGCAATTCTCCAATTTCTTTTGAAAAACCTTTTGGTAGGCCTTCATATTTCGGTAACAGTGAAGTAATTTTGACATGTTCATTATATCCAAAAAGTCCAAAAAATCAAGCACTCTGCTCAAAAATGGAATACTGGTAAATGCATGGTCCTCTCGACTAAAAGATTTAGATATCTTCTCAAAGTACGTTCCCCTTACATTTGACAATTTTCATAGGCGCCGTCGAAATATAATGCGCTATCTTCTCCACATAATCTACTATTTATAGACAAGGGGCTGCTAATCTTTATCTTTATTTTCATGGGATTTTCATTTTTGTGAACGTTCCTGAGCTTTGAAAGAGGTCCCTTTGCTTGAATTATATCCATAATTGAAATATTTGTAGCATCAAAAGCTGGCTTATTGGATTGTCTGATTTGACCCTTTACTGAATGCGCACTGTAACTTTTGAATTTAAACATCTGCTTTGTCACATCAAAGTGATTCTTTTTCATGGTATTCTCTAATTTATAGCAAACAGAATCATTCAGACTCTCGTTAAATTCACTAAAGTCAGCTTGATTTGGAGAAGAGTCCATGTTGAAATCCCTTTCTGATCCTTGTGGAACATCCACCATCCTACAAACCTTTTTAAAATCTTGCAAACTACCATAGATTACTCGTGAGACTGAAGCGGCGTGCAGATAACTCCAGAAGTTGGGTCACAGTTGAAAGAATTTAAGACTTCTACATGTTTATGATAGGAAAGGCAGGGTGTATTGATTGATGTTGAGGGTGAGGGAGTATAAAAATTATTTTGTACAAGGTCATGCTGGGTTTGAGAACGTAAAAAGGTCTTTTTTCGAAATGCACTTGTATCCATTGGCTCTTGTGATCGGGAAGATGCGGGGTTTATTTGACTCATTTTTTAATTAAATGTTGGCAATTAAATTTTCTTAGCCAAATACAGCATCAAAATCCTTTTTACGAAGAAATCAGAAAAGTCTTCAGGTCCTCGAAAATTTAAACCATTTTAAATTTATCCTGATTTTAATTAGCCATTTCAGTACTGAAAATGTCCCTTCAATCTGATCACTTTTCATCAAAGCTTACCAACTCTAAGCGAAACATATCAATCGAAAAACTGGGTAAAAATGTATTTTTCTCAAAGCTAATAATCTCTGATATTGGTAAAAAACTACTTGATTCGAAGTTGTGACAATGACAGAGAACAGGTTTAATCAACGAAAAATATTTGAAAGATATCGAAGAAATCCAAATTTAATTAAGAGCTGCTACTATTTTTATAGTGAATCTCAGAAACCAATATTCAACCTCTATCTCATTAATTGGAGTTTTTGGCTTTAAGAATCTGAAGGAACCCATCATTATATAGGGTCCTTCTTTGATCCAATTAAAACATCCAAATATTTTTATCTTTTAAAATTTTGAGAAAAAAAAGGGATCCTGACTAAACCAAAATCAGCATATCTTGCTGGAAAGTGAGAATATAGGTTTCATATCAACTCATTTCTAACTATTAAAATTTTTTTAAACCTTTTGAATAATCAATTCAATTTGGATCCTTGGCCCTGACTTCAACCTTGTTTAATTTTCATAATTTGATGATTGCCTAAACGCCAAAGTGCCAAGTCTAAAGCTAAATTCAATATGAAAACTATTGAAAAATCAAGCTGCTATAAACTCAATGAAAATAAATATAGCAGAATTTTTTTTTGTATTTCATAACATCAATAAGGATTTAGGAGCACGGATTTCCTAGTCTTGGTATTTTGGTGTTTAGCATTTTGAAAACGGCCTTTCTACTTTCTAGTCCTGTTCCTGCATCTGCATTTCCTTAAAATTAAAGTTTATTTTGAAAATCCTTGTATGATCAGAAGCCATCCAATGAAGACTCATCTTCTCGTGTTGCTTGTGATATTTTCATTATATTGGGCAAAAATCAATTGTAAGGTAAAGATTGTCTCCCCTGAAACTATCAGAGATCTCTTTCCTGAAGGTAGTTTTTTTCAACATGTCAAGCCTAACTTTGCGCAGGGATTGCTAATCAAGTTGCAAGGTTCGGAACAATACCTTATGGATCTAGCCTGACTGGAAATTTGTTCATGGCTGATCCTTTGGATCTTTGTTCGACCATGGATTCAGATTCATTGACTGTGGACAAATTTCCCATTTTTATTGCAAAAAATGGTAGTTGTAAATCTGTTGTAAAGGCTATGCATGCACAGCTGGCCGGAGCAAAAATGCTGATTATTGTTGACAATTCTGATGAACTTCCGAAAGATCCTGTTGGACATAATTCTGGTAGAAGTTTCAAACAACTGTTCTCGAAATTTTTAGGTTTTGATATTGCAATTCCAACAATTATCATTTCGAAACAAAATGGAGACGCACTTATCCGTGCTATTGATAAAAGCAGTCCCCAAGACGAAAAGATTAGAGTCTCTGTTACATTTTCACCTGTAAGATCATATCTCATCCAATTATCTTATTTCTCGAGAAACAATCATCTGAGAAGGTTCTGCTTCAGTATTTTTTCAGCTCTTCAGGCACTCCAAATCATAACTTTACCCTCATCAAAGGGCTCAAAGATTTTTATTTACAGGGCTACCTTGAGTTCGAACCTCATTATGTCACTTGGTATTGTGCTCCCTGTAAACAAAAAAACTTCCAAATTACAAATGATGACTGCTTATCAGGAGGAAGATATTGTGCTCCTGATCCAGGTACTCATTTTGAACATTTTCCCCAGTTATTAACAAAAATCAAAGATAATAATGGACCATTAAAAGGCGCTGATGTTGTAATGGAAGATTTGAAGCAGCTTTGTGTTTGGCAAACTTCGCCTGAAAAATGGTGGATTTATATGGAAAAATTTGAAAAGTGTATAAATAATGAAAGACAAATCTTTTGTTCAGATCTTGTCTTGAAAGATATTGGGCTTGATCGGAATGGAATCGCAAGTGTCAAAAATTGTATTGAAAGCAGTTTTCGAGGACATGGGTCTGATAAAAAACTCATTGACAATGTCATTCTCAAGAGCGAGAGACAATTACAAGACCAATATGAAATCTCAACAATTCCAACTCTTTTCATCAATCATAAACAATATATCGTAAGTTCTTGGAGGAATCATCCAATTTACCTTTGATAATAGGGAGACCTTGAGGAAGTTGAAGAAGTTATTCAATCAATTTGTGAAAGTTCAAACCAAATTTGCTCATCAAAAAATTCAAGAAACACGCCAATCTTTGAAAAAGAAATCACATCCACATCTAATTTCAACACCTTAATTATCTTTGCCATCATAATGCTGATCATAATGAGTGTCATCTTTCTCTTTTCAAGATATCTTTCGAAAAGAGAAAATATCTCCACTGAAGTGTCTCAAAAGGTTGCTCAATATCTTGCATTGACAGATTTAAGTGAAGGCAAAGGTATCAAAGATTCGACATAATTTTTTCATATTTGCATACAATTTTTCTAATTTTCTTTTAATTTACAAACTGAAAAAAAAACTTTCTTATCGAAAATACGGTAGTAAACATGATTTCGTTAATTAAAAGATCAATAAGGTTGAGGAATATTTCTATTTAAAAAGTTTTTTAGGTTGCATCAGGCCATAATTTAAATGAGAGGAACGTTGATTAAGTGTAGACTGAGTGACTGAAATTGGTGGCAAGGTTGAGCTTGAAGTTGTGGTGATAGGAGCAACCAATACTTTTTGGCTTTTCTAAGTTAAAATAAATGAGAACTTTCCTCAAACAAAAAGTTACTTTTCCTTTTTCCGTTTGGAGAGTTAAATTTGCTGCAGCTCCAAGTGAAGTCTGCGAAGTAAAGCCTTTTGTGTAACTTTGTGTTTCTCTTTTATGCATTTCAGGTAAAAAGTTCTTTGAGCTTTCACCAATTCTCTTTATTTCTTCTTCTCTCTCTATATTCTCTTCTTGGAGTTGTCTTATGATGCTCAAACCTTCAGATTTGGATGATCGTGAACGGAAAGCTGCCATTAATTCATTATATTGATCCATCATCATCTGAATCTTTTCTTCATGTTGTCTTTGAAGAGCAGTAAAAAACTTGTCAATTTTTTCAGCAAATACGAGATGATCATTGATAATGTCTTCCTTCCCTTTATCCATGAAATCTTCCTATTGATCTCCATGTTAAAAATTGAATAAACAATTTTAAATCACTTCTTTGAATTTTCTCAAGAGATCTTTGAGGTTCAATCCCATCATATCGAACAAAGATTTTGTTTGCTCGACAACTTGACTAGATTTCAGAGAGCTGCTTCTATGAATTTTTGAGCCATGGTGTTCTTTACATTGAGCTTCTTTTTGCTCAAGTTTTTCTATTTGTTCTCTCAATTGCTCTTGAACATACTCCACTTCTTCCTTCAAATTTGAAACTTCATCCTCCTTCTCATTTAATTTCATGACAAGCTCATGCATCTTTTCTTGAAGCTTCTGATCAAAGTTTCTCGAGATCTTTTGTAATTTTGCTTCATACTCTTTCTTGAGATTTCCAATTTCACTATTTCTGTCCTCATCCTTCTTTTTCAAGATATTTTCCTTCTCCCTTTCACGAGCATTCGACACTTCACTAAGCTCTTTTTCATAATGTTTTGTCATACTTTCAGTTTTTTCATCATGCTTCTCAATCAGTTCTCTGACCTGATTATTATGTCTTTGACTCAACGCATTTATTTTCTACAAAAGAATTACATTGAATAGGCTAATAAAAAATACATTTTGATATTCTGCAGCAAGATCTTCAGCACTTGGACCTTCCAAAAACACTCTCAATTGATCTTCAAGTTCTTTAATCTTTTTGTCTTTCTCAACTACAATAACATTCTTTTCATTTGTTAGTTCTTCTCTCAAGATTTGAAGACTCTTTTCTTTGTCCACTTTTGATCTGAAATTATTTTTAGAAATCTTTTTTCAAACAATAAACGATACTCTTGTAAAATTCGAAGTCTTGTTTCTTCGGATCTTTTATTCTGCAAATCGAGTTTTTCATTGAATGACTTCTTTGTCTCTTCAAGGAGATTATTGAGTCTTTGGATTTCTTGTAACAATTGTTCTTCTTTTTCTTTGCTCACAGATTCAAGTTTAAGTTTCTCCAACTTTAATAATCATTATACAACTAAAACCAAATAATAAGAATATACCAGATCTTCAGACTTCTTGAGTTTTTCTTCTAAACTAGCTATTCTCTCATCCTTTATTTTCCTTTCTTTCTCAAATTCGTCCTTCATTTTCTAATCATAAATAATTATTTAACCCTCTCAAAAATATCTTTTGGTTTACCTTCACATTCCCATTATGCTCTTTAGAAATATTTTCAACATTATCCTGATGCTCTTTTTTCATCTTTTTCATTCTAGCTTCAAACTCTTCTTCTCGATCCTTCAAAGACTTTTTTGAACTTTCAACTTCTTTTTGCATATTTTTCAACTATTGATAAGCCATTAGTCATTTGCAAATCATCTCTCAAAGAACCTGTGACTTGAGGTCATTCATTAAATTCTCACTTTCCAAACTATTTGCACTCCCAATCTCTTTCAAACTCTTATTTTTCCCTTTTAGTTCTTCATTAAGTCTTTCCAACTCATCATTCTTCTCTTTCAACTGTTCAATTTCTCTTTCTCTCGCTTCAAGATTCTCCAATAAACCCTTTTCTTTTTCCCTATTGAAAACTCCATAAACACACCGAACGTTTCTACTATATCCTTACCTTTCTAAATCCTTTCCATCCACTTGACTTCCAAATAAACTTTCCAAGGCCTTCAGTTTCTCTTTAATATTGTCAATTTCTTCTTCGTAGCCCTGAATCAGAACCCCAATATCTTCATCCCTTTGTTTCTCCTTTTCTTCAACTGCTTTTTTATAGTCTTTAAACTCTTGCATAGCTTCCTTTCTTTCTTGTTCTATGCCTTGTTTGAACTGTTGGTAAGCAGCACTGATCTCTTTGACTTGCTTGTATTGTGGATTATCCTTGATATGCTTGTCAAGCATGTCATTTGCAATTTTAATAATGTTATCCATCTCTTTCTCATAAGCCTGAATAGTGGTTTGCAAAATGAGGTTATTCTCATCATTTTTCAAGTTTAAGTAGTAAAAAGCTGCAGTCAAGTGAGCTGCTTTTTTACACAGTTTATGATGTACATCAGGAAAATCATTGCTCATTTTTTATTAGGACAGGCAGTTTTATTTGCAGTAGTTGATTTGAGGTTAATTGTAATATTAATTTTTGCTAGTTTTTGCACTGTCCGAATAATGTCAATTTTAAACTCGAGACTTTTTCTTTTTCCTTCTTGAATTAATTTGATTTCGCAAAATTACAGTGCAATTAGGGAAAAGTTAACTGGATTTTTTTATAAAGCCTTTTAAAAATACAAAATATTATTCAAACCAAGCAAGGAGACTAGCACCTGCCAGGGCTAATAAATAAATTCCAAATTTAGGATACATATTTGTAGAGATTGAGAACTCTTCAACAACCAATTCGGTTGCAGCAACATATAAAAATGTACCTATTTAGGAGTTTAGACTTTACGAATTCCCTCATATACCTGCAGCAAGAGCTTTGAAAATTGCAGAGATTAACAATGAAGATGAGCTGATCATCCATCCAATTGCAATCCCAATTGGCGCAGCCAGTGAAAATAATAAAATTTGAATCACAATCGTTCTGTATACCAGTTTTCCTTTAAACAAAGCAACGCCCTACTCAGAATTCAATTTCAATAGACAATTGAAAAATTACAAGTGTCAATGCTTCAGCCCATTTATGAAGTAAAACTGCAATCACCAAGTTTATGGTTTGTGTTTCGCTTTTTTGAATGCCTACTGCTATTCCTTCAAATATCTAGTTCAAAATAAGTCTTCATTCCAACTTTCCTGAAACATACTCCATGAATTGAAAGCGCTAAAAGTATTGCATATGGACTTGATGGAGGTGCATGATGAGCTTCATGATGGTCTTCGCTTTTGACAGATGTGGTCTTTGAAGGAAATTCTGAAAAACATTATTTAACAACCAAAGCATTGTTATTACCTGGTCTTCCTTCTCTTTTATGAAATTCCATATCAATTGTAGTTCTTGCAACTTTTTCTTTTGTACTGATCAACTTTTTAAAGGTTTCTTCTTCCAGCTCTTGATTACATTCTTTCGCAGCGTTTTGTGCCACGATTAAAGCCTCATGGAAATCATCAATATCACTGCTCAAATGATCTTTATCTTTATTTGATAACTTTAGAATATTATCAAAAAAATGTTTTTACGAGAAGAGTGATCATGATGATGCTCATGGGTTTCAACATGTAAATGGATAAAATTATGGGCTTGAAAAACAACCCTTTCAATGAAAAGGATGACTGAAAAACTATTCAAAGGCCGTTAAAATTCTTCATCAAGTCAAACTTACCTCAAGATACATAATCCGAATGACAATGGAAGAATTTTTTGAGGTGATTCGAATTTGACATACTGCTCATAATCAAATAAGCTCTAAATTATGTGAGAACTTCATTATTGTTTGTTAATTACTTCAGGTAGCAGATGCATCATGCCAAGACCCAAAAAGAGACCAGCTGAGAAGCTATTGATAAAGGCAAGCAATTTTGGATTATTCGCAAAAACATTGCTGTCAAGTTAGAATTGAAGAGATTGTGTTTAATTTTTACAGTTTAGATGGAAGAATTCCCAAAATGATTGAAACTCCAAACAATGCAATAATTGAAAGAAGTCTGATGAGGATCATAGAGCTGCCCATTTGAAAATAAAACTATACAAAAACATTCAAGAAATCTCTCTAGCTGTTAAATAGGAAATAAAATCGTTAAAATTTCCAACAATCAATCAAATATTAATTTCAGCCTGGCAAAATTTCATTTCGACCCTAGCAACGTTTTCGTATTGAGATATAATCACCTATGAAATAAGGAGAATAAAAACTTTAATATAGAAGTTCAATAGATTCAGGACGTTTTACCTTGAAAATGATTCTTCTTCATTAACTTCCAAAATTTCCCTCCATTGGTTTGTCAAAATCTATAAATAATATCAGTTTAAAAAACCGGGCCAATCTTTCTGAAAGGTGTCCTAGGAGTGTTAATCTTTATTCTTCTATTTTGGCAAAAAATTGAATTAAAGACGCACTGGCTTATCAACCAAGTCAAGGCTAAAAAATTAGACAGATTTTCCACCCAAATTTTGAAATCTTACCTAAGATGGAAGATATCATTTTTTCCAAGTATTCCATGTTTGTTTCTTACATTTTTTTTCAGAAAAAATATGAATCAAGAAAGCAGAGTTCAGAATTATCCAGATTTTCCTATTTTCCCTTGAAAGATTTTGAAAATGCTCCTTTTTGTGAATTTTTTTATTTTTTTTTAAAAAATGAAGAAAATGTTCTCAAAAAAAAAAAAAAGAATTTCTTGAAATTTTTCGAAGCGAAACCTCTCAATTGAATACTCAACCATAATGAATCAGGAAAATCTAGGAAAAACCCCTTCACTCTTGAAAAATATAGAGGAAAAGTACTTGTAGGATTTGTCCAGATTTTTGAGACTCCAAATTCCGGGTTTCACCATGGATCTGTCCTGATTTTGCATCAACCTAAATTCCAAACTCTACTATAAATATTCCGAAAATTTCCCTTGTCTTGAAAATTTGGAATTTTTACCAAAAAATTTGACAATTTTGATTCATCGTGTGCATGTTAGCCAAAAAACAGTAGATGATATAGAAAAAATTTTAAGCCAAAGAAGCTGAATAGGACCTTTACACAATCATTTTTTTCCCTAAAAAAAATCCTTTGAAGTTGATGTTGTCGACATCAAATCAGCTTCCGGACTAAGAAACCAAGTTTTTTTGGGAGTCTGAATTTTCTATTTTTTTCATGTCAAGCTTTGAAAAGAATTGAGGAGTCAAATGTTTTTTTTATTCATTCTTCAAACTTCTCCTGTGAAAAATAAAGAATAAAAAAAATCATAAAATTTTTTTTTTAATCTTTTGCTCAAGACTCCTTCAAAGAAAAAACTACAGCTTAATAGGATGAGCCAATATAATCCTGAACAGTCAATGTTCATTTTGATGAGAGAAACACTTTCCTGATCAACCGCAATCCAAATGTTTTTTCTTTCAACAAAAATGAAATTTTCGATCTGAATGTAATTTATGAGTTTAAAGAATTAAAACCTAAAAAAATTTCAATTATATCTCTTTAATGCAGAATGTTTTAATCCTAATGAAGTTTTCCCAAGACTCATTCATTCTTTTTTTCTTTGTCCAAATGATTAGAATAGAATCCCTTTTGAAGGTCGACTCAGTGTGAAAAAGAACGGTACACTCTCATCATTATTCAGTCAAGAAGAAAATTCTCAAAAAAGAGATTTGATTATTTGTTCATTTGAAGAGGAAATAATTAGTCATTCATAGAAAGAATTTTTCAAGATATTCTCGATACATAAATAATGATCCTTTATTTTTTTAAACATTCAAGAAAGAATTGTAAAGAAAGAACCCACCGAGGATTTAAACAAGCTGTGGGTTTGTTAGACAAATTCATTATAATTATTTAGGATTGGAAAAACCTTGGTAAAAAGGGTAGTTTAAAAATCTTAATTCTGAGTGAGAGATTTAAAAACAAAATTTCAACTAAAAATTCATCACATCAGCGTCATATAATTTATTTATCTATAATAATTTCCATCCGGAGATGTCGCAGATAACCAAAACTATGAAACAAACTCATCAAGAGAGCTATGACATGAACAACCTCTTGAGCAACCTCAGTTACACCTATAAAGAACCCAGCTCTCTAAACCAAAAATCTGTCATCATTGAGGTGCCTGATGAATCAGGAACCGCCCACGTACCTTCCGAGAACCAAGCCTCTCAAAATTTTGTCCAAGAGACTCCAGAAAAACAAATCGTCTTTCCCTGCCCCCAGCTCTCTTATAACCCCACCAAATGCCCTCCTGACCTTGTAAAGGCTGAAAAGCATGCCCTCTCACAGAGAGTCTCCAAGTTCAACCCAATCAACCCTCCTGATGATATTGCTGAATCAACTGGCGTCCCTATTCATCCTGCAGGGTTTGGGCTTTGCTGTGAATTGAAAAAATTGTTCCATTTAGGCCCCGTCATTCCGATGTATTTTGTATTTGTGAAGCAATTGGCTTTTATGAGCTTTTTATTCGCCTGTATTGGAGCTGGAATTCTTCTGACCTGCAAGAATAAAAATCTCAAAAGCTATGAAAAAACCATGGACAGCCTCATTCAAGACACCGAACAAGCCAAGAGATTTATTACCGTGATCTTTGCCACGATGCTTGCCTTCTTCGTGCTCATGTATATCTATCGCAAGCACCAGAAGCTCACCAAATTGGCTTGCAAAAAATCGTTAATTACTCCCTCTGACTACACCGTTATGGCTTATGATATGGGGAGAAATTGCTCTGAA
>Ga0182738_1001453_pt1 | contig 29697 bp, 23 predicted proteins | sample eDN5th30CBELigMG_FD_128876 | JGI IMG/M metagenome (GOLD analysis project Ga0182738, IMG submission 128876) | Enriched Miracle-Growth compost microbial communities from Emeryville, California, USA - eDNA 5th pass 30_C BE-Lig MG (version 2)... ...
ATTGGGGATGCCGTAATCGAGATTGGCCATCCCGTAGCCGCGCTCGTAGATGAACTTGCCGTCGCGAATCACGCCGAGCGCGCAGCCTGGGGAATCGGGCTTGTCCCAGGCTGCGTAGAGTGCGTCGACGCGCGGGTTCGGCGCGAAGGATTGTGCGGCGGCGCTCTGCGCAAGCGTCGCGAGCAGGAGCAGGGCGAGTGGAGCGCTCAGGTTGTGCGTGGAGTGTCGGGGCACGTGATGCATCCTCGAGTGGGTTTCAGCGTCAGGAATTGATGTTCGGGTTGCCGACGCGTTCCACGGTCGGCAGCGGGAAGCAGGTAGTGTTGCCATAGGGCAGCCCGGTGGCGTCCACGCCGTTGGGGTCGACGGAACCCGGCTCACCCTTGAACGGGATGGCGAACGGAGTGCCCTGGAAGCGGATCTGATCGTTCAGGCGATGCCCTCCCTCCGTGAACATCTCGCGGCGACGCTCCTCGATCACCTGCGTGATGACCTGGTCCTGCGTCTGGGTCGCCCCGGCGTCGTAGCCCGGGATGCCGGCTGCCGTGTGGAACGCGTTGATGATGTTCCTCGCGGTCGGAAGGTCATCGGTCCGAGCCGATGCTTCCGCGATCACGAGCTGTGCCTCGGTGTACGATGCCAGAATTTCCGGGTAGCTGCGCGAGGTGTGCTTGTTCGTCGGGAAGTAGTGTATCTGCGCGTTGTCGAAGGCCAACTGGTTGTTCGTCGACACGGAGACGCGGGGGTCGGGCACGCCTTCCCACCTCACGTCGCGGTAATTCGGGGCCACCGTGGCATGCCTGTTGGTGGGGCAGGTGACGAATTCGCAGAACGCGTTGTACCGCCGGACGTCGCTGTCGTCCCGCGTGACATTCTTGACGTAGCCCTGGGGCACGAGGGAAGCATCGTCGATGGCGCCGTCGAAATCCTCCAGATCCAGGCGCACTCGTGCCCGACCCACGAGCGCCATGTTCAGAATGTCCGTGTCGTTCGCGGAGGTCGCCAGAGCGATCGCCTCGGTGAAGCGAGTCTCGGCCAGATGCAGCACGCTATCCTTGCTCACGATGGGCCCGCCGTCGATCACCATCTCGCAGAACCCTTCCGCCAGTGCGACGAGTGCGTAGGCGCCATACGCCTTCACCGTCGCTTCCAGGGCACCGCGATTGGCAACCTGGTCGTCCGTGAAACCTTCCAATCGCTGATAGACGTCCTCCGCCTGGAAGCGTGCCGTCTGCAGCGTGGTGTAGATGCCGTACTGACCACGGCAACTGGCGGTTGCCATGTTCGGATCGTCGGCCGTGATGCGGCGCGAAGCCCAGTTCCGCTGGTTCAGATTGCTCGATGCCTGAACGAACTCGTCGGAAACGAGCGATGTCGCGACCACGTAGTTGTTCCACGCGCATTCCAGATCCGAGACGACGCTGGCTGCCAGCGTGGCTGCGAGCCTCGGGTCGTTGAGCGCGCCCTCCTGCACGCGGCCGGGGACGTGCACATCGAGAATGCTGTTACATCCCGACAGGAGCGACGCTGCGAGGAGTATCACCCCGAGAGACCATCTTGCCTTTGATGTCATGGCTCTATCTCCTGATACGTGCCGGTCGCCGTACGGGTGCCGTGGCTCGTTCGATCGATTCATGGCGTCACCCGCAGGGTGACGAGGACGCGTCGGAGCTGTGGCCAGCCTTCCTGATTGTATCCCAGGAGCCCCCCGGGATCCGAAGCAGTACTGTTGCTGTTGCGAATCTCGGGGTCGGTCAACTTCACTCCGAAGTCGGAGCGTTGCGCGACCCAGATGGTCCAGAGGTTGTGAACGGAAAGTGTGAGCGACGCACGGGACACGCCCCAGCGCTCGGTCAGTGATTGCGGCGCGTTGTATGTAGCGGAGAGCTCCCGCAGCTTCGCATATCCTCCCTTCACGATGCCGGGTTGGCGACGCGTATCGAGAACATCGTAACCGAGAAGAATCGGATCCGTCGCCTCGATGATGGCGATCTGGTTGCGGAACGACATGAGCGAGGCGCGGATGTCGCCGCTGAGGATGTGATTGCCGCCCACCACGTCCACCAGACCGAAGAGCTGGAAGTTCTTGAAGAGGGTGAGAGTGGCGTTGCCGGAGCCTTCCCACGAGGGAAGGGGATTGCCCCAGTACACTGCGGGCGCATCGGCACACGGCACGGGTGCTCCACCGCCCCTCGAGAAATTGGTTCCCGGAATCACGGAGCCGCCTTCGCACATCATGTTGATCGCCTTCGGCGTGGTACCGGAGTTGTCCAGCTCCGCCGAGACGATCCTGCGTTGGAAGATGCTCGCTAACGGAAAGCCGGGAACGTGGTACTGCCCGTAAGTCGCGTTCATCACGAGGGAGGATGTTCCTCCCAGAGAAACGACCTTGTTGTCGTTGTGCGATCCTTTCAGTCCCACGCGGAGGCCTACGTTCGACCGGTCCAGCACCTCGGCGGTGATGCCCACCTCCATGCCATCGTTGTCGACCTGTCCGATGTTCTGGAACTGGACGCCAGGGAAGCCGAGCGAGGGTAGTGCGGGTACGCGCACAAGAGCGTCCTTCGTCTGCTTCCTGTACCAGGTGAATTCGAGACCGACCCTTTCGTCGAGCAGCGACACATCGAATCCTGCCTCGATCTCCTCTCCGACTTCGGGCTTGAGGTCGGTGTTGCCGAGGTTCTGCGGCGTGAGAGTGGGGATGCCGCTGGCGCCGGTCTCCGGCCCGTAGGTGCGCAGCGCAGCGAATGCATCCGGCTGCTGGCCGGCCTTCCCCCACGCCGCACGGAGCTTGAGCGAGGATATCACAGGCACATCGGACATGAACGACTCGTCGCTGACCACCCATGAAGCGCTGAGCTTCGGATAGCGCGTGGCCTTGTAGTCGGTACCGAACGCGCTGTTGTCGTCTCCGCGGAGCGCGGCCGTCACGAAGAGGCGATCGCGCCATGCGAACTGCTCCTGGACGTACAGCCCGACGGTCTTGTTCTCGACGAAGTTTTCCTGCGATGTCTTGAGTGCGCCCGAAGTGATCGTCTCGAGGTCGCTTACCGGGAAGATCGAGCCGGAGCCGAACGTACCTTCAGTGGCCTTTCGGTAGTACTGCGCGCCGACCGATGTCTCCAGTCGCAGCGCGTCGAACGGTTGCCACTTTGCCGACGCGGCGTAATCGAGGCTGGCGTACGACGTGGCGTTGTTCGATACCTCACGTAGTCCAAGCGGATTGAGGCTTCCCACGGTCTCGATCTTCTTCCAGAGGCCGGAGAGTTGCTGATTCGTGAAGTCGCCGCCAACGGTGAGGCGGTGCGAGAACCAGTCGGTGGGATTGTAGCGTACGGTTGCGTTGATGGTGCTTCGATTCAGATCCTCGTAGCCCTGGATGTCGTCCTCGTACACTTCCGGGACGTACAGGAGATACCCGCGCATGGGGCCATCGAGGCCGTTGGGCAGCCCCTGGCCGGGCTCGCAGCCTGGTGCCGGGCAGGACCAGAGAATGCCGGTGGTTATCGGCTGCTGGGTTCCGGCCGAGCGCAGGCGGCTTCTCGTGTACGAGAGGCCGAAGTCTACCGATATCTTGTCGCTGGGGAGGTAGGTGAGATTCGCGCGACCATTGAGCCGGTTCTTCCAGTTGTAATCGACAGCTCCTTCATCCCTGTCGAAGCCGCCCGAGAAAAAGTAGTTGAGCTGGTCGACACCTCCCGAAACGCTCATCCGGTATTGCTGTGGATGACCGGTCGAGAACGGAGATCCCTTGCACATGTCGCCGTCCTGCTTGTACGGCTCCGGGCACGTTCCGTAGTAGCTGACCGGGAAGCCTACGAGGCGGTCGTGGGCGAGGACGTTCGCGTCCACGATCTCACCGGTCGTGCTCTTGTAGTAGGAGTGCTGAAACAGGTTCTCGGGATCGGGAAGCCAGTTGGCGCCCGTCGCGGCTTCGAGTGTGAGAACAGGTCGTCCGCGCGCGCCCTTCTTCGTGATGATGTTGATGACGCCGTTGGAAGCTTCCGTGCCGTACAGCGTGGAGGCGGCAGGACCCTTCACTATCTCGATGCTCTCGATCTCGTCGGGGCTTATGTCGTTGAGGCGCGATGGCGGATAGCGCGAATCGACACCGACCCCGAATCCGCCGTTGTCGGCCGCCGCGTTGTTCACTCTCACGCCATCGATATAGACCAGCGGCTCGGAGCTCAGCACCATGCTGCTCGCGCCGCGGATTCGCGTATTCCCGCCGGAGCCCACGTCTCCTCCGGCCGAAGCGACACGCACTCCCGCGACATTGTTGAGAAGCTGTTGCGTGTTGGGCGGCGGAGCGAGTTCCACGACATCGGCGGCATTCACGATACCTACGGCGTTTCCTATCTCGCGCTTGGACGATGCCATAGGAGTGCCGGTCACCACGACGGCGTCGAGCGTGGATACCGTGCGGTCGAGTGCGAAGTCGACAGTTATGGTACTGTCCGAGGGCACCGTGACGTGTGCATTGACCTTGGCGTAGCCGAGGATGCGGGCGCTCACGACGCGGGCTCCCGCCGGCGCGTTGACGATGCGATAGGTACCGTCCAGACCACTCTGCACGCCTATACGCGTGCCTTCGATCTGTACGAGAGCGCCACTCAACGGTGCGTTACTCTGGGCGTCGGTAACGGTGCCGGAAATGGTGCCGCGGTTCTGCTGCGCGGCGGCGGGCGGTGTGAAGAGGAGGGGAACTGCGGAGGCAATGGCCAACCAGGCTACTCGCACTCGTGGGTATGGCCAGAGTGGGAATGAAGGCATGACGACGCACTCGGTTGGGGTGGGGTGAGGCACAGAGAGGATCGCTACCTGGGCTTCTTGACCGAGCAACACGCGCGTACGGACTTCAGACAGCGGGCCTCTGGATCGAGCTCGCAGTGCGTACGGTGCGCGGAATTGGAGGAGAGCGGATTCCGGATGTGGCGCGTCCGATGTCGGCTCGGGCACGGATTGCGGCACCGCGCGCGCGCAGAACCGCGTCGTGGAAACCTGCGGCTGGAATACGGCGTGAGTCGGCCATCGAGGTCCTCACTGCATCGCCGGTCGTGGAGAGACTCGCCAGGCGGCGGTCGGGTGCTCTCCGGATGTCGAGTACGCACCGTCGTCGGCGGGTGACTCGTACCTCCACGGGTGTTCCACAATATGGAACCCAGTTCCGCTGTCTTGCCACTATAGCGAATGGCTGAAGCCGGCGCAATAGCGATACGAGGAGTCCAAACGGCCTTCTCTCACTCGGGGGATCGGTAATTCTGCAGCTGGTTCCAAGGCAGGCGCGGGTCTGCTTGCGCGTTGGCTCAACGTTTCCTGATTGTTGCCGGAGCGTGCAACCGAGTTGCAAAGTCTGGAATTCGACGCAGTCGGTGCTTGGCTTCGGCGGCGACATTCCCGTGGTGGCGGAGCTCGATGTGGCGCTCACCTACGAGCCCGCGGCGCTCCTGGTGGGCGCGGCATCCACTGGCGGGCAGCTTCCGGATACGTGGCGCACGACCATCGCGCGTGCTCTCGAGAACGGGCTCGACTTCGACACGATGATCGCGATTGCGCTGAACACGTCCGACCTGAGCGACGAGGAGGCGCGCGTTCGCGTGATGCCTGCAGTTGCGGTTTGCGCGTGTGCGACACGAAGTCTTCGCGTGCCTAGCGCTTCGCCTCCGTGCTTGCCCAAGCTTGACGCCGCCGTTCCACCGCGATCATTGTTGTATTTCCGCGCGTATCCAATTCCCGGACAATTCCACGATTGAAATTTCGGCCCGCCACGACGACCGTGATTGCCGTGCTGCTGTATGGACCCAGCGACTGGATTGTTGAAGGGGCGATTGCGGCGAGCGGAGACGCACCGTCTCGGCCCGGTCTTGCGTGGTGCCCGATGTCGTGGAGTCCTTCGAAGTACTCATGTGTAGCGAAAGCGGAATAACGGACGCTCATGAGCCAGCGAGCATATCGCAGCGATGAGGACGCGACCACGTCAATCGCTCCACCACGGACGGACGAGGAACGGCGCGTCATCGCTGCACTGCGCGCTGGTGACTCGGTCGTTTTCGAGTGGCTCTTTTCGTCGCACTATGATGCACTCTGCGCGTTCGTCTACAGCTACGTGCGCTCGCGTGAGACCACCGAGGACCTCGTGCAGGACCTCTTCGCGAGCATCTGGGAGAATCGCGATCGCTGGCTGCCGGGCGGCACCATCCGTCAATACCTCTTCACTGCCGCCCGCAATCGCGCACTGACCTATCTGCGCCACGAGGTTGTCGTACGCCGCTTCGAGGACGTGGCCGCGCGCGATCCGGTGTTGCTGTCCGATGGTCGGATGACTGAACGAGCCGACGATCTGGCTCACTTCGACGAGTTGACCACCGCCTTCGAGGACGCGGTCCGCGCCCTTCCCGCGAAGCGTCGCCGCGTTCTCCTCCTCCGCTGGGAGGCGCAGCTCACGCACGCCGAGATCGCCCACGTGCTCGGCATCTCGGTAAAAGGCGTCGAGACTCAGATCGGCCGCGCCATGCGCTTCATTCGCGAACGCCTGGCGTCCTTTCGACCTCGAGGCTAGGTAGATTCCGGCGCGCCATACGATCTGCAAGCCCGGACATCCGCTACTGTAGGGGTCGCTCGCTCTCGCGCGTAGTTCCGGTATGAGCACCCCTGAACACGACGACGAACTGGAACGGCTGGCCCGCTATGCCGCGGGCGAAGGCTCGGCAGAAGAGCGGGCCGCATTGCGGAGCTGGATAGAGGAGAGGCCCGAGCGCGCAGCCATCATCGCGGCCATGCGCGACGTCGCACGCATTGCCGATCCGCAGGCGGCCGGCTGGGATGCACGAAGCGCCTGGAGTGCGCTCGCCACCAGACTCGCGCTCCCGAGCACTGCCGCGCCGGGTCCCGCGCCAGCTCCGGAGCTGCGTACCCGCTCCCCGCGCGAGTGGGCTCCGAAACCTCCGAAGATCGCGTTCTTCGAGTCGAAGCGACGAACACGGTGGCGTCCGGCGGCAATCGCGACTGCGGCCGCGATCGTGTTCATGTCGGCCGGCTCGCTCGCGCTCTGGCGCAGCGAGCACCCTGCTCCGTCGCGGGCCGCGGCTGAACAACCGTGGCGCGAGTATGCCACACGGCGCGGTCAACGCGCCACGATCGAGCTACTGGATGGAACCCACGTCGACCTCGGCGTCGACAGCAGGCTGCGGGTGCGCATGCCTGAAGCGGGGACACGCGAGATCGTGCTCGAAGGCGAGGCCGTGTTCGATGTCGCGCACGACTCGCTTCGGCCGCTCACCGTGCGCGCCGGGAACGCTCTCATGAAGGATATCGGTACCCGCTTCAACGTGCGCGCGTATCCCGGCGCCGGAAGCGTAAAGGTGGCAGTCGCCTCCGGACTGGTGCAGTTGAACGACACTGCCGGTGCGCCGTCCTCCGAACTCCTGCTTGCGGCCGGCGACCTGGGCTCCATCAATGAGAGTGGCCAGGCAAAGCTCAGGCACGGCGTCGATACCACTCAGTTCTTCGCTTGGACCCAGGGCCGACTCGTTTTCGACCGCACGCCGTTCGGCGAGGCGGCCACGCGTCTGGAGCGCTGGTTCGATATCGAAATGCTCATTCCGGATTCCAGCATCGCTTCGCGCCGTCTCACCGCAACCATAGCCGCACAGAATGTGGAGGAGGTGCTGGCCGCGGTCACACTTCCGCTGCACCTCCGCTACGAACGTCGCGGGAGAGTCGTGGTCGTGGAGCCCCGGTCTACCGGAGATAGTGTCTCGCCGCGCGGTGTCAAAAACCCATCCAAGGACGAGAGATCTCGATGATGCAGAGCATAGTCGCGCGCCTGGTTGGACGGTCGTTCACCTCCGCGGCGCTGGCCGTATTGTCGCTCGCCCCGCTGACGAACGCCTCTGCGCAGGCCGCCGGGAGCACGTACCTGCTGGCGCAACAGTCGAACTACCAGCGGCTGGACGCGTTGACGGCCGGAAGAACGGCCGCGCCGACCCAGCTCGCGATGCAGGTGTCGCTGCGGCGCCAGCACGTGCCTCTGCAGCAGGCGCTGATGGAGATTGCGTCCCAGGCGGGGATGGGGCTGTCGTACGGGGAGGAGCTCGCCGCTGCGCGCGTATCGATCTCGATCGATGTCAGGAACGTCAGTGCCGCCACGGCGTTCGCTACCGCCATCCGGGGAACTGGCTGGATGCTGTACGTCTCGCCGTCCGGGCAGGCGGTGGTCCTGCGCGACGCTGCCGGTCGCAGCGTGGTGGGGACAGTGAGTGGAAGCGTCGTCGACGCTGCCACGGGGGAGGGCATAGCGGCCGTGACGGTGTTGGTGGAGGGTACCGGACTCGGTGCCGCCACCGGCAGCGACGGGAGCTTCCGCATCGCCAACGTACCGGAAGGAGTCCACACGCTAGCGGCTCGGCGCCTCGGGTACGCGCCCTTTAGCACGTCCGTCACCGTGCTGGCGAACGAGGAAGCGACAGTCGCGATCAGGCTGGTGCGCAGTGCGGTACAGCTCGATGAGGTAGTCGTGTCGGTTTCGGCCAGCGACACCAAGCGCGCGTCCATCGGCACCGACATCCCGCGTCTCGACGTGGAGGACAAGATCGCGAAGGCGGCGAGCAGCAGCAGCCTGTCAGATGTGCTGCACTCGAGCGTGCCGGGTGTGGATGTGAACCTGCCGTCCGGTCAGGTGGGGGCGGCCTCGGTCATCAGGATACGCGGGATCAACAGTCTGACTCAGGGCACCACGCCGTTGATCTACGTGGACGGTGTCAGGGTGAACAACAACACCAATGCCGGCCCTCAGAGCTTCGATTTCGGCTACAACGGAAGCCAGAGCGTCTCCCGCTTCGATGACCTCAACCCTTCGGAGATCGCCGACATCCAGGTGATCAAGGGGCCGGCCGCGACCGCGCTGTATGGCTCAGAGGCGGGGGTGGGCGTGATAGCCATCACTACGAAGCGCGGGGCCAATGCCGGTACCCAGTTCACCGTTCAGACGGAGCAGTCCATCCTGCAGGACGTCGCCAACTATAACGACGGCTACTATCCCGTTCCGGCCACCACCGGTGTCACCGACGTCAATGACCCGCGGATCCAGCCGTGGCGTCCCGTACGCAACCCGGTCACCGGCGAGATATTCGCGCGCGCCAACCCTCTCATGAACGAAGCCACGAGGCCGTTCCGGATCGGGTGGGGGCAGAACTATTCCGTGGAGGGACGCGGCGGTGGAGAGCGGACCAAGTTCTACTTCTCGACGAAGTACGACGACAAGGAAGGGACGCTGCCGAACAACGCGTCGAGACGTCTGAATCTCCGGGCCAACCTCGATATCACGCCGAACGAGAAGCTCACCATCTCCTTCAGCAACGGCTACGTGGATTCACGTATCCTCGTACCGCACAACGATCACAGCGCGCTCGGGATGATAACGAACGGGTCGCTGAGCTTTCCGCTCTATTCGTACGGGGTGATGCCGGACGGGAGCAGGGGCGATTGCCTCGCGACAGTTCTGTTTGCGTCGTCGGACAGCCTCTGCCGGGTGCGGCAGGGGAATCTGAGTGCCACGTTCGACAAGCTCGCCACGGCGCACAACGAGGAGCGGCTTGGACGGTACATCGGAAGCGTTACGGCGAAGTGGCAGCCGATCGACTGGCTCTCGACGCGCCTCGCCGTAGGAATGGACAGGGTCGACACCAGGACCTACCAGCTCGTACCGCTCGATCCGGACAGGCCCTTCGCGCAGTTGTCCGACGGTTTCATCACCGACGGGCACGCGACGGACAGGACTTACTCGATTGACTACGCAGCGAGCGGCACGTTCGCGCTGACCGAGAAGCTGGCGTCGGTGACCACCCTGGGTGGCCAGTTCTTCCGAAAGGAATACGAGGAGATGGGGTGCACCGGGTCCGGCTTCTCGAGTCCCACAGCCACCGCCTGCGACGCGTCGATCACGTTCACTGGCGCTTCCGGACTGGCGCAGAGCGTGGAGCGCGGCGGCTTCCTTCAGCAGCAGTTCGCACTCAACGACGCGATCTTCGTGACCGGCGCGCTTCGCGTCGACGACAACAGCGGCTTCGGCGAGCAGGTAGGGAGCATCTGGTCGCCGAGCGCGAACGCCTCGGTCGTGCTGAGCCGGATGTCGTTCTGGAAGTTCGACCGGATCTCCAACTTCCGGCTGAGGGCGGGCTGGGGCAAGGCGGCACAGGCGCCCTCTCCGTACGCCTACGCGCGTACGTATCGCCCGGTTCGCGTCGAGAGCGGCGGTATGCAGCTCTCTGGATTCACCATGTACGCTCCCGGAAACCCCGACCTCACCGCCGAGCGGAAGGAGGAGATCGAGGTGGGCTTCGACATGGGCATGTTCGCGGACCGCGTGACCGGTACGTTCACCTATTTCGACCAGAGCACGACCGGCGCGATCATCTACCGCCGCGTGGCTCCATCGTCCGGGTACGAGCAGACCCAGGCGGTCAATCTCGGGCGGCTCGACAACCACGGGATCGAGGCGACGATCTCGGCGGACGTGGTCGCAACCAGCAACGTGCTGTGGAACGTCACGTTGTCGGCGTCGACGCAACATCCCATCGTCGCGAGCCTCGGCGGACAGCCGCCCTCGAACAGCATACGCGAGGGATACGCACCGGGCTATCTGAGCAGCCCCGTGGTAGCGAGCGCCGAACGCGACGCGGATGGCAAGATCGTGCCGGGGAGTGTGGTCATGGCCACCCCGAACATCGCGGGTACGGACAGGGTGTACATCGGAACGGCGCACCCGACAAACGAGCAGTCGCTCGCGAGCAGCGCGACGCTCTTCGGGAGGCTTCGCGTGAGCACCACGTTCTCGCGCGCGGCTGGTCACTACAAGAGTGACGGGGGGATCCGTTACGCCACTCCGTTCAGCAGGTCGCAGCACGTCTCCGAGATGTACGCCTTGCGGCAGATCATGCTCAGCCCCGAAGAGCAGGCGGCTCTCGAGCTGGGCAACGCCGTGAACGCGTTCGTGTTTTACGACAAGGGAAATTTCGTGAGATGGCGGGACCTCACAGTGGGCTACGAGCTTCCGTCGGCGGCGCTGGCGTTCGTCCCGGGAGGGATATCCTCTGCCCACCTCACGGTCGGCGGCCAGAATCTGCATACCTGGACCGCATTCAGGGGGCTGGATCCCGAGATTCGCGATGCAGGCGGCTCCAACAGCTTCGGAACGAGTCCCTACTTCACTCAACCACCGGCGAGACTCTTCTTCGTCCGGCTGGCATTCGGCATATGAAAGCGCCCAGGAAGCGGAGGAACTCAGCGATGCGAACTGCTGGCCTGAAATACCGGTCGCGCGCCGGACGGCTGATAGCCCCTGTCTCGATTTCTATGGTGCCGATTCTGGCATTGCCACTCGCGATGGCGTGCGGCTCGCTCGTCGACATCGCGCCCGAGCCTCATACGATCGATGCCAGCCGCCGGGTCTTTCTCGAGCAGGCCATGATAGGTGCCACGAGCGACCTCTACAGCGCCTACGACACCTTCATCGTTCACGCGGGCGTGTTCACCGACGAGTTCTTCGCGTCGTCGCTCGACGGTGCCGCGCTGCGTGAGGATCTTCGCGAGGTAGACGAGAATTCGAGCGCGAGCTTCGCGGAGCGTGAGAAAACGATATACAGCGGTTGGTGGCTTCCGCAGCACAAGGCGAGCGTGAGCGCGCGCGTCATTCAGGAGAACATCGAGAAAGGCGAATACGAGGGGGCGACCAGGGATTCCCCGGAGTACGCACGCGCCGCGATGTACGAGGGCTTCGCCAAGACGTGGATCGCGGATGCGTGGTGCAGCGCGGCCTTCGACGGGGAAGGCCCGGAGTACACGAGCGAGGAGGTATACTCGCTCGCCGAGCAGCGATTCACGAGGGCTCTCGACGTTGCGGGCATCGAAGCCGACGTGCGAAGCGCGGCGCTCGTGGGTCGTGCGAGAGTGCGTCTCATGATGAATGACCAAGCCGGGGCGCTGGCCGATGCCGGGCTGGTGGATCCGGACTTCGAGCTGGCGGCCACCTACTCATCGAGCACGATCGAGCAGAACAATCGAGTGTGGTGGCACAACTGGGGGTACGGCAATATCAGCGTCGACTACCGCGCCTATTCGGGGCTCACGCTGGACGACACGGGGATCCCCGACCCGAGAGTGGAGCTGGTGCTCGACCCGATACCAGCGTACGACAAGGGACAGCCGCTGTGGGCTGCGAGGAAAGTCGCGAGTGCGAGCTCTCCGCTGGTACTCGCCTCCGGTGATGAGGCCCAGTTCATCGTCGCTGAGATTGAGGGCGGGGCGGAGGCAGTCAGCATCATCAATGCCGCCAGGGCCAGGCACGGGATAACCGTGACGTGGTCGCCCGCGGGAGGCGATCCGGACGAGATCCGCGACAAGGTGATCGACGAGCGTCGCCGTACGCTCTTCCTGGAGGGAACCCGCATGGGGGATCTCCGACGCTACGCGGACAGGTACGCGCTGGATCTCTTCCCGGCGACATCGCCGCAGGGAGATGCGACGCGTGGCGCTCGGTGCTACCCGCTTCCACTCGTGGAGCGGGCGAACAATCCGGGACTGACGTTGCCCTAGCACGTCGCCAAGTGGCGTTGTTTCGCGCTGGGGGAGCAGCACGATTCGCCTTATCGCGGCGATCTGCCGGGTTCGTACCCGGTTTCCTCCCCGAGGCATAACCGTAACGTGGAGAAGATCATGAAGATGCGCATGGTAGTACTGCTTGGCGCGCTGCTCTCGTTCACCGTAGTGGCCTGCAGCTCGGCTTCGGGGAACGGCGCCGTGGAGCAGAGCGGCGCGGCCGAGCTGCACGAGCTCACTCTGCAGGAGCTGGACGACCTGCTCAGGGGAGCGTGCATCCAGGCCACGCGCGGCTGTGCCGCGGACGGTTACATCAAGCGCGTGCACGAGGCCGTCGAGAAGGGGACGAAATTCACGATGGTTTCTCCGACCGCGATGCCGGATGACTGGACCACCGTGAGCCCGGCGGGAGTGGGCGGGGGAGGAGCATGGGAGTACGTCATCGAGCGCACGAAGAAGCAGGAGATCCCGGTGGTTCAGAACACCCAGCTCAAGTCGATCCAGCTACTCGAAAAGCATCGCGGAAGCAAGTTCAACGCGGTCCTGCGCGTGGAGGGTGCAGGCGCCACGCTCAGCGCTCTGATGGCGGCCGCCGACCTGGGAGTTCCGGTGGTCGACGCATGTCTGTCGCAGCGAGCCCGTCCCGAGATCCAGCAGCAGATCTCCTGGCTGAACGGGATCCCGGCCACCCCGGCTGCGCTAGTGACGCGTTTCGGCGATGAGGTGGTGATCCAGAAAGCGACCGACGACTACCGCGCGGAGGACCTCGCACGTGCGGTGGCGGTGTCCAGCGGAGGCGGCGCATCGATCGCGATGAACCCCATGACCGCCGACGAAGTACGGCGCGGAACGATCCCTAATGCCCTCAGCGATGCCATCAAGGTCGGCAAGACCGTGCGTGAAGCTCGAGAACAAGGGCGCGACCCGATCGCCGCGCTGATCGAAGTCACGGGTGGCTACAAGCTGTTCCAGGGAGTAGTAAGTAAGGCGGAAAGCAAGGGCGATAGGGGCTTCAGCTGGACTGATGCGGAGCTGACCGGCGTGGGGCCATACAAGGGCCACAAGTACCGCGTCTTCGTAAAGAACGAGAACATCGTTTCCTGGCTCGACGGGAAGGTCGATGTGGCTTCCCCCGACTACATCTACAACCTGAATCCGAAGACGGGCGAGGCCATGACCGGCGGCGGGCTCGGCGGCTACGAGGTGGGCTCCGAGGTAGCCATGGTAGGTGTGCCGGCCCCCAGCCAGTGGACGACGCAGGCGGGGATCGATGTCATCGGCCCGCGTCACTTCGGCTTCGACTTCGACTACACGCCAATTGCCGAGCTACAGAAGAAACGCGCCGTTCAATTCAGCCCTCAATGAACGTGGCAGAGTGACGAAACGGGTAGAGAACACACCCTCTACCCCATTCGTCACTCTCACCCGATCTCGGCAGCTCAGGAGCCTGGATCTGCGCATTAACTGGTGTGGCTGGGGCTATTGCCGTTAGGCGCTGCCACCTGATTGTGTCCGAAAAATGAGTACATTTTTCGGACACATGTCACGCCCACCATCCGAGCTGAGATCCAGCATTGCCAGTCGCATTGCGGCGAGCGCTCCCTTCGGAGTGTGGACTCCTGTCGACTTTCTCGATCTGGGCGATCGTGATGCCGTCGATAAGGCGCTGCAACGCTTGGCGCGAGCAGGCGAGATCCGCCGCATCGAAAGGGGGCTCTACGACAAGCCTCGAAGGAATCACCTCACGGGCACCCTTACCCCGCCTGACTATAGGCGAGTGATCGAAACGCTGGGACGCCGTCACAATGCGCGGATGCTCATCGACGGATTGACCGCGGCCAACGATTTCGGGTTGACGGATGCCGGCCTGCGCGGGTCATCATCCATACTGATGCATGTAGGCACTCCATCCGGCTTGGCAATCTGACAATCGAGTTCAAGAAGACCGCCCCGAGCCGGCTGTACTGGGCCGGCCGCCCGGCGATGCGCTTCGTGCAGGCGTTGCACTGGCTGAAAGATGTACTGGCGGTGGATCGCGGCCCAATACTTGGCCGCCTGCAGGCCCTGCTCGCGACGCAACCGCACGGGCCGGCGATTCGTGCGGACCTTCGCGAGGGGTTTGCCATGTTGCCGAAGTGGATGCAAGGGGTGGTGCGCGATCTGCTGGAAGATGCCGATCGCGACAGGACTGATGTTCGGAGCCCGGCATGAACGAGGCCTACGTCCGAGTCATAGCGGCGGCCGACGACGACAGGCGCGCTCTGTTCCTCGGCATGGCCACGCGACTCGGCACCGCCGTGCAGAACGTCGAGCGGGAGGAATGCTCGACACCCTGGCGATAGCGGCACCGCGCGCTCTCCCCCGTCCCCTCACTTCCCCCGCGACTTCCCGCGCTTCGGTGCCGGTATGTCGGCCCGCGTGAGCGGCCGTTTTCGCAGCGCTGGTTGCTTGTCGAGCTCGCGGCCCAGCGTCTCCCAGTTCGTGCCGAGCCCGGCGACGATCGCCCAGAGCACCTCGAACGTCGGGTTCACTTCGCCGCGTTCGATGCTCGCGTAGTGCGTGCGATCAATGCGGCTCGCCAACGCGAGCCGATCCTGGCTGAGCGCCTCGGTATGCTCCGCGCGAAGCGCCCGTAGCACGCTGCCGAGTGCGTGGAGTCCCCCGGGATTCCTGTTCATGCAGACACGATAGGAGTCTGGCGTCGCCTTGCACACGGCCTATTCACATAGTATGATGGGGCGACGGTGCCGGGGCATGTCCGCAGAGTTCGGTGTGGTGAGAGGTGCTGCCCTGTCGTCGTCGTTACCAATGGGAGTCCGGGTCGATCGCATGCGCGGCCCGCGTATGCCACGACTCGCCAGGCTAGCTACGCTGTCGAGGCGGCTTGCTCAGGACCTTGTCCTGGTCGAGCGTGCCGCCGAGCTCCTGCCACGAGATCCCGAGGGCAGACACGATGGTCCACAGCATCTCGAAGCTGGGGTTGCCCTCGCCCCGTTCGATGCTGGCGTAATAGGTGCGATCGATCTCGGCGATTTCGGCGAAGCGCTCCTGAGAGAGTGATCGTCGGTCGCCTTCACGGAAAGTCCGCAGAATCTTTCCGAGTGCCCGCCTTGCCGCATTGGTCCTGGTCACGATCGCAAGTATACGAGACAGGTGTCGATAAGACGACGGGGTATTTACATAGTCGTATCGTGAGTGCGGAAAGTGGTATCGTGAATACGGACGGCGCTGCCGCTCGCATTCATTCGGTGGATGAACAGGCATCGAGCGCCAATCATGCTGCTTCCTGGTACGCTGCCAAGCCGACGCGATCTTCAGGCGCTCACCGGAGACCACTCCGGCGCGAATGGAGAAGAAACGGGCCGAGCAGACGACGGTGCGGCCACCAGGCTCGAAGCGGTCGAGCAGAACATCGCGCGTCTCGATGAGTATCTCTGCGCCGGTCTCGGGGTGCGCGACGTGGTGCGGAGAGACGCCCTGCTGAAGGACGCCATGCTGCTGTACGTGAGAGATGCAGTGGCGGACGAGCCGTGTCTCGACGAGATAGACCTCTTCCATGCTTTACGGCGGGCCGCGTGCGCCTTCGGTCTGGCCAGCCGCGAGCCGCTGCTGCCGCTCGCAGGTTCGAAGACGCTCCGCAATTCGATTCGTGCAGTGACGCAAGACGTGAGAACGGCACTGGCGCGACACGCCGCATATCCGGATGAGCGAGCCACAATCGAGATGGCGGCGATCGTGGCCGTCACCGTCGTGATGGCGCCTGTCTGGTACATCGAGCCGGAGCTTCCACAGCGACTCCTTCGCGCGTACGCGATCTGCGCGGCGGCGACGAACACTGCCTCCTCGCTCGCACCCCGTCCGCTGGCGGTCGACGAGCTGAAAGGGAAGAGTGAGGAACTGGCGCGTGCCTACCTGAGAGTGTGGCACGCGCTGCCCGCGTCCACGGTCGAGGCGCGCGTATTGTGGGAGCTCGGCCTGTCGGTCGACGACATCGCGCGAGTGCTAGACGTGACGCCGCCCGCGGTGGACACCGCGCTGCTGCAGGTTCTCACGGCGACGAAGGTGTTCAACATCCTGGTCGGGCGCGAGCCGGCGTCGCAGCTCGAGCATGGCAGGGCGAATCGCGCGTACGAACGTCTGATGCGAGACCTTCAGTGACGGCGAAGCGATCCGACATGGCGCGGCGACTTTCGCGGCCGATGACGGAAGAAGACGCGGCCGCGCGACGCGCCGATGCTACCGCGGCGCAGATAAGAGGCGGCGATGGTCGAGCGTTCGAGAAGCTCTTCGAGGAGCTTGCACCGCGACTCGGCCGATACGCCACGCGGCTCGTGACATCGGCGAACGTAGCACAGGACATCGTGATGGATGTCTTCATGCGGCTCTGGCGCGACCGCCTCGTACTCCCGCCGGAAACGCGGCTCGAACCGTATCTGCAGGCATCCGTACGGAACGCGTGCATCAGCCATCTGAGACATGGACGGGTGGAGGATTCGGTTCGCGAAGTGGGTGCCGCGACCGGATGGACGCCCGGAGCGGCTGCGGGACCGCGACCACCTGATGAGGATTTCGAACGTCGCGAGACGAGAGAAATCCTTCGTCGAGCCATCGAGGAGCTGCCACCGCGCATGCGACAGGTTCTCGAACTTCGGTGGTTCCAGGGGATGAGCTACAAGGAGATTGCCCGCGAGCTGGGAATCCAGACGAAGTCGGTGGAGAACGCACTCGCGCGTGCGATGTGGAATCTCCGCGAGCGTCTTCCGCGTGACTTAGACAGTGGGTGAAAGGAACGGTTCGGGCTACGCGGGGGGATAATCGCGGTCCGTGCGTCGTCAATGTATGAGACGAATGCACGACGAAGACGGCGCACCCGAGTCGGTACGGCGCGCACTGCGACGACTGATCGAGGAAGAGATCCAGCCGGGTGATGAGGAAGCTCCCGAAGTGGCGGCGGAGTTCTTCGGACGTGCCGACGCACTGGAACTCATACAGGAAGCCATAGTCGAGGTGCGGTTGGCTCGCACTACGGGCGCGAGCGAAGCGAACGGCTTACGCATTCTGAGGCTACGAGGCGCCAGCATACGGTCGCGCGAGCGACTGGCCCAACCTCTACAAATCGCCACCCCCGATCCACGCGCCAGGAAAAGCTGGCGGAAGCTGGCGATCGCGGCGACCGCGCTACTCGCGATTGGCCTGACCTCGAGCGCGGTTGCGATCCGGTCTTTACGGAGCGGTGTCGCAAGCCATTACGCGGTGGAACACCGCACGGCGTCGACTGGTGTGGCCGAACTCGATACGCTCGAGCTGCCTGATGGTAGTCGCGTGATCCTCGCTCCGAACAGCAGCGTGAACTACGCGATGGCCCCTCACCGCGGCCCGCGCGATATAAAGCTCGACGGCGAAGCATACTTCGATGTCATCCACGACGAGCGCAGGCCGTTTCAAGTAGAGACGCGTAATGCCGTGGTGACGGATCTCGGCACGAGTTTCGTGGTTCGAGAGTACTTCGCTGACGGGCGCGCGAGCGTCACTGTCCGTTCAGGTGCCGCAGTCGTGCAGGCTCGCCACGAGACCGCAATGCCACCGATTGCAATGCATTCGGGCGACGGAGCATACGTCGATTCGCGCGGCACTATCTCACGGTTCATATCCGATCCGGAGAGCTACGGGACATGGACTAATGGCAACCTGGCGTTCGATGCAACACCGCTGCCGGAGGTCCTCCAGCAATTGGGAAACTGGTACGATGCGCGATTTGAGCTGGCCGATTCGACGCTTGGTACGGAGTACTTCACTGGCGAGTTCCGCTCCGTGCCTCTCGCCGATGCCCTCGCGATTCTTGGGCCGGTAGTACATGCGCGATTCGAGCAGAAGGGAAGGGTAGTGGTGGTCACGGCACGATCGGCAGGTCACTGAGGGCTTGTTCCCGCTGACAACTCCAACTCGTATGAGGGCCCGAGCGACCCTCTGCCGGAGGCACATCCATGCGTAGGGACGTAGGGCTGATCGCATGTATCGCATTTCTCTGTGTGAGTTCGATTTACACACCCTCTGCACCAGCACAAACAACTAATGAAGCTGACGGTATAGTACTGGTACGTTCGGCGCAGAGTCAGAGGGACAGCACTCGCGCCACACGACGGGAAGCCGTGGGCGAGAACAGAATCACCATCTCCTTGGATAGTGTCGAGCTGAAGTCGGCGATACGCGAGTTAGCACGACTGTCCGGCGTCGCGATCTTCTACAATGATCGAGACGTGCCCGGTTGGACGAGAGTGTCAGTTCAGCTGTCCGATGTGCCGGTCATGGATGCGCTCCGCATGATGCTTCGTGGTACCGGCTTGCGAGTGCGGATCCTTGCCGCCGGGCTGGCGATCGAGCGCGACAATTCGGCCAAGGACGAGCATCTGACGGACAGCGTCGGAACGATCACTGGCACGGTCGTGGATTCAACCTCGAGAATGCCGGTGTCGGATGCCAGTGTATCGCTCGAGGGAACGGGACTGAGCGTCACGACCGATAAGACCGGAGCCTTCGAAATACGGGATGTGACCTCTGGAGCCCACATCCTCATGGTGCGCAGGCTCGGCTATCGTCGAACAATAGCACATGTGACCGTCGACGTTGGAAGCGTCATTTCCATCCAAATCGATTTGATACCGGCGCCGAGAATCCTGGAGCAAGTGTTGACGACTGCCACCGGCGAGCACCGTCGGGTTGAGGTAGGGAACGCAATCGCATCGATCCATGCCGACTCGGTCGTTCAAGCCGCCCCGGTGACCAGCCTCTCCGACGTTCTGGCAACGAGGGTACCTGGACTGCAGGTGTACTTCCCGGGTGGACTCACGGGAGCCTCGCCACAAATCAATGTGAGGGGTCAAAACAGTCTCTCGCTGATGAATCAACCATTGCTGTACGTCGACGGAGTCAGGGTGGACAATGGCTCTGCTGGCAGCGTGGATGGGGTGATGTTCGTTGGGCCGAGCTCCGGTCGATTCGACGACCTGGCTCCATCGGAGATAGAGTCTATCGAAGTCGTGAAGGGACCGTCGGCAGCCACGCTCTACGGTACTGACGCGGCAAATGGGGTCATTCTCGTTCGTACGAAGCGCGGTGCGGAAGGGCCTCCGAGGTGGAACATCTTTGTGGAGGGTGGGCTGCTCGAAATGGATCGCAATCGATTCAGAACGAGCTATTTCCCATGGGGACATTCAGTCGCGGGTGACCCTACGCCTGTCCGATGCGTACTGCGCTCGGTGGCGTCCGGTACTTGTGTTCAGGACTCCGTCACTCACTTCTCACCGCTGGTGGACCCGGAGACCACGCCGATCGGCAGTGGTTCTCGCTACAGTGTGGGGGCGCAGGTGTCTGGCGGTGCGGGTGTGCGCTATTTCCTCTCGGGGGCGTTAGAGAGGGAGGTCGGGTATCTGAAGATGCCCAACTCCGACAGAGCGCTACTCGAACAGCAAATAGGGCGCGGTCTCGGCGATGAGGCACTGAAACCAAATGCCGTACGGAAGTACACTGGCCGAGTGAACGTCACCATCCCGGTCGCATCGAACGCCGATGTGATGGTCGGGGTCGGATTGAATGACTTGCGACTCCGCATCCCTGGTGCGCTTGCGATCGAGAACGCGGATGGCGGCCCAGGTATCCGCGATGGTAACGATGGCTGGCGCCCTCCAGCCCGCCCTGGAGACACGTTCAGCAAGCGCAATCGGCAGAATGTCAGCCATGTAACGACGAGTATCGTCGGCAATTGGCGGCCCGCAAGGTGGATGTCGGCACGGGCAACCGCCGGTCTGGATCGATCCAGTGAATACGATGACAAGCTGGCAGCAGCGGGCGAAGGGTTCCTCCCTGCGACTGTACTAGGGTCGAGAGAGAACACGAAGATAGTCACGTCACTGAAGACGCTCTCCGCGAGTGGTACCGTGAATGCGCCGCTTGGTTCGGCACTATCGTCACGTTCCACGATCGGAGTGCAGTACAACAACAGGCTCGAGTTGATCAACTCGGCGGCTGCTCAGCAATTGACTCCTGGCTCGGAGACGGTTGCAGGAGGTGCCCTGCCCATAGCACGTGAGGCAACGACAGAAACTGTGGTCGCCGGTGCATACGCGGAAGAAGTTGTCGGCATTCACGATCGACTTTTCGTAACCGTCGCCGCTCGAGCGGATGGCGGAAGTGCGTTCGGCGAGAGCTTCAAGGCGGCGTTCTATCCGAAGGCAAGCGCCTCCTGGCTTCTGTCGGAAGAGAGCTTCTGGCCAGAGATATCGTGGCTGACGTCGCTCCGATTACGGGCGGCCTATGGCGAATCCGGGGTTCAACCCGGTCCAGTTGCCGCCTTGGCATCAGAGTCTCTCTTCCCGGCCTTTGTCGGAGGTATTGCGACCACCGGTGCTGGCTTGGGCGCCGTTGGAAACGCCGATCTCAAGCCGGAGCGGCAGCAAGAGACCGAAATTGGTATCGATCTGCAGGCTCTCGATGGCAGGGTGGACCTCGAGCTGACCCGGTATGACAAGCGCAGCACCGATGCGCTAGTAAGCTTGCCGCTCCCCGCATCGCTCGGCGGAGGAAGTCAGTGGGAGAATGTCGGAGCCGTGCGCAACTGGGGATACGAGGCGGCGATGACTGTTCGCCTTTTGCGTGGGGAAGGCTTGGACTGGAGTGTGTCGCTGAGTGGGTCGATAAACGACAATGAGGTCGAGAGTATCGCACCGGGAGTCGACACTCTGTACAGGCAGGCATTCCCATCGATTGTCCGCGGCGCTCCGCTATTCTCGTACTTCGATCATCCCATTACCGGATTCCATGACGCGAATGATGACGGGATCCTCGATGCAACCGAGATAACTGCAGGCGACGCGCTCGCGTTCGCCGGTCGGAGCTACCCACGCATGCAGATGAGTGGCACGACGTCGGTAGGCCTGTTCAAGAACCACCTGCGGGCATCGGCAAGCGTTGAGCATCGTGGAGGCTTCTCCATGGTAGATCCAGAATGGATCTCCTGTACGTTCGATGCCTGCGCCGCGGTCAGCCTCGCTGGCACACCTTTGGGCGAGCAGGCCGCACCGCAAGCTCGACGTTCCCCCGCGCTTTACAACACGCTCTGGGGATTCATACGCGACGCTTCCTTCACTCGCCTGAGAGAAGTGTCTCTCGCGTATTCGCTGACCGATAACCTGGTGCGCCCCCTCGGAGTGCGAGAGATGACAGTGACACTCTCCGCGAGAAACGTGGCGCTCTGGTCGCGCTACAGCGGCGTCGATCCCGAGGTCCAGTCCTTCTTTGGTACTACCGACATGGGAGCCGCCTATGATCGCAGCGGCCCACCTGCACCTACTTACTGGATTCTCCGGGTCAACGTCCGTCCCTGAGCGTCTCCAACCGCCGCCCTGATAACAAAAATGACGATTTCACGCGCCATGATTCTTGGCTTCGCGCTTCTGGCAGGATGCTCGGGCCTCGTCGATGTGGACGCTCCCGACCTGGTCCAGCCGCCGGACCTCGACACTCCGACTGGTGCGCTCGCTCGATACGCAGGTGCCATGTCGCAGTTCGCGAACGCATACCAGGAGCAGGTCACACAGACCGGTATGCTCACCGACGAATTCTGGGATGTTGGAGGTGGAGTCTTCCCGGCCGACAAGCGATCGCTGGGGCAGAACAACTCTACGTATCCATTCGACCTTCTGAGCCGAGCGCGGATCGACGCACTACGTGCGGCCGCTAGCCTGGGTCGATTCACGCCTGATGCTGGGGAAAAAATCGGGGAAATGTATGCGCTTGCCGGCTTTGTGGAGGTGATGTTCGCAGAAAACCTCTGTGTCCCAACGCCGCTGGCCATCGTAACAGACGGGCTTCCGCGTAGTGGGCCAGTGCTTTCAAGGGAACAACTCCTCCAATTGGCCATCGCACATTTCGACTCCTCCGAGTCGCTCGCAGGAGCAAGCGACAAGATTGTGAATCTCGCACGCGTAGGCCGCGGAAGAGCACTCCTGTCACTTGATGACATTGCCGGGGCGGCAGCCGCAGTTGCGGCTGTGCCGCTCAATTTCGCCTACGGCGTGGAATACTCTGGTACGACCGAGAATCAAGGCAATGGCGTATATCAACGTATTGCGGTCAACCGCATCCTCTCCGTGTCGGATAGGGAAGGCGCCAACGGCCTACCATTCGTCACTGGCAGCGATGCGCGAATCGGCGCTGACACTATGGGTACCAGTCGCGCCAGCTTGCCTTTGATCACCTTTGGAAAGGTCACGAGCCTCGACTCCCCCATTGTGCTGGCGAGCGGTACGGAGGCCGCTCTGATCAGAGCAGAAGCCGAACTGTCAGCGGGGCACATTGAGGCATGGGCCGATGCTTTAAACGCGCTGCGAGACGGCGCCATAAGTCCGGCCCTGGTCTCGCTATCGAATGATTCCACCGTCGATGCAGCGCCGCAGCTCCGCATCGACGTGCAGTTCAAGGAGAGGGCCTTCTGGCTCTATGCCACTGGCCATCGTCAGGGAGATATTCGGCGCCTAATACGGCAGTACGGGCGGGCAGCGGATGAAGTGCTTCCGATCGGTGCGTATCCATACCAAGGTTTGGAATATGGTGGCGATGTAACGTTCACGCCTCGCGGCGAAGAAGTAAACCCAGCCTTCCATGGTTGTGAGGATCGGGGAGCATGATCGTCACGACGTTTGCACTGCGGTTCGGAAGGCGTACGTCGCCGGATGCTTACCTCCGCTTTCGGGCCCCGCCGAGTTGGGGAATCAGCTCCGGTCTGAGAAACGGCCGAGCGGTAGTAGCTTGGCCCATGCTGGTCATGATTGCAGTGCTCTTCCTGACGATCGAACCGAGCAAGGCCAGTTCACAGGTGACCGCCCCGCTGTCCGTTGAGGAGGAACTCACGCGCCTCCAGGTCTGGGCCAACAATATTGCGCCTGTCACTCTATCGCCAGACGGCAAGTGGGTCGCCTTCGTAGCTCGCAACCGGAGCGCGGCGCGGTTCGACGCTTCTGACGGTCCAATTCACCCGCTACCGGGAGGAATCTCTCTACTGCACCGCGGTATCGATGTATGGATTGCGCGGACGAGCACCGGCGAGCTCTCGAGAATCAGCGACGGTAACAGCGCGAATCGGAGCCCCGTGTGGTCCCCGGACGGCAAGACTCTGGCGTACGTTTCCGATCGCGACGGCAAGATGCACGTATGGTCATGGGATAGCTCGAGTCGTCAAAGTACGCGTATGTCGGAACTCGTCGTGGAGGGATTCGACGCGAACGCAGTGCTCCAGTGGACGCGGGATGGAAAAGGCCTGCTCGTACAGGCTCCGTCGCTCGGTGCGGGCACCGAGGCCGTAGACTCCGCTCAAGGGAACGACGGGCCCGGCGCATCGACTACGTACTCCAGCCGGACACACGTCACGGTGTATCATGGATTAGATGGCGACAGCACCGCACTTGTGAACCTGTATGGTCGTGATGCGACGCCGGAGGCTCTGCTCGCCGCCCGTCCACCGTCGGACCTCGCCATTATCGATGTAGCTAGTGCGCGGATCCAGCGCATTCTGCGCAGGGTGCGCCCGAGTGGTTATTGGCTCTCACCGTCCGGCGATAGGATCGCCATCGGTATAATGGACACGACGCGCACCACTGCCAGTCGGAGCTGCGACATCCGGATCGTCGATTTGCGTAACGCCGTTAGCACTACCCTGGTGCACGAGATCGATCAGGTCGGATGCAACTCTGTGAGCTGGTCGCCAACTGGCGATACCCTTGCGTACACGACTCTAGACTCTAGCGGCGATGTCGACGTCTATACTGTGTCGCCAACGGGTCGTGTGCCTCCAATGTTGCTTACTCCTGGACCGCACACTGGTATTCGAGTTCCGCGAGATCGCGGTCCACAGTGGGCTCCTGACGGTCGCGGAGTGTTCCTCCTCGGTATTGACACCATATGGTACGCTGGTCTCGACGGTAGTTCGCGGGTAGTAGCGACCTCGCGAGGGCGCGATCTGGTTCAGCTCATCGGTTGCTCCAGGAGCAGCGCGCTGTGGAGTCCCGATGGACACCATGCGCTATTCGCTTTTACAGTTGAGCCGCGCTCCAAGCGGATGGGCGTAGTCCGAGTCGATGTCGAGTCGGGCCGGACCGAGGTGCTATTCGAGAGCGACCAATCGTTCGCACTGAGGAATGCATTCGACTGCCTCGGCAGAGCGCTCGTGTACGTTGCCGAAACCTCGGCGAGCTCTCCAGATCTTTGGCTCACGAACGATGCCTTTACGACTCGGCGGCGCCTGACTGTGCTGAACCCGGGTCTGGAAGGTCGCGAATTCGGGCGAGCACGTTTGGTAAACTGGCTTGGGCTTCATGGTGACTCCCTTCAAGGGATTCTCATCCTTCCCGCAGCCTACGACACGACGCGACGATATCCACTGATCGTTTCTCTGTATGGTGGCACACGTCCCGCGGCATTGCTCAACTCGTTCGGCCTGGTCGGGACTAGCGTGGCGGGTCCACTGAACCTACAACTGTTCGCCACCCGTGGTTACGCCGTTCTGGTGCCAGACGCAACTTTCCGGAGTGGTAAGACGATGATGTTCGACCTCGCGGCCGCCGTGCTCCCGGGAATAAATCGGTTGATCGAGCAGGGCATTGTGGATCCTGGCCGGATCGGCGTGACCGGACTGAGCTTCGGCGGCTACTCTGCCCTCGCATTGGCGACGCAGACCGGACGGTTCAAGGCCGTCGTTAGCCGCTCCGGATTCTCGGATTTCAGCAGTCATAGCGCCATTGAGTTGCGGGCGTCTGACGGCCACTCGCCGGCATTCGTCAACAGTGAGCGTCTGTACCGCATGGCTGGCACGGTGTGGGACAGGAGGAATGACTACATCAACAATTCGCCGTTTTACTATCTCGACAGAGTCACTGCGGCGGTGCTGGTAGTGCACGGAGCTGGCGACGAAACCGTCTCGCCTGCCCTCGCAAACCAGACATACTCCGCGCTGAGGAGGCTGGGTAAGACGGTCGAGTATGCCCTCTACGAAGGCGAAGGTCACGGCGAAGCCGCGTGGAGCTACGGCGATGCGCGTGACGAGCTTCATCGAATTATTGACTGGTTTGATCGCTTTCTGAAGCGCGATGGAACGAAAGACACTCGCTGACGCTGACATGCGGGATCGATGTCGGCTGCACGCGTTTGCGGAGGCGCAGGCCATCGGGCCTGTGCCTCCGCCCTCACGTAGCGAATCGTGTCGCTCCGAAGGATTGAGATCGGCACTTCGTCAGATGCCCATCCCTGCGGTCGGAGTTATCAGATCACTCTCTACCCTCTTCTCGTTTGGGGTTTCGAGCGTCTGGTCCGCGGCCTTTCCCCGGTCGACCAGCTGCGGCTGGGTATAGGGTTTCTTGCTCATGAGACTCTCCTCGAATGAGGGTGGATTCTTCGCAAGGTCACGACATGTGCCTTGCTTCGCGCCGCCGGTTGGGGAAGCCGCTGCAGTCGGGGCATGCCCCCAGCATTCCAACTCCCGGTGGCACTGCTTCGCGACACTCGACCTGATGCGCTTGCTCCGCAGCTGTAGGTCGGCGCCGCCGTCCGTAGCTGTTGCTACGATTGCTGTTCCATACGCGACTCCTTCATCGCCGTGATGGCCGATGCCGACTCGGCACCGCCGTGCCGAGCTTGCCGGGACTGGAGCCAGAGCTCCAAGGCTGACGCGTAGTAGAGTTTCACAAATCCCGCTGCGTTCTCGGTGGCGCCCAACGTCTCGATAGCTGTCGTCAAATTCGCCGGCAACAAGCAGCCAAGCTCCCCGAGGATGGAATCGCGAAAGAGAGAGCGCAGTTTCTCGCGTTCACGTTGAAGCGAGAGGTGCTGGTCCGGTTGGAGGCCGCCCTTTCCCCTCCGCATCCGAACGCATTCCGGCAGCACGCCCTTCATAGACTCCCGAAGGACGCGCTTTGACATCCCGCTCCCGAAGCGCCATTCGGAGGGAAGAGAGAATGCGAACTCGATCAGATTGCGATCGAGGAACGGATACCTCCATTCGAGGTTCTCTTCCCCCAACATCTCCCGATGCATGTACTGCTCTTCCGACTGAAACCGACTATCCAGCGCCGTCCTTACCTTCTCTCCCGCTGGTCCCATATAAAGCGCAGTAGCGGGCGTACGGCCGCGCAACTCGTACACTCTCGCGAACGCCGGCGCGATCCACTCTGGAACCCTCCATGCCGACCGCGCGAGGAGCTGCCGGACTCTCGCCGGGAGCAATGGATAGAGGCCGTGATCGAAAGCCAGCGTCCAGAACGATGTTCGTGTAGCCGCGGCCCATTGAAGAAGGGACCCGACACAACCACGGATATCTCCCACCGCTAGGCGGTCAGCCGCGGAGTCGAGATATGGACGCAGGCAAAGGTCGGCGCCAAGGCCCGAGAGCATCACTCTCCCACCAGCATCGTGCACCAATTGTGACACCCGCCGTGCGAGTGCGTATGTCGCGGCGCGGCCAGGTTGGTCGAAGAGCGGCGGACCACGATCATCATCCTGCCAGCCCCACCAGTCTCGCATGTATGTCACTGGTATGGAGCAATGTTGTCCCACAGCGGCCGCCATTTCACTGTCACCGCCGCTTCCCGCTGCGCTTGTGTACGTAATCACACCTGCGAGACCATGCGGGATCGTGCCTGCTGACCGAAGCGCGGCAGCCGTTGCCACGATTGACGACGAGTCCATACCTCCAGAAAGTTCCGACCAAACGTCCGACCGTCTGTCGAGCGCATTCACGATCGAGTTGGAGAGTAGGAGACGAAAATGCTCGACCACCTCCTCGTCCTTTAGACCTCCAGGCTCTGGGGCCCACCCGATTCTTGGAACGAACCAGTAACGTGTGCGAGTAATCTGGCGCTTCTTGAGCCAGTACACCTCCGCTGGCCGAATGGCCTCCACATTCTGGAATGCCGTGTGTCCAGACGCACCATGACCGGTGACCAGGTATTCAGCGAAATAGTCCAAGTCGTAATTCTCGCCCCTTGCTAGAGCCGAAGCACGTGTCGAAAACGCTAGGAGCGGCCCCATTTGCGCTACGTGGAGGCGCCAGACGCCAAACGTATCGCGAGCGGCGACGATCTCTCGACGCTCGGGGTGCCAGCACACGAACGCGAATTCTCCGGTAGCGCTGCCTACGTCAGCGGGACCGCGTAGCGCGACTGACGTAACGAGACGCTCGAGGTCGTTCAGCTGTGCACTTGCTTGCGAACTACGAGCGGTGGAACCCGCGTGCTGATGCAGATGGGCAATGCCGACTCCAGTCCAGCCGCAGGTGTGTACTATCCTCGGTGAAACGCCTGGAATGTCAGAACCGGTCAGTGCAGCAAAGGAACCATCCACATGCCAGCGCGCCTGACTGCGAGTCTTCGTCTCGCGGCGTCGCGAATAGCTCTGCCGCATGCCATCCGTTATGAGGCCACCCTCAGTGTGGATCAGGCACAGGAACATGCTCACGATGGAAGCTCCGGAAACGGCAGGACGGTGCGCACAATTTCGCCCTCTAGCACAGGCCGTCCGCCGTATTCGATCCAAGCGTGTGCGGTGAACCCCAATGGCTGCACGCCCAGGCGCAGGACCGCATCCATGTTCATACGCCTGAGCAGCCAGTAAAGCGTGAGTGATTGCTCCAAACAACGTGCGCGTCCCGGGTACAGTGCGGCCGCAAGTGCAACACGCCGGGCGACAGACTCTGCTTCGGCCAATGAACTGACGCCAGAAGGGCGATGGCCCCGTGTCAGCCAGGCGAGAAGTCGGTGTGTGCGCACTAAGCCGCAGGCTCTCAGAGCGCCTATGACGACTAGCAAATGAAACCCGCAGAGTATTGTCGCCGGTGGGTACGTTGCGGCGCCGCCCCCATCGCTCACGCGCGAGGCCAGAGTGATGTTCAGACTCATATCCGCCTCACCAGCCGCGCCTTCAGCAATGCCGCGATCACCGCTCGCGCATCCGCCTCTATCACTTCGAACGGCGCTTCGTATTCCTCCGTCAACAACTCCACGATGACGGCCAATTCGGTCCCTTCGCCGAGCAACTCCCAGATTCGCGTCCCTACCTCGTTCAACGTGAAGTACCGCTCGGAACGAAGGTCGAGCAGCGCGGTGTTCGTGTCCGTTACTACGGAGAGCACCTGCGCCTCGGGTGCATAGCGGTCGGAATTGCCGAGTGTCACAGTCGGTACCCTGAACTTGCCGATGAGCATGCTGCACCTCCTCACGCGTCCAAACACAGTCAACAGCAACGAGGACGAAGCGAACGTGGCGTCGTTCTCGTGTAGCATCCATCGCGACGAATCCCCTGGTGCTCATCGCGCAATAGCACTGTACGATGCTCTGGGTAAGGCGGCGAGATGCAAAACGTGCAAGATTAGCTACGAAACGTGCAAAACGACTCCTCGCAGAGTTGCGTGACAGGATTGGATCGCGCATTACTGTTCGCACGTGGACGGAGATCGGGGCGCCGGCGCACCGATCGGCCGCGCGACTCCGAACTGGACAGTGATCATGCCGCTACCTGGTCTTAATCCCGGTACTGTCGTGCACGAGCGCTTCGTGATCGTCGATCAGATCGGCGAGGGTGCCACAGCGTACGTCTTTCGTGCGCGTGATCTAAGGGTGCGCGCCATCGTCGCGCTCAAGCTCACGAAGCGGCGAGAGCCTGCGGCAGCAGCCAGCCTCCAGCGCGAAGCGGATGCACTGAGCTCCGTGCAGCACCCTCACGTGACCTCGTTCGTCGCATTCGGCACGCTTGAGGACGGCCGCGCCTTTCTCGCCATGCAGTATGCAAGTGGAAGGACGTTGCGAGACCTTCTCCGGAACAGGCCACTGGCTATCGACGATACTCTGCTTCTCGGTGTCGTCGTTGCAGGCGCACTGGGTGCGATCCATTCGGCGGGCCTGATTCATCGTGACCTCAAGCCCGACAACATCATTGTGCCATGCTATGCAGGAATGCCGTCATTCCCGGCCGCGATGCTCGTAGACCTCGGTGTGTTCGGCGCGATGCAGCGGCGCGACGGTCCGGATGGCGCTGCGCCTCGCACACGCTGGGGTCGTGTGAGCG
>Ga0182738_1001454_pt1 | contig 29696 bp, 21 predicted proteins | sample eDN5th30CBELigMG_FD_128876 | JGI IMG/M metagenome (GOLD analysis project Ga0182738, IMG submission 128876) | Enriched Miracle-Growth compost microbial communities from Emeryville, California, USA - eDNA 5th pass 30_C BE-Lig MG (version 2)... ...
TATTAAATTTAACTTGAAAAAAAAAAAAATTTTTTCCCCCTAAATTTACTCCTTGTTGAACTTGAGAAAGACTCTCCCAAAACTGCCTCGAAACTCGAAGTTCCTTGATTTCATAAAAGAGTATTTAGTATGGTCCGTAAAGATATTTATTATCGGCTTCTTTGAGTTTTTGAAATTTTTCAGAATACTATGTCTCAGATTTGGAAGAGATTTGCTTTTTAAATATTTTGTGATAATTATAATAATGATTATTCCATATCAGATATAGATTAATGTAATTACGGACCAAAATACATTTTGAGATGTAGGATATTATGGAACTACTACTAGGATAGATGACATGTAAATAATCAAAGCAAGTCAATTCGACTCCACTTAATTTTTGGGAGTGAGGTCAATCAAATAATCGGGGACGGGTTCGTAGAGCATTCTCATGAGAAGCTTAGGGTTGTAATCTTTGACAGCACACTTGTAATCGAATCTATTCAAGAATTCAGAAAGCATGATTTTAGCCTCAATCATAGCAAGATGTTGACCAATGCAGTTTCTGCTTCCAGAAGAGAAGGGAATGTAGATATAGGGATCAAGGGATTGGACTTCTTTTTCAAACCATCTCTTGGGGTTGAAAGTATCAGGGTCAGAGAAATACTTGGCGTTGAAATTGTTGAAGAAGTAGTCAGGTCTGATGACGGTGCCCTTTTTGATGGTGTATTTTCCTCCTCCGAGCTTGTGAGTTTCAGTGGCCTCCATAGGCATGGGAGCTGGGACAGGAGAGTAGAATCTCAAGACTTCTTTAATGAAAGCAGTCATGTAGTCCATTTTTCTCAAGCTTTCGTTGTCAAGGTTCTCAGAGTTGTAGTGTTGGGCAATTTCGGCCTTCAATTCAGGGAGAACTTCAGGGTGAAGTTCTAGGCTGTACAAAGCCATGGTAAAGAGATGGCCAGTTGTGTCCATTCCTGCAGCGATGAAAGTCAAGAATTCATCGACAATATCTTGATCGCTGAGGGAGTTGTCAGGGTTGGGGTCCTTTTGGGTCTTCATCATCAAGTCGAGCAAATCGTTCTTTTGAGCACCACTCTCTCTTCTTTTGTAGATGAGGCTAGTCAAGAGAGTTTTCATTTCGTCTCTTCTATCGAGAATATCTTTATGTTTCTTGAAGATACCCTTGGCGATGATTCCAGATCCTAAGAGGACTGGGAGCAAGTTTCTGGCTTCAGAGCTCAAGTCACTGATCAAGTAAGCGAGTTCCAATTGGACGGGTCTTCCTGTGAGCTTCATTTTGATGTGGTTGAGTCTTTCACTGAAGAAGAGTCTTCCGATAATTTCACCACTCATAGCTTGGACGTCATCCATGATGTGAACATTCTTGGGCTTGCTTTTTAATTCTTCAAAGAATTCGACGACGACATCTCTAATGACGGGAATATTGTCAACAAAGAAGTTGAAATTGAAAAAGTTGGAGAGGATTTTTCTGTGTTTCTTCCAGTGAGGTCCTTCGCTTGTCAAGATTCCCAAGCCGCAGACAAGTCTGAGGGGCTTGATGAAATGACTGTATTTTGCATAGATTTGTTGATTTCTAAAGAATTCCTTAAGGACTTCAGGACTATTCAAAGCAATCATGACATTGTCACCAAAGTTGATTGCTCTAAGAGGGATGTCAGGCTTGGTTCTTGCCATAACCTTGGAGTAATAGAAGGAGTCGCTATTGTCCCTGAAGTCTGTTTTGATTCTTGTCATGTGACCAAGAGGAGCAACATAATCAGTGTGAATACCCTGACTTTTGTAATAACTGAGGAGGCGGCGAGGCTTCAGGTAAAGCTTGTTCACCAAGAACAAGATCAAGGCAGCAACGACTGCCAGGAAATAACCCAAAATAGAGAGAATGGAAATCATTTTTATTGCGAATTAAAGTTTTATAATCTTTGAACTTTGTGAATAATTAGATATTTGTACGTATGAGTTAAATTATATTTAACGGTTTTAGGCGATACGCGTAAGCGCAATAAATCTTGGTAAAAACTTTTTGTAAAAGATAAAATTTTATTTCTAATAATTTGAAATAAATTTTTGTCAACAATTATGAAGAATTCGAGGGAATTTTGTTGTTGAGGAAAAATAAGTCTTGAGACTTGAATTATCCTTGTGAAGTTGATTTTTGATGAAGAAAAAGAGATGGATGGAAAAATGGTGTTTTCATACGAAATGTATTAATTAAAGGTTCTCAAGTTTCTAATTTTTGGGGAGATGAGAAAATGTTTGGACAGAAAGAATATTGTTACAAGTTGCATAAATAAGGAAAAAAATGGAATGACAACATATTTCAAAATGAACATGAGAATAATGTTTCTCCTAACTAATTCCTGAAGCAAAGCCGCAATGCTTATTTATTATTATACAATAAAAGTGAGACACTTGTTTCACTCTTTGATTTAATTTTGATTTTTAGTCGCTATTGTGCATTGAAAAAGATCTTTCTGTTCCGTTATTGACCGAAGGAGATTCCTCGTAATCATCTCGAACTGCAATCGATCTCTGATCTCTGGTGTCATACTTGACCGATAAATTGGATAATTTAGATAAGCTTCCTTGTCTATCTCTATTATTCAAATAAGATATGGAAAATGAATTGAGCCATACCTGGAAACATAATAACTGGGAGTTGCTAGGTTGGAGGAGTTCTTTTTATACCCTTGTTTACTTCGATTTGTCTACAGAGAATTTTGAGAATATGAGAAGAATTAAATTTTACTTTGCTGTTTGATTTCATGTACGAATTTTGTCCACTAAATGAGACTTCTTCACTATTCATTAATTCTGCTAATTTTTCTTGAAGGAACTAGGCGAATGATGAGTAAAAATTAAAGACTCGGGAAGGGTACTTGGATTTGTTGATCTTTCATGAGTTCTTCTTGATATTCATTTTGGTATTTGGATCCTTCACCTTCATAACTCAAACCATATCCCATCACTGAGCTGGTTTCTAAGTTTGAAAGCCCATCTCCTCCTTCCTCACTCGATACAGTCACCTTTGATTGAAATGTTAACAAGTCGTAAGAGGATTTGTCCGGTACGTAGGGGTATTGTAAACCTCCTGAGATGTCTCGTTTTGGAGTCTCAAGTAAATCTTTTGACCTTGTGTATTGGCTTGGCATTTCATATAAAGATTCATAGCCTTCTAGAGTGCCATTTGTTCTTCGTTTGTCTTTGAGATTGGATTTAGAGGTTTTTTCTTTTTTCTCACCAACGAGGTATTGTGATTGGAGATTTTTATCTTTGGATCCACTCAGATATGGAGGATTTTTATGTTCAAGAGCAACATTAATGCTACTAATTTATTTTATAACTTCATGATGATGCATAAAAAATGTTACTTTGCAAGAACTTGTTTTAGTGCCAAGAGATTATTTTCACTCTCCATTCTTTCTCTTTTGAATGCTTCTTGCAACTGTATGCACTGTGTTTTATAATGGCGATTCTTTTGTTTTAATCGAGTGATTTCAGCCTGCATTTTGTGGAAAATTTGTTGGTTTTCTTCTTCTCTGGCGTTGGAGTGTTTGAGCTCTTTTGTGAGATACTTGTTTCCAGACATTAGTTCATTTACTCGATGTTTGAGTTCCTGAACTTGAGATTTGAGATTGCGAAGCTCTTGGTGGGAGACGTCAAGTTCTTTTTGGACAGATCTATGACTTTTTCCGACGTTTGATCTAAAATATTGTCCCGCTTTCATATTTCGATAACTCATATTTTCGCTTTTTTGGAAATAGCTGAGGAAGTTATTGAGACTATGCAAAAATTCATTTTTATGAGAAACACTGATGTGTTTGGTTGAATCTTGTTGTAAACTTCCTTCAAGACTCTTTTCCATTGAATAATAATCAAGTTCTAAGGTGTGATGAGGGAGGGAATTCAAAAAAATAAAAGTACCGGAAGGATTGCGATGAGTATTTCTATTGTTGGTGGTCGTTTTGGGGAAAATCTTTTTGTCAATTCTTGGGTCATCTAAGCTCATGCTTCTTCTGCCAACCCCGCCATCGTCTTTGAAATATCTATCAAACAATTTTCCTTCGTGTCTTGTGGGGGTATTTGTAATATTGCGTTGTGTGTCAGGTGCTTCATCATCATCTTCTATACCATTCTGCTCATCCTTGGATTCATGAAGTTGATCTTTGTCTTGATTGATCGTTGCATATCCGTCGTCATAATCAGGTTTCATATAAGGCAGTTGGTCAATTTTGCTGTTGTTTTTGCTTATTGGTGCGTCACTCAGTCCCACGCTATTGATTTCCGGGCTGTCGACCTGGGGTTGAATTTGAGCTGAGCCAGCAAGTGTAGATCTAGTACGCAAATGTCCTTTTTTCTTTGCACCGCCAGCTTGTCCGCCGTGGCTTTTATCTGGATTGTTGGAGGCTTTGGTTTTCAGGAGGTTTTGAATGTATTCAAGGTTGTCTGATTGAAAATTATCCTGATACATGCTTAAAACGCCTGCTTGGCCAAGTTTACTCGCGCTGCTGGCATTCGAACCTGGAGGGGTCAATTGGATATTTGTGCGGGCTGTTGGTTGATTGGAAGTCGTTGTAGAACTATTTGGGTTTGTAGGAGAATCTACTTTCTTTTGTGGCTTCCTGAGGCCTAGAAAAATCTTAAGCAATTCCGCAAAAACATGAAAACTTACCTGCATAATTAACTTTGAAAGTGGACATTTTTCAAACAAAAATTAATGATTTTATGAAGATAGATCAATATAAACGACTTTTTGGTCTCTGAAAAATTTTAAGAAAACCAAATTCTTATTATTTTATCGCCTTTTGGACCATTTAATGATATCCCATGCCGTGAAATCAAGGCTAGAGATAATGAAGAAAAATTTAATTTCTTCAGGTGATTTCTCGAAATTCTCCCCTCCCTTCGATGCAGGTTGCATTTGATATTGTTTCAAAATAAGAAGAGTAAAAGAAAATTTTTTAAAACATCACCAATAAAGTCTTGGATGCGAGAAAAAAAAAAATTGAAATTTGGATTTCCATTTATTTATCTCAGGTTACCATAAGTAGTAGGTAGTATTCGTTTGTGTTGATTGAGTTTTTATTTTCTATGATTGGCTGGTGATTTTTTTTTCAGGCTAATAGTAGAATCTCAGATTTATTTTGACAAAATAAATGTCAAGTATATTTTTCCGATCAAGATTTTATTAATTCTCCTTTAAACTGTATTCTGAAATTTTTTCCTTGCTTCCTTTAATCAAAATTGATTTTCATAATAGAAACAAAGAAATGAAACGAATTCAACTGCTTTGAATTAAAAATAAATTTGTTTCAACTTTTTCGAAAATACTAAGAGAAAAAAATTTCATAAAGTTGTTGTTAAGTTAAAACTTCCCATCATCATGAGAAAACAACGAAAATTTCTTGATTGTCAAGAAGAATTTCCAGTGCATCAAACCCAAAGAAGAATGAAAAGAACCTCTCCTAGCAGTTGTCAATTTCTCAGTGGCTGATCTATGAATTAATTTAATAATTTAAAATTATTAACCAAATTCAGTTTTTCAGTCTTTTCGACAAATAAGCAAGTTATGATAATAAAACGGTCTAATAGTGGGCGGCTCTCGCTCCTTAACTTGCTACAGGATCATCTTTATGAAAAAACTTCAAAGAGTGATATGCAGAAAGCTTTTTATATTAAGAGAAAAGGACTAACTGTTATTCGAGCCTATCTATTTATATACTCTCTGATTTCCCTTTTCTTGATGGTATCCCAGCTGACTGATTATCATCGCCTCTTTGCGATTCCTTATTGGTCTTTTGCTCTTCAGACTCTTTATTTTGGAATAGTTTTGATTCAATCCATTAAAGGACGGAAATCGACATCAAATGAAGGATACTACAACATTGTTGGCATTTTATATGAGCTGGTTTTCAGTTTCCAGTTTTTCAACTTCCTGTATTTTTGGCTCATAGTTTGGCCAAAAGAGCAACAATGGAACACAAGTTCGTTTTACAATTTGGCTTGGTTGAGCGTTACAGTTCTCAGCTTTATCGCAATTTGGATCGAACAATTGTTTAATATGATGAAGCTCCACCCAAAGCACATCTTACTTGTGGTAAGCTCCGTCGTGGGAAACATGTTTTTGAGCAAATTTGTAAATTTTGTAACTGGAGGCAATGTTTACTTTGGAGAGCAGTTTATATTTGGAGAAAAATTCTGGGTATCCTTGCTCTTAATTGCGGCTCCAGCTCTGCATTTTGTGATTGGGAATAAGCACTATCAGCATAAAAAACACAAGAAAAATGATCGAAGAAAGAAACTAAACGAAGCCATTGTTTCGTTCAAAGCCGTGAAAGAAAGAGCTCATTAATTAAGTGGCCCAAGAGAATCATCATTTCATTCATCTTTAGAAGCAATGAAATGAAAGAAATATTTTTCAAAACTTTTGCATACTTTCCAAATCACAGAAATTTTTATTTCATAAAATTTCACATTTCGCGTATTATGTAAATTGAATATATCCTGTCTTATAAAGAGCAGTATGGTTTTCTATTTATCTTTTTAACTTTTAGAGATGTAGTTAGTTAGTAGTTCATATTCATAATTATCCTCAAACAGTCTGATATCTGATGTCTAAAAATTATTCTCTTCTCGAAGAAATCAAAGGAAGATGATGGGTTTTTCTGACCAAAAAAAAAATCAAGAAGTGAGCATTGAAAGTAAGAAATTTGTAAAATATCGATTATATACAGATGTTTAAAATTGTAATTTATTGAAATTGGAAAATAAGATTTACAAAAGATTTATTTACACTATTAAATTTTATTTTTCTAATTTCAATAAACACAACAAATTTCGACACATCATTTATTTAGATTACACGTAGGCTATGCGTTGTTTTTCTCTGTGATATTGAGTTATATTCTTCTATTCCCGCACTCTAAAGTCTATAGCAATTGAATTCCGTTTGTTGAACATCAAAATCTTGAGTTTTACCGCTCAAAAAGTTCTTGGAAAATTTCTCTCAAAAGATTTTCCCAATAAGATTTAATTTTAAATACCCCACGTGGATTATTTGCTCTATGTTGACTCTTTTGTTAGCATACGTGAAAAGAAACAGGTGTCAACAGAGAGGTTCAACTTGATTTTGAAGGTCTTTTTGAGATTTTGTTGAAAGAAAGAGTCTAAATGTGAATTATCGTTGGAATTTTTTTTTTTGACTTGGAGATACAAAGAAAATAGAGATGAGGTAGAGAGTTTTGAGAACAGCGAATATTGGATTTTTTGTTGATAGTCGAAAAAGAAGGTATTGAGATTTTTTAGGTCAAGTCAATAATGTAATTCGTTTTTCTCTCAGATGGGAAAGTCTGACTTTTAAAAAATTGGTGTGACAATAACTAAACCTAAAGGGGCTCAGTTTCGAGCGTCATAAGGCCAACATGGCACTGAATGTAATAATAATATATTCTCTTTGCGATAACATAAGTTCGAAGTCGATTTGTAAAATTTCAACCAAAAAGGAGATATAAACGAAGGATGTTGAAAAGTTTCTAATATGGTGTTCAATGGAAGAGCGGAGTGTTGAATTTTGGGGTGGAATAATGATTGTAAATTGAGGCGGTTTTTAGAATAAAGAACACGATTTTATATTAATTAACCGCGAGTTAAAACACACGTACATATAAATCTTGCATCGATTCTTGTTAATAATTTATATTTAATTCCGACTTCTTCAAGCTCTTTCCAAGCAACATAAAAATGTCCAAGCAAATCGGTGACTACGCTAAGGATCTCGTTGATGATGCCAAGGACTTTGTCCAAGATTCTACTTTCTTCATCAATAGATGCACTAAGCCCGATAAAAAAGGTATTTTCGTATTTTGTCTTTTTAGCTAATCGTAATGTGTTAGAATTTTTACAAATTGCCAGCTCTTGCGCTGTCGGTTTCGCTGTTATGGGTGCTGTCGGATACTTCATAAAGTTACTTTTCATCCCCATCAATAACATTATTCTCAGCTAAATATACAGCGACTTCACAAAGTTTGTATGTTGGTTGTTGTTTCATTCAATACGATGTTGTTGTTTCGTTTCTTTGCCTCTTGAGTTTTTACATATTTTGACAATCTGTATGACTGCCTAAGTGAGAGAAAAAAGAAATATTCGCACTTTGAAATAGTTTCTTTCCTTTTGATTCTGTCTGAGATTTAAGTTTAGCCCAATGTTTGGGCAATGATATTTTGCCTCCCTGTTTTCCCGGGGTTGACTAAATTTGGTCCTCTTCAGACAACGCTACTAAGAGGATTTGTCTGATATCACATAAGCCTAACACTCTAAAACGAGAGATATACAAACCCATCCGCCATTTCTAACTCAAAAGAAATCTTTTGTAGTTTGGAATTTAAGGGATGATGTCTATACATGTTATAAATGATGCTCAAGTTGAGCAGGCAGATTTCTAAAGAATATAGAGATATCTTTTCTTTTTGCATTTCATAAAAAATTGCTTGAATTTTTCCCACGTAAATAAAAACTTTTATATTGCGCAAGACATATATCTATTAATTTTATTTAAAGAAAAAAAGAGTTGGAAACTTGAGTTTCTTGTTTGTTTTATTAGCATTTTGCTTAAGTGTTTGTTATTTTGAGATGAGCTGTTGAAATTTCTGCTCATGTTTTCAGTTGTTCTTATTGGAGAACCCATGACTTTTATCCAATAAAAAATGCTATTTTTGGTGGCAAAATTATCTAAAACGCACGCATAATTTATGAGATTGATTAAAAGGAGAATTTTTCCAAGGGTCAGGGAAAAATTGCTATGCCAATTTATTTTCTTGAAGAAAAAAAACTTTCCAAATGTGAAATGAGCCACAGCGAGGCGGAGGAGAAACTGAGAAATAAGAGATGATAGAAAATAATTAATTTGAACTTTGTTCTAATTTGGCTTTTAATTCAGACTTTGACCAGTTTGATTGAAAGAAGAAAAGTATGGAATCGGAAGAGCAAAAGAAAAGAGAGCAAGAGCTTGAAAAGCGACTGCGTACGCCGAAATCAGTGCTTAGTAGAGAGAAATTTACTGAGGCTGATAGCCAAGAGACAACATGGTTAATAAATACTTTTCTTGCAGGGAAGTTTTATCTTTACGAGGCAACAAGTGATCCTCACACTTCACTGATCCCTAAGGATCGTACAGAACTCGAAGAAATATACGGAAGAGAGCAAGCATTAACGGAGCTCAAGGACATTATTAAAGAATGGATTGTCGGAGTGGCAAAAAAGACAGGGATGGATGAGTATTTGGCAAGAGATGAGGAAGCGAGGATATTTACATTTGGATCGCACAGATTGGGAGTGAATTCCAGAGGGGGTGATATCGATACTTTGGTTTTATGTCCAAGTTATGTTGATCGATCAACTCATTTTTTTGAAGACTTGTACGAGATTTTGGTTGAAAACCCGCATGTTGAAGGCCTAGTGAAGGTGAATGACCCAAAAGTGCTTGTGCCTGTAATGAAGATGCAATTTCACGGAATTGATGTTGATTTAGCATTTGCCAAATTAGATGTCCCAAAATTGGATGAGAGTCTGAAGAATCTGAATGATAACAGTATTTTGGCTACTCTTGACGAAAGGATGGCTTATAGTATAAATGGTCCACGTAATGTCGATATGATTATCCATTCTGTGGATGCAAAAGAGGATCCGGCCAGAATATCGAACTTTCGAACGACTCTGAAGCTTCTGAAGCTTTGGGCTAAGAATAGAGGGATTTATTCAAATGCAATGGGTTATGTGACTGGTATCTCGTTGGCAATTCTTGTTGCAAAAATCTGCCAATTGTTTCCAAATTTGAAGCCAAACAAGCTGATCCAAAAATTCTTTCAATATTATTCGATATGGAACTGGCATGAGTTTCCAGTAAAGATTGAGGAAATAACAACTTATCCCAACCTCGAGAAGTTTAATGATATGCAATGGTACGACCCAGCAAGCGAGATTGGTATGGAGAGAATCAATTTGAAGAAGAAAGACGATTTTACAAGTCCAATGATGGTGATAACTCCTGCTTTTCCAGTCATGAATGCCACAAAAAAAGTGACACGAACGAACCTTGAAATCATGAAAGAGCAGTTGATCTACGGAAAAGAGATCGTGATGCAAAAACCAGTGAACTGGGGGAAACTGTTTGAAAGAATAAACTTTTTTGACCAATACTACAACTTTATTGAGGTGACTGTTGTTGCAAATGACGAAAAAGAGTTTAACAGATGGTCTGGGCTGATTGAGAGTCAGATTATCGCTTTAACAAATGCTCTCGAAAGAAATATTGATGCTCAGGATCATCCACGTTCTCTCCGAGTGCATCCATATCCTGTCTCTTTTGCGAGATCAGATACAGAGTTTGCTTTTTCTGAATCTTATTATTATGGCTTAAGGTTTGCGAATCCCCCAGCTGCTGGGCAAGGAGGAGAGGACTATGTGGACCTATTTGGGGCAATTTTTGAATTTGTTTCTAGGCAAATGATCAAAAAGCAAGAAGGGCAATATCAGACAGGAAATCTAAAAATCGTGCACTTGATTCGTCCAGAGATCCCTCATTTTATCCTGGATCAAGCAGCTGGAATTAAGCCTGCATTGACGATTCCTTCAACTCTTGGTAAGAGACCTCTAGATGGTATTCAGAATAGCGAATTTGAACCCAATATAATCAAGAAAATTCCTGTTCAAGATGCTGAAATTAAATCCGCCAACAGTACAAATGAAAGTCCACATGATAGATATAATGGAGACATGACACAAATCCCTGTCCCAGTCGCGAATAAAGAGAATTTACAAGAATCAGTAAAAGCAACAACGAAAGGTACTGCTCCAATTGGAAGATTTGAAGTTGGAAATGCTCAAATAAATGTAAAAACAACTTTGCATAGGACCAACTTTAAGCCAATTGATACGTCTTCCTTATTAAGTCAAAGTAATGAACTTGATGAATTCCTATGAGTGGAAGGATGATGTTTAAAAACAAAAATAAATTATGAGACAAGCAGAAAACAGAGTAAATTAATATGAACTGTTTGTTTTTGATGTTTAAAATATGTATAATGTATAAAATCAAATATAATATTATATCATATACTTTTTATCTGTGAGGTGAACTAACGAATGAACTATCTATATATACAGTAACTATTATAACTAATCACTATTATCTATCTACATACATCCAATACAGAATTTCTTTTTTCATAAAAAAATTTTGTCCTGAATGAAATTTGACAAAAAAATATTTTAGTTGCGTAAATTAATTAATTGTATTTCAAGATGTCGATAATTTATGCTCTGATTGCTAGAGAAGATGATTTGGTTTCAGAGAATGGGAACAATATTCACGTTTTAACGGAGTATAGTGGGGATGTGACTGGCAATTTTCCTCAAGTTACACGAGAGCGTGTTTTGAAGCAAGTGCCAAAGAATCGTAAAAGTTTCTACAAATACAAAGACAGATACGTTTTTCATAGTGTAAATGAAGATGGATTCACTTATCTTTGCTTAGCAGACAGTGATTACCCAAAAACCAGAGCCCATGTTTTTCTTGAAGAATTAAAGGTTTCTTTCTGCAATAAATATCCCGTCCAAATGAGACAGGCTGCAATTTCTTATAGTTTGATTGGATTTTCAGACACAATCAAGCAAAAGATGGAATACTACAATAACAATAAAATGGATCCCAAAATCACAAAAATCAGAGATCAAGCAGGTTCTACATTGAATTTGATGGAACAAAATATGGAAGCTATTATTGATAGAGGGGAAACAATCGAACTCCTTGTCAAAAAAGCAGGCACTTTAAATGTCGAATCTGGTTTGTTGAAAGAAAGATCAGCCACATATAAAGAGCAAGCTCGAAAAGAAGCTCTAAAAAGAGCAGCTATTATCGGTGGTGTCGTCCTCGTTATTGTATATATGTTATTCATAAGAGGATAAGAGATGGAAATTGTTGTGAATTTTTGTATGTAGATGAATACTGAAAAAAGACGAATATTGTGTGTTGTTTATATATTTACAAAATAAAAAAAAAATAGTTTATGCGATTTCAGTTAAAGCATACAAAGCTCTACTTCTTCTAATGAGTTTAAGAACATTGAAGAAATGGCTTTGGAATTCATTAAAATCAAGGAGTCCATCATGATTTTTATCAGCTTCCTGCATCATTGCATAAATTTCGTCATCACTCAGACTCACACCTGCTTGAGCCAAAAGTTGCTTGTACTCAACTTTATCCAATAATTTATTCTTATCCACATCATATGATTGGAAGATCTAGGGGAAAGTTAGGTTGTTAGATAAAACTTGTATTTACCTCGTTCATCTGGCTTGTAAGAGCTTCAGTGGTCCAGCCTTCCATATAAGTGTCCTGACGAACAATTCCTCTTTCGATGAATTGGGCCTATTAAATTTAAGGATATCTTGTTAAATTCCGACAATACTTGTTTCTTTAAGACTGAGGGGCAGAAGAACTTTTTGATCATCTCAGCAAGGAATTTTGATTCTTTAAGATAATCAATATTATTATCAGCGTCCTTCTTGACAAAGTTTCGAAGAATATATAACTGAATTTGAGTAAGAGTGATTTTTTCAGCTTTGGTTAAAGCTTCCATCATATTCTGAGCAGAGATTTTGCCAGTTTTCTCTTCATCAAAGATTTCAAAGAGTTTTCTCAAGTATTGTTCCAATAAAGTGATATTGCTTTCAGCAAGACCATTCTTGATCATGTCAACCTTGTACTTGAGCAAGATATTTGGCAATTCATTGTATGGGAATTGTTCAGGATGTTGTTCTTGGATTAATTTGTAAAGAAGTTCATATTCTCTTTCATTAAGGACACCAGGATGCTATGATAAGGGGGTTAATGGAATAAGCCATTAAGGAGGGGAAACCTTTTTAAAGACTTCAAGGACTTGAGGAGTTGAGATAGCAAAAGTCTCTCCCTCATCCATTTCCTTGCAATCCTTGACAAGGATCTGAGACAAGTCATGGATTTCATCGTTGTAAAGGATCAAGACAGATTGATTAATAAGCATTTCTTCTTCTTGGAACATTTCTTTTTCGGTTTGTTGCTTGAGGAGAAGACCATAAAGGACTTCAGCACCGATTGGAACAAACTCTCTATATTCAATCATTCCATTATTATTTTTGTCCGCAATCATCATGAGATTATTAATTTCAGTGTTTGAAAGTTCAATTTCCATATTTCTCAAGACCTGATAAAATGGTTAGGATTGAGAGTTTCAAGATCATCAATTTACTTCTCTGCATTCTTCGTATGAAACGACGCCCATGTCATTTTTATCCACTCCACGGAAGAATTCAAACATGGTGTTTTTAAGAAGTTCCAAAGTCTTTTCATCCATTGAAGCTTCACTATGAGTATAGTCAATTGAACTTGAAAGAAGAGATTCATTCAATTTTCTAAGTTCCAAAGCCACTGAATTCATTACAGCATCTTGGAAGATAACATCAATCTTGCCCTATATCAAGAAAAGATTAAATTGGGATGATTCTGTTGATAAAAAATACATTTCTGATCCTTTCAGCTTCAAATTCAGTACCGAGGAATAAGATGTCGCGAGTTGAATCTTTTTCATTGAGAATTCTTTGAATCCATTTCTAGGAACGGTGAAACAAACAAATCATAGAGAGTTACCTCGAGTTGAGAATGTCTGATGGTATTTTTTAGATTATGGACAAGACTTTGGTTTTCGAAGCGGAAGGTGATGTCAAATTCTGCATCAGAACGTTCCTTGCAGGTGAAGAACACCTTGACTTTTGCCTTTGGGATGGGATTCAATTGAGTTGGTAAGCTGAACTCAATGACAAATCTAGATATTTTGATTAGTGAAAAGTTGAATAAAAAATAAAACTCGTATGCGTTGTCTTTGTGAGCAAGGAAGTCAGCATGATAATCAAACTTGGTAGTCCAAGTAGAGACAGTTTTCAAGAGTCTGGAAGTGAGATGTTGAGTAATATCGTTCATCGAGTTGAAGAACTGGGTTTTATAAATTGTTTATTTTTTAAGTAGTTATTGCAAAGGAATTTTGATAAATTTCGGCCTGGATTTTTAAATCAAAGGATTAAGGATTAATTCATCTTGAACTCTTGAAATTGAAAAAAATCCCATGAATAAAGAGACAAAATATTAGTTAGGTAGGATATTGGGTTTAAGCTAGACTTTTTTGGGTATATACAACGCCGAGAAAAATAATGATCTTTATTTTATAAATAAGGAAGGAGTAAATAAACTAATTTTGAGGATCGATGGCAGAGTTATAAGCAACTTTTCGAGCTCGAGGCTTGACAATTCTTCTTGCTTGACTCTTTCCCTCAGCTTCATCGACAACGACTCTTTGATTGTAGAGGATATCTTTGAAAGCGTCTCTTTTGGATGGAGGAAGGGAGTTGAGCAACTCTTCCCAAACTTGAGGATTTTTTCCTCGTAGCTCTCGAAGTGCAGTTTTGAAATAAGCAAATTCATCTTGCTTTTTAAAATCAGTTTCGAATTTATCAAGGACCTTATTAGCTTCATCCTATTTCAAAATTTTTACAAAACAGATAAAAGGAGGGATACTTTGGAAGTGAGTACAATCCTCAAGCTGTTAAGGACTTCATCATCATCATTATCATCATCTTCATCATCAGTATCTTCTGTGTTGTCATTGGAAAGTTTGTCTTGATTTTTATGTTCTTCCATATTGCCGAGCTCGAGAATATTGAGACCATTATCTTCAAACAGATTTTTTTGGTAGCCATTTTCCAATCCAGTATGATTATTGATAATATCTGTGACAACTTCATCTTGTTGGAGCATTCTTTTGAGAGCTCCAATATCTGACCCTCTACTAAACTTGCTCAATCCTGCCAAAGTGGGATCTGACGCCAGCTTTTCAGCTGTGACCTTTTCGATGGTTTCCACATACTTGAAAACGATAACCAGAACCCCAAGAATTTGTGGAAGTTTTTCAAAAATGGTTGGGTGAATATCGGTTTGTGCTAATAAATGTGTCATCCCCATCAAATATACCTTGCGATCATAAGGATGAGTTTCAAAGAGGAGGACTTCTTTAATGAAGAAATCCATAAGATAAGAGGAGGCATCAAGAGATACCAGAATAGCTTGTGTAAGTTTGAAATTGACAAGGAAAGCACAAAGAAAGACGCCTCCAAGTCTTGCACGAAGGAATCCTTTGGGGGTTTCATGGAGCTTTTTGAGGGTGTTTTGAAGGATAATTTGTAAGTTTTGTTCAGAGATGATGAGATATTGAATTGAGAGTTGTAAGAGGACTGCTGCTTCTGAGACGTTTGCAGCGTTTGCTTTGTTACTAGTTGGGTTTAATCCTTGAACGAGCATTTCCAACAAGGCATCTGTCATGTCTGAGTTCTGATCAAATGTTTCTTTTCCATGAATAATGATTTGGTTAAGTGGGGAAAATAAATGCCAGAGCATCCCTCCATTTTTCTCAAAGATTTGAGGAAAGAGTTTATAGAAAGTCCAAAATAAGGGAGTGACTTGTCTTCTGGTCTTGATAGCAAAGGCCATGTAGTGGAGAATGTCGTCTTCAAAGTGCAGCTTGGGATCGTTTTCAAGGTGCTGGAAGAGGACCTGTATAATTTGTTCAACATCAGGCTGATAACGAAGGATGACGTCTTTCATTTGGATAATATTGAGAATGACATGCCAAACTTTATCAAAAGTGTCCTTGCTTGAGGACTCGTCTACTTTGGTGATTCTATACTCGACATCTGCGCGCTCAACGAGGCATTGAAGGATTTTGAGAATGTCATCATTCCCTTCAACAATTTCTGATTCGAAGGATTTGACAATTTCGTTGACCAACTCAAAGAATTGGGAGCTTTTGACATAACTAATATAGGTTGCGAGATGATTGAGGAGGTCTTTGATATAGGGAGCGAGGCGAGTGTTGGGTTCTTTGTGACTGTCAAAAATTCTGCAGAGGGCATGACTTGCCTGTTCTGCAACAGCTTGAACTTCAGGATCTGTATACCCGGCACACTTTACAAGGAAACTGATGTAAAGCTGATAGATTTGCAGATCATCTCCTCCTCGAAACAGGTATCGGAGATAAGATCCCAAAAAGAGGCACATTCGAGATTTGACCAAAGCTGGGTGAGAATTAAAGATCAGAAAATTGTTGAATTTATTTACCTGGACATTCATCATTGAGGAAATATTCTTGATATTCTTTAAAAACTTTTTCAATCATCGGTCTATGAATATATGAGAAGACGTTTCTTTCAAAACGAAGTACATGAGATCGTTTCTACGAGAGACAAGATAACCAATTGCAGATAATATGAGTAAACAGGTTTCCATTCTGATTAAGGGGTTAGTTTTTGTGAGGAAAGCAGACTCTTGATAGTCAACTAATCTTGGGAATTTTTCTGGAATGGCAGAAAGTTCTCCTCCCACAAGGCTAAAATCAATCATCTGAAGGAGCATGACAACTGTGTAGCTGAGTACTCCATCGATCTGCCCACACATATGCTCCAAAAATTGCATCGCTTGAGTCTTTGATGTTTCTGATACTTGTTTTTCGACAGTATCCAGAGCAAGATTTACAAATTCCGAAGGATTTTCTTGGAAATCAATAATTTCATGTGAAGTCGTTTTAATCAGCATAAAGCAGATATTTACAACTAAACTAGAAAAATTAGTGATTGGAATTCCCCAAAGTCGAAATTTACTTGTTTCGATTATTCGCAAAAATATGGAAAAGTTCTTTTTGGAAAGTGAGTTTTGTAAGGAACTGAAGGCACGAGACAAAACAATCATTAAATTGTTCATTTTCGAGAGTTTTCTCCATATTAATAGAATCTGATTTACAGAACCTTGAAAGACTATCGATTGCTAATAATATTCCTCGTTGCTTTATAAAATCATAGAATCTGGTATTGAAAAGGTCAACAGATAATTGTTTGCTGTATGTTTGGGTGTATGTAAGCACCGTATTGAGACACTCGAAAGCGTCATGTTTGATGGCATTAATTGTTTCATCAACCTTTTCAATTCCACTTGTCGAAAACAAACAGCCAGTGATTTGTTTTTCAGTTGGGAAATAAAGGCGTAACACTCTGGTAATGATTTGAAGTAAATGCTCCTGATTCGTCAAGAGTTCCAAAAAGTGTGGTTGGTAGTTTGAGCAAGGCTCTGTTCTTCCAAGATACTTTGTAAATTGACGTATTACTTCCATCCATAATTTCATTATCATCAAGCTATGAATTGATTAAATGGGTGTAATAAAAAGAAGCTCTATACCCCATGGCAATGTTTGAAATTCGATGAGATTCTTGTGGATTTTGAATTGTGATTTCGATTTCTTCGACAATGCCAGTAATAAGCTGGTCACCTGCTTTGGCAAGTCCTTCAACAAAGCCAATAAACCAGGATGAGATTGATTGTTGATTGAGTCTAGAGGATTTGATAATACAAGTCAGGATAACCAAGGAAGCATAAATATCAGAGACTTTTTCGGTCATGAGCAATGTTTTGGCCCATGCCATGCCCTCAGAACGGAGTTTACCTTGAAGGTTACAAAATCGTTTTGGAAACTATACCTCTATCGCTGCTGTAGAACATGATCAAAATTTTATCAATATGTTGTTTCAATTTGAAGGGCAAATTTTCATTAGAAAGCACATCAAGGGTGGCACCAACAATATGTTTACTTTGTTCTTGGTCAATTTTATCACAAATTGATAAGACACTTGGAATAAGAATGATTGCTGTTCTTTTGAGCATGATAACTTCATCTATTTCATTTTCAGCTAAATTACGTGAGGGAAGAAAAGGATACCATTAGAAGGAAGTTCAGCATTGACAAAACTAGTCATAGCATCGATAAATCTAATTGGATCCTTGCCCATTGTGGTGAGGACTTCAGTAGCTATATTTTTCTCTTGCTCAGTGCCTTGAAAGATGGCTTTGAGGACCAATGCAAGCTGTTCAAGGTTATCGTATGGAAGACTCTCCATTCTCCAGATTTATTTAGCGCAATATTAATAAATTAAAATTTATTCCAAACTTTTCAAATGTACGCCTAATCAATTCTTTAGGAAATTTTGTCTTTTTGGCTCTTTATTCACAAGCAACAAACTCTTTGTATTTTGTTTGAACTAAAATAGAGTTTTTTTAGTGAGAGTTATTTTGTTGGGGTCTTTAGACTCAGCAATCAAAATAACTGAGTGTCTATTCGTTTCTCTATTTATGAAACTGACAAAGGCCTTTGGTTCGTTATGTGATTTGTCGAATTCTTATGAAAGAACACATGATTTTATCCATATTCAAATGATTTGTGCTCTTCTTTCAAAACTGGCAAAATGGAATTTTTGTTTGTATCTATCAATATTTTATGCCTTATTATTTATTTTGTTTTTGTTTGTTTGGTAAAATATGACGAGTTATTCAAAAATCAAGATCTGGAAAAATCCAAAAAAATTAAAGATCTGAAATATGAAAGCGATTATCGAAGGGGAAATTTTGTTGGATTTTTCTATTTTTTAATCACCAATGTCGAAAGGTTTTAATGAAATGTGTTCATCTGACCAAGAAAGAAAACTGACTTTTCTGCTCTATTTTACTGGATATAGTTGTTTTTTGCACTTTTACTAAAATACGAGACGGGATGAGATTTTTTGATCATCTTGTTTTCATTTTGATCATTGAATCGAAGAGAGAAAGGAGAAGCAAATCAAATAGTAAAAAAATTATTAGATGAAAGATTTTTTATTTTGATGCTCATAAGAATAAGATTTTATGAGAAAGATCAAGTTAACAACTTTTATAATAGACTCCATTCGGTGACCATCTAACAATAATTTTGGTTCAAATAACTTTTTCTCGAAGTATCGAGAGGAAAGGTGATTTTGAATTCAAAATAATTCTGATTTTTTTTAAATAATACTGAATTTTCAAGAATGAGAAAAAAGCTCTTGAGAGTTTCTCAAAAAAGAAGATGAAAGCAAAAATTCTTTCGAATCTCGAGACAAAGGAGAGGTTTTTAAAAAAAGGTTAAAAAAAGGAGTTCCAAAATAAAAATATTTAAAAATCGTTTCTAATTTTTGAATTTGACAAATCATCCTTTTTGGAGGTGGAAGACAAGAAAACCAATCAACACACTAGGGGTTCTTCATTTTCAAACTCAGATTCAAGAAGGATAATTTTGACCAACTGTCAACAAGAGTTCCAAACATCAAAATCCTCAGATGCTCCTCGAGATAAATGATAAAAAAGAGCTACAGTGAGTTAATTTTATGAGTTGAGAACTAACGAATCGGAAAGGAGTTTCTAATTTTATTAGGAAGCTTCGAAAATTTTTCCATCTCACTTGAAAGGGATTTGAGTTCCAAGCAAAATACTTTTTTTCCATGCTTCCAACGCTTAGAAAAAGTAAACATAGGTCCCAAGCAGCGTTTTTTGTTGGATAGAGAGTCTCGAAATTCATCCATTTGGTATGAGGTACAATAATGAAATAAAAGGAGTCAGCCAGATAACTATCAATTGAAACGGCTGGTGAAGATATATTTGTTTATGACTTTAAATATTAATAGATAATTTCGAAATTCCAAATTAAAAATTAAATAGTCATACTTGTTTGAAATCGCTCCAAATTTTTATAAAGAAAAAAGTTTACGAGAAATTTCATTTGTCCTTTAACCTATTTGTGATGACTCAAAGTTCGAAAAGCCTAAAACTAAAAAATAAGGAAAACCCAGTTTCAAGTTTCATCCGAAAAACTTACAATATTTTGGAAGAAAAGAGATTTCCTGAGGTTATAGACTGGAATGAGGAAGGTACTGCATTGATGATTCTGAAGCCCAAAGAGTTTTGCTCAAAAGTGCTTCCAAAGTACTTTAAGCACAGTCAGCTGACTTCTTTTGTTCGACAACTAAACTTGTATAATTTCCATAAAAGGAGAACATTGACCACGGAACACGTCTACTATCATGATATGTTTCAGAGGGGGGAAAAAGAACTGCTTATCAACATTCATAGAAAGAGCCAAGATCAAACTCTTCTTACGCTTCAGAAGGCAATAGAAAGTACAAAATCTGGAGAGAGTATCCAGAGTCCGCAAAGTCTAAATTATGAAAACAGAATATTGTTGATGATGCACAAAGAAGCGCTTCAAAGAATTTCGACGCTTGATGCGAAGATGAAAGATTTGACTATCCAAAATCAGGCTTTATGGAATCAAATTAGTCAGCAAGACGAAAGAGAAGCCATCTTGCAGAATCTTGTTAATAGCATTATCAGTGAATTTAATATTCCTGTTGATGAGCTCCTTTCTCTTGTAAGAACCTCAATCAGTTCACCCACAACAAACAAAGCTTTGGCTCAAGAAGGCCCGAATTGCACAAGTTGCATTGATGTTGGCTGTTTTCTAGACTTGGAGGCAAGTTGTGATTCAACTGAAAATAGTTCATTTCCGTCACTCCTTCCTTCATCTTCTATTGAACAAATAAATTTAGAAAACGAAAAAAGTGTTGATTCTCGTGATGAGTCAGCATTGATTATAAAGCTGTTGAACAATGTTCAGAAAAGAAGTGCTCCAGATGAAGAGAAAAAAAAAGATCATTCCTTGAAAAATACAAGTTCAAGGACGGGCACTTATTCAAGTCAAGATTGGAACTTGGAGTCAGAATATTTGAGGAAATTTGCAAATAATAAAGATAAATTTGAAAGCCTTTTTGGCAACGGCCAAGTGAATCAGCAGACAACTCTTGGAAAAAGGGGATACGACTTTGAGAAATCCAACACAAATACCAAGCTGGAATTTGAGGATGAAGAAGAGAATTTTCTTAGCAAAATAGAACTCCCCCGAAAACTGGAGCCAATAAGATCATGTTTAAAAGAATAGAGAATTGTCTTTTCGTAAAAATACTTTGAGATTGATTATTCATGTCCATTTTGATGATAGCCAAAGAATAAAGAAATATGTGAATTAATTAAAATGAATGACCGGATTTGTTGCGATTTCTCTCTTGAAAAATTATTTTTTTAGTGTTTTGCTCAAATTTCTTCTTGGTTTCGATAGACACACGATTATAAAAGATCTTTTGTTTTCAAATTTTCTTGGAGTTTTATGAATTTCAAAAGTTTTCATTGGGAAAAACAGTGAGCGATTCTGAAATTGAAAATTTTACGACTCCGTCGAGACCTCTTTTCTAAATTTCCGACAAATGTCGATAAATGTTGGAGCCTTTCAGACTCCCTTCCTTCTAGTTGTTGGAAAGCATGGTTGAAGATTTTTTTTTCAAAGTCAATTTTTGCGATTTATCTTTCTGAAGTTTCATATCATCTAATTTATTTCTGCCCTCATGTTTTATTAAGCTCATCTTTGATAAGCCACGCTCAGAAAAGGAGTATAGAGGTGCTTCGAGAAAAATTGTGAAATTGAAGCTATGAATTTAATTTTCAGAAAAGAGATTCGAGGGGAAAAAGTTGGTTCATTTTTTTTCAATGTCGGCGAAAAAAAGTTCAAATTTTTTTCTATAGGTTGGATTCTTTTTTGCTATTTTCCGACAAGTCCATCCGATTTTCCACCATGTCGGAAGATTTTTAGGGTAAAATCGTACACTGGGGAAAAATAGCGGTTTTACCGATTGCTAGTAAAAGCTTCCGACATGGCTGAAACAGGGTTCGGAATCCTGAACTCTGAAAATCTGAAAAACCTCAAAAAGATTTTTGCAAAATACAATTATAATGAGTGATGAGGAGACATGAAAAACCTCTTTTGAGATCATAATTCTCGAAAGAAATTTTTCAAGAATTGTTTTGGTGGTTTTTTTTTCTCAATAGAAGAAAGAAAAGTGAGATTTTTTTCAGGCTTCTTTTTCGCCCAATTGAAAACATCCAGAAATCTGGAACAAATCCGGACGGTTCTAAACTCTGGGTTGAAATTTCAAGTGAGCCATCGAAAATCTAAGAAATCTTTTCTGTCGGAAAAAAAAGTAACAACAATTTTTTATGGGAAGTCGCAAGAATTTTTGAAAATATTTGAAAGCCTGAAATATTTTTCACTAGATTGGGGGAAAAAATTTTTTTGATCGGTAACACTGAAAAATAATTCTTTAGATATATGTTTTTTTCTATAATTCTCCTTTATCTTTGAAAGAAAAACAAAATGCCTCCCTCAACATCTTCAAAGATTGTCGATCTATTTTTTCAGGAGATTAATTCTTGTAAAATTTTGGCCTTTTCCCGGGGAGAAACTTCGCGTCCAGGAAATTTCAACCCTTTTTCCCAGCTTTGACTTTTGACATCAAAAACCCACGAAATGAAAAATTATCGTTTCATCATTCAAAAAACTTTTCCTCCAAAAGAGACGATCTCGTGAAGAAATATTTGGTGAAAACGTAAGCTGGAAAAAAGACACCAGTTCCAAAATTTGAGTGAATCGATATTTATGATCAATAACTTGGTTTTTAAGACTTCTTAACCCAAATGGAGGACTTACAATCCCAGAGAGAGATTAATAAGTTGAAGTGAAGACAGAGAAACTGTTTTTGAAAAAAAGAATTCGAGAGTTGAATTCAAGGATAAAATGAAACTATTTGATGGATGTTATACTCTATATCTAATTGAGACTTGGGCTTGATTCTCTGGGTCATGGCCTAAAATGTTGAATTCTCAGGTTAGAGGCAGTTTTATAAATGCTTGAATATTTGAATTGGGTTCCTTGGATCAAATCTGACATTTTTGAATGAATTTTTATGAGAAAAGATGCGACCAATAAAATAAAATAAAAAATCAACTGATTTTTTCATTTGCCTGAAAAATATTAAAATCGATCCTTTCTTCACCTCAGTATTTACTATTAAACTGGACTGCAAACTCCTGCCTCAATTGACGATTTGATATGTTTTTATGTTCGGCATTCTAGGCTCGAAATATTGAGAGATCGTTCATTCGCTCGAAAAGCATCCATTTGAGGAGACTTGATGGACTGTTCATTCTTTTCTCCACCACGAAGGCAAATGATGTAACCGCGGAGATAAAAAACAAAATATTATTAAATGCTAAAAAGAAAATTTTGTGATTCCAGCACTTTTTCATCCAGGCTGAAAACTTCATTGGGCGAGAGAGGAATAAGTCATGAGAAAGTTGAGAAACAAGAAGATGTTGGAAGCTTGAAAATGGATGACTATTTTTGCTCCAGATGAATTAAGACAATCCAAATAAAAGAATTTATGAAAAAATTTTAAGGCTCATTTATGTAATTCGTATTAAAACCATTTGCCCGAAAAATATTTTTCTGTCTTCAGAATAAAATTTAATGGAACAGCAAGAAAAACATCAAGTTGACCAAATAATTGAAGGCAAAACTCGGAATTTGAGAGGATGAGCCTCTCACCTCTGGAGAGTATGGAGAAATCCTCTGAACACAAAACACAATAGAAAATAAAATTTTCAATTTTAAGAGGATTTCTGTTTTGAAGAGAAAGGCTCTTATTTTATTATTAATTTGGTGGTTTGTCGGCAAGGGACGATTCAAAATCTCCTGATAGGTGAGTGATGGAATTATCGGTTGAGATTATTTTTCACTCTTCTCCTTGAGCATTATTAATTAAAGTTACTGCTTTTTCTTTTTCCTGGAAAGAAAAAGCTAGGAAACTTTCAAAGGAGAGGCGCTTTTCCGAAGAAAAAGCCTAGAAGGTTGTAATCCAGACGCTAAGAATAGTAGAGGATTGGAGTTGATTCTATTGGGTACCATTATTGAGGGAGACAGAATAAGAATAAAAATTTTAGGCCATATAAATCTAGATTGGAAGGTTCGAGAAGGAACCCAATTTTATACCATTCGAGTTTGTTTTTCATCAAAAATAAAGAGTTTTTATTTGAATTGCAAAGACGTCATGAAGGGCGCGTTCGTGGTTCTTTAAATTCCACATTCCGAATAATGAATTGGTTGGATTGACCAAGCAATTTTGAAATAAAGGAAGATGCTAATTTAAAAATAGAATCAGGCTAAAATAGTTATTGATCTTCGTCAACAAAATCATTTAGCGCGTGAAAATGAAAACTCAAATAAATAATTCCTGTTTGGCTCACTGAAAACGCTAGACTTCCAGGTTGTTACTGTTGGGTATTGTAGTGCACGGATCTAAATATTTAAAGTTATCCGAGGCTCAATTTTGGCGCGTGTATTTAATGTGAATTAGGAATTCTGATTACACATTTCATTATTCCATAGTTTAATTTGTCTCAATTGAGATAAATTTTAAACCTTTTTTAATCCTTATCTTTAAATTCTAAAAGACCTTTATAATTTTTCGAGACATCTATCAGGTCGAAATTTTTCCATCCAAGCTTAGCATGTCTTTTTCCCACCATCCTCTGATCTCTGATTCATCGAGCCAAATAATTTGACTGATTTTCCATGAGGGGTTATATTATTTAGCGCCTGGGTGAGAAAAAGTAGTAGTCGAGTAATGAGGGTTGTTCTTTTTTTGGGGTGAGGTTGAAGGGACAATCCAGTGAATCTATGAGCCGATGAATACTCAAAAAAGAAAGGAAGGCTAAGGGTGAAAGCAGATAAAGTCGGGAAAATTAATGGTTATGCAAATTAATCAAAATCGTTCTTATAGAGAACACTCAAGATTTATACTGCATTTCATTTCTCTTGTGAAAAAATTTATCATGAGTAAAATCAGTTTTAATTGCTTACAGTCTCTCTGTAACTTTGGTTTCTTGAGAAGTGACGACCTTCATAAGTCTTCTCTGAACCAAAAACGTTCAGATCGCTCCCAAAAATCCATGAAGCACAGTGCTACAGACATTTGCGAATTACAGAATGAAAATCCCAAGGTTCGAAAGATAAGTGCTTTGGAGCCCAAGAAAGACCTCGAAGTGTCCGCAAAAGTCGAAAAGAAGGAGTGCACAGTCACTGAGAAAGACTTTAGAATTATGCAGGTTTGTGATTTGGTTCTGGACTATCAGAAGGAGTAACATTAATATAGATATTAAAGTCTGGTAAAAACTGGAAGACCTATATGGTTAAGAAGGAGAACGAAGACAAAGTGTATGCAATGAAGCTGATTGGACGCAAAAGAATGGCCAAGTGCTGCATGTCTGACCATTTCAACAGTAAATTGCCCATGATTCTGAAAATTTCTGATCTTGATTCTAGTGGAAAAAGAAATCCTCGAGAAGTCCAAGCATCCCTTCATTCCCAAGCTTGCCTGGTCGTTTGAGAACGAGAAGAAAGCTTTCCTCGTCATGGAGTACGTCGAAGGAGGAAGTAAGATACATGATTGAAGATGTCAGGCTCACAAAATAAATTAGGTACTCTGCACCATATCCTCAAGCACCTTTCCAGATTTAGCGAGGAGATTACCAGATTTTATTCAGCTGAAGTGCTTCTCACAATTGAATATTTACATACAGAACTTCAAATTGCATACAAGTACTTTTGACTTATGTGAATGAAAACCTAATCACCCTCTAGTGATATTCGATTGAAGAATTTCTTGTTGGATCCCAAGGGACACATCAAACTTATTGACTTTTGTCAAGCAAAAAGACTTTCAGGTCCAAATTCTTTGAAGGATACACCTTTGAACAGTCCCACTATCAAGCCTTCTGATCCAAGCTTTGAACAAATGAATGACTTTTGGGGACTAGGCTGCTTGATGTACGAGTTATTGACCGGCAAAAAACCTTACAGTGACGGTGATGGCGATGAAAACCAATCCCATGAAGAAATATCCCCCACAGTAATTTTCTAAGTTCTCATTCGATATTTATCATTTGAATTATAGAGTCATTTATCATGGCCTTCTTGTGTAACAAAGAACGCAAAAGACTTGATTACTCGACTTTTGACTCCTCATATGAGTGAGAGGCTTGGATATCACGGCATAGACGAAATTAAAAAGCATCCATTCTTTGCACAAACCAACTGGGAAAAAATGCTCAATAAATCTGTTTACCCACCCTTGGTTCCCTCAGAATTCAGAGATGAGCACAAAGATGTAAGATCCATTTGGAGTGTGAACAATTCATCTAATATTATATTAGTTTGAAGACGACGATGATGATGGATTTGATCATTTGAGAACTTCAGATGATGTACATCATGTGTCATTAGACAAGATTATCGAAGGATCTTCTCTAATGCACTCCGATGAAGATATTGACGCCGTGTCATTTGACAGGACGACTGGACTTACAAATTCTATTTTGGGCCATTAAAAAAGCAAGGTGAAAATACCTGGTAGATTGACCCTCTAGACTGGTGAAGAACTACTTTTTTTAAGTTCAAACTCCAGAAGCAGCAAGCAGATGGCAAGTTTTATATAAAAAATTCAATGAAGTTGCCAGCTGACTTACTGTTGCTGTTGTACAGTTCATATAAAGGGAGTCTTTTGTGAGAAAAGCGAGCTCTTTTCGAAATATTAATTTACCGAAATTTTTCCTTTTGTAAATAACTACATTGAAACTTTTAATTATATATATTAAAACTCTTAACAAACTTTATATAATCTATATAAACCTCCTGGACCATTTCTTTAAATCTAAAGAAGTGTCCCACTGAGTTCTCGCTTTGCTTGTATGAATGAGCTTTCAAGCTGATAAATATATTAGTGTATGGGTCTTTATTTACATATTTGCTCCCTTTTTTACTAAATCGTTTATTAGCTTTTTTTAATTATCTATGAGTATTAAAGTTTCAAAAAAAAAACTCTCTCGTAGCCAACACATTTCGATGTCTTTCTCTTTTTCAACCTGACTTGAGGTTTAACTTGAGAGATAGATTTTATTTAATAAATTTTGTAAAACTGCCTTTATATTTAATGAACTGTTTCAACCAAAACAAAAGCAAAGTTATTGAGATCAACCAAACCCTAGGACCTTCAAGGCGTCTGTCTGTTTGATGCGAATAATGCGAGAAAAAAACGAGAAAATTTTGTTGAGGAGGGCTTTAGAAAAAATGTTTAAATGATAAATCGTCATCATGGGACAAATAAAAAGGGTTTCATCAGGTTGAGAATAAGATTTAAAGTGGCTTTCTTGAAACACTGTATTTAAACAAAAGGGTTTTCCAAAACTTAAGAAAAACATGATATGATGTGGAAATTTATTCAGGTTCTGACAGTTCACATCTCATAAGGGTAAACAACTAAAAATGGGGATCATTGATTGATTTAATTATAAAAATTAATGAGAGCGAGATTTCTTCTTCAAATTCAAAACTACTTTTTTTAGAAGTCAGATAGGAATTGTTTATGCAATCACTATTGATATAATTAAGGTATTGAAAGAACCAATCAAGAGATTTCCAGTAAAATGAGATTGTCTTTTCCCGAGTCTAGAATAATGGAACTGTTTCCCCCACTCTTCTGAGGTTTGGCAAATCTAATTTGATAAAAGAAAAATAATTTCCTCCTCCATGGCTCAAAGCTTTTTCTGAACTGGAGGAAAAATTTGTCATTTCCTTCTATTTGATTTCTGAAAACTGATCCAAAGTCAGCAGAATAAAGAAGAGATTTCTCTCCTTTTTTGAAATATTTTTTACAAATTTACAAAAAAGTAAATTCTTCTCTCTAAACATACAGTAAAAAGGTTCAAAAATGTCAAGAAAATGTTTGAATAAACTAAACTGAACAATTTTTTTCAGTATGAATTTCACTTGTTCAATATAATGACCTCTTTCCTATTGCAAGGGTTATTGACGGCATGGTAAATTTGTGTGAAAGATATTCAGGACACTACTTCTTCGAAAAAAAAAAATGAATACAACTCTTATCCTGGACGAAATTTCTGCAAAATCGAGCCTGACACCACAGTTCAATCCTGCCTTATTCATTACTACTTTGAAATTTATCAGAATACATTATGGTAGTTTTTTAATAAAACAGCTCTCATAAATTCTATTAGTCAGTTTTCCCTGTTAATGTTTATCTAAGTTCAACTTTTTTTCGCCAAAATGTTCCATATCAGAAAAATAAAATTGTAAAATTTTTCCGATTTTTCGAGTGGATTCTCGAAGATAAGAGATTTTGACATATTCATATCTCCTTTTTTTACAGCAAAAAATATCCAAGACCTGATTAGAAACACAAAATAATTTCATCCTACAAAGTAGAATTCTATTCAAATTATCGAGAATAAAATTAATTGTGCCAAACTGCCAATGAGTTGTCTTTTATGTTGCTTTCAATCTCTGAGTACTTGCGGTCTGAGAGATCTTTTAGTCAAAACATTGGCTTTCAATCCACCTAAAAAAAGTAATCCTTGTTGAAAAGTAAATATGTATGAACCGCCTAATTATTAGGTTATGATTTAAAGAGAGTTGAGTCAAACGATCCCAGGAGAGGCCCAAGCTACGTAAAACACTTGAACTACAAACGAAACCCTAAAGCCTCTTTTTAGAAAATTGTATCGTTGAATAAATCTGTAAATAAAGGGATTTTGGAAGATATTCCTGGAATTAAAAGTTCTGCATATTGGATTTATACGAAAACAGGAAGTAGAATCCCAGTGCTCTTCTTTTACAATAAAGCCAGCTTGTAAATTACTTGATATGAAACACATCTCTTAAAATTTCAAAGAAGCAATTTTGTGATTCTTTACAGTCATGGCAATGCAACAGACTTGAGTTTGATGCGACCTTATCTACTGGAGCTATCTTACACACTAAATGTTCATGTTTTTGCCTATGAATACAGGGGTTATGGTCCAACAACCGGAGGTCCTAATGATATGGAAATCATTTACGATGCAATGGCAGCTTATGATGAGCTGACAAAAAGAATGTACTTTAATTGGTATCAGATCATATTGTAAGGAAATCAATTTAACGACTAATTTTTAAATAAAATCTCCCCAGATATGGAAGATCAATTGGTTCTGGCCCAACGCTTTATCTCGCAAGTCATCCAAATTATCCAGTCAGTGGTGTTATTTTGCATTCTCCAATAGCCTCTGGACTAAGAATATTCAATTTTAAAGTTGAAAGGGTTCTGTAAGAGAGAAAGTAAACTTGATATAGGTAGAGAAGACAAACCGGAATGATTTATTTCCAAATAGCGATTTGATTGAGCATGTGAGAGCACCTGTATTTATAATGCATGGAGAAATGGATAAAGAGGTGGCTGTGCGTCATGGAAAATTATTGTCAACAAAATGCAAAAGCTTGTATAATCCATGGTGGGTGCCAGAAGGAGGCCATGATGACTTGGATCTTAAGTTCAGAAGAACATACTTTTTGAAATTGAGTCGGTATTTAAAGTCTGTGAAAGATAAGAACATTGGCAAAACTGACTCGAACTTGTATGATTTGTATAAAGTGGAGCCATGGCATGAAAATTTTGACCATATTTATGTGGAAAAAGAAAAGTTAATTGAGGAGAATTGGAAAAAGATCCAAAAAGATATCAAGATACCAAAAGACTATTATCCAATTTCAAATGCTTCTTTTCTCACACAGAGCATTACTTCAACAACTTATAGACCAAATACCGGAGAATCCTTATTCACAACTACGGTTGGAGATCAATCTGCTCGAAAGACTATATTAGATTCTGCTCGTACTATCTACGAATGTGAAAATGGTAGGGGGGTTATATGGAAGACAGTTTTCTCAACTTGATAATTAGGAAAAGAGGACAATACCGTTTGTAAGACTGATAGATCACCAATA
>Ga0182738_1001455_pt1 | contig 29689 bp, 22 predicted proteins | sample eDN5th30CBELigMG_FD_128876 | JGI IMG/M metagenome (GOLD analysis project Ga0182738, IMG submission 128876) | Enriched Miracle-Growth compost microbial communities from Emeryville, California, USA - eDNA 5th pass 30_C BE-Lig MG (version 2)... ...
CAGCAAAGTACAGTAAATCAAACCTGCATGATTAAATGGGACAATCATGAAAGGAAGAATCATAATAATGAAAAGATTGAATTAGATTCACAAAACTCGAATTCTGGTTTTTAAGATTTTGTTGTCTTTTCATTTTCCCAAGGTAATTCGAGGTCAGATTTTGATGGGATTTGTAGGCAAAATTTCTGTTTATTTTTGAATGAGAAATCAAGCCAGAGATTTTTGATGAGCCATTTTCTCATTCATTGAAGGCATATTGAAAAAAACTTTCAAGTTTCTCTCATAGCATTATCTGGTTCCAATTCTAAAATGAAACGATTAAACTCTTGAGGTTTTAAAAGAAGGAAATTATTAGACTGTTTTGGTTGAGCCACTCGAATAGCGAAAATTAATTTCTTTAACATGAAAATGACTGGCAAAATTGATCTCTTGCTTTTCTCAGAGAAAGAGGATTTGAAAAGCCAGAAGAAGAATGATTAGAAACTGAAAAGGAATTGTATCAGAACTTTTTAAAAGAAAGGATATATGGAGAGTGTCAAAGCTGGTGAATGTGCAAGATAAAAACGAAAGGTTATTATGAATTGACGGAAGCTATCATTGCTCGATTATTTAATTAGGTTAAAAGGAAATAATCAAGTCTTATTGGCTAAAATTGAAATTAATTTAACGTGAGTTAAAAATAGTTTTTAGTTCATGTAATAGCTTTCTTTAAAAAAAGAGGATAGGACCAACTGACGAATTGAAAAGAAAGTTCAGGCATTCCCAACGCTTCAATTTGAGGTGACCCGGCGAAACAAGGGATTTCACTCGAGACCTTCCTGATTTCTTGGCTGATTATTTTCAAGGCTCAAAACCCTCTTTTAGTAGAAAAGAAATTTTGTATGAGCTGAATGAGGGGAATAAAGCATGAATAAGGATTAGTCAGACTTTCTTCCATAGAAGCGAGGCTGTTCTTTTTCTGGGAGTTTTGAATCTAAGAGAAATTTTTTTTTGACATTTCCCAAAAAGAGATATTGATTGATGTTTTCTTTTCCGCCTCTGTTGTTTAAACTCAACAAAAAGCGAAGATTGGGATGGAAAATTATTGGTTCGCTGAGGAATCAATCATTCAGATGACTTTGTTTTGAAAAGCGTGAAGGTGAGTGAATATTTTTAATCAAAAGAGCCAAGGAAATCGAGGCAATTTTTATTTATAAAAAGACAAGAGGTTAGTATGGAGGGAAGGAATCCAAAAACATTCTTCAATGAACTTGGTCGACTTTTATGAAGCGAAGTATGGGCGATAGAGGAAAAGGGTTTTTTAAAAAAAAGTGGGCACTCCGGGAGGGAAGGGTAAATATAATTTTACCCATCCTGTTGAATTAAAAATTAGTAAAATAAGGTACAAAATAAAGAAGTTTAATTTGTGCACGATAATAACCAAAATTTGTCTGCAAATAAAACAAAACCAGCAATTCAGTAATATTTGGCTTTGAGGGAAATTATTTTTTATGAAAGAAAAAGAGGACCTCCTCGTGATTCGGGATTGATTTGAAAGAAATTCTTTTTGACAGATTAGAATAAAAAGAAAGAGAGGATCGAGAGATTGTTCCCTGATTGGGGAACGAAGAGAGAATACAATCTGATTGGGAGTTTAATTTTCCAAGATAAAAAGAACATTGATTATAAATTATAGGACTTAACTGGAAAATTAGCTTTATTATTTTTTCGAATTAATTAATAAGAAAGGCGTCACTGCTAAAAATAACAAACTCCTAAGGAAAGACATGGCAACAAAAATCATCTCAAAATCATTCACACAGTTATTTGAAAATGGGTTATTTGCCGCTGAGGAAGATTTCAATATTGAAGAAATGAGGGAATGTTACGCCGAATTTTTTCAAGATGAATACTTTGCTAGAACGCAAATCATTGGCACCAAGACTGTGGAGGCTTTGGACGAAAAATACACAGTAACACATAGTCATGACGATTTGTAACCCTTTAAGGTTTATGTAATTCAAATTCAATTACCTTTCACCGAATACCTCATCGAAAAGAGGTACACCCAATTTCTAGACCTCTACAAAAAAGTAACCCGGTCAATCGCTTCTGTTTCTAACCCGTCGGACTTAGATTGAGAAAAACTACAAAAACATTGCGATTGGAAGAACCAACTTCCCAGCCAAAAAGTTTTTTGGCACTTTTAATGAAGCAACCATTCAAACTCGCAGATCTCTCTTAGGACGTAACATCTGAACTGTTGAACTTGTGATCTAACTTTTGAACAGGATTTTTGACTTTTCTTGGAGAGATTTATAAACAAGAACAAATGGTTGAGTTTCTAGAATTCATTGAAATGAAAAAGAGAATTGAGATGTTGATAAGACTCCCAACAGTTGAGGTACCAGCTTGCAGTCTCAGACCAAGTGGTGAAAAATTGACTGTTGAGGAACAAGTCAACTATTTCTTGAACATTTTCAATCGTCATTCTCGCGATCTTTGTCGTTCTTTCAAGTAAACAAAATTGGTCATTTTGATTAGTTTAACCCTGCCTCTTAGAGAGCTTGAAACCTTTATCTTTGAGCAAAGACCCAGATTTGACAGAAATACCATAAAAAAGTTACTGTATGGAGATGAGCAACTTGATGGCTTAATTCATTTGTGCGGAAAAGTTGACTGCCATCACGATTCTCATCTTACTTGTGGCGCTGGGCTCCACTTACTAAATTTACTTCTTGACTATGAGTGCAACAAAGGTTGATTTTCAAAATTTTTCAGTATGAATAATTTGGGTTAGACGCTGAATTATTTAACCAGATATTTGGCTTCACAAGTCTCCGAGATATCATGTGCCTTCACTTCGACAAGCACATACAGGGAAAAAGCTTTAGACAATGTAAAGTCGCTGCCATGAAGCTCTTAAATAACTTTCTGAATCAAAATCCTAATATCGCCATTGACCAAATTGTAAATTTTTTCTTCTAGAAAAACCGTTTAATTCTGAATTAGTTGAGTGATGATGAAGTTATTCAAGAGTTTGAAACATGGAAGAATTCACACCAAACAACATCAATCAAAGCTGAGAGTTTCTTTAAATTTTGAGATACAGACCTTGGAATTTTTGTCTTTACTACTAAAGTCTTTTTACTTGTCACTACTACTACTACCTTTTTTTTACACAAAAGTTAATATTAAAGCTGTATTTGCCGCTGCGTATTCTATTATCTATATTCGATGTACCTACTTTCCTTGTAAATATTTACCCTATCTATTCTATACTGAACGAATGAATATCTTGACTTGAGATTTTGGTTTATTTTTGATATAAACCCAGAAGAAACGAGAACTCTCAAAGATGATTTCAGAGGCATGGTAAATTAAAAACTTTTTGGTTTTTTCGAAATTCCAAAGTAGTTGAAATATTCCGCAATATAATCTGATCTCAACTAACTGATTATTATTTTTTTGGAGGTAGAAGGTATGAGTATGAAGAAGAAACTAAATTATGAAGGGGAAGGGGGAAAAAAAAGTGAGAAAAAAGGAAGACATCGTAAACAAAAAAAAACTGTATGAAGACAGTTTTGTTTTGTTAAATAATTATTTTTGGTGTTTAGGCGGGCAGAATTAATTCAACTTTCTAGCCTGAGTTTTATATTTTAGACAAGCCTGATCACCCGACCAATACTTGCTCTGTGATTTTATAAAAAATAGAAACAAACTTTGTAGATGCTTTTTTTGTTGTTGTTTTGAGAATTTTTTAGGGGAAAAATCCAAAATTGTCTTTCAAAAACTGTTTGAGGAGATAAGGTTGAAAACTCACTCATCTATTCAGAAATTAATATAACGACATGAAATTATTTCTCAGAAACCTTGAGATGTCAACCTCAAGGATGGAAAATTCAAAAATTTGAATTGAAATTAATTAAAAGTTTAATAAGAAACTTGAATTTAACCGACTGACTTTGATTTTTCAAAAAAATAAAGCGCGTTAACGGATCTATAATTTAAGAAATTTTCATTCCATAAGAACACAGAACATGGAGAATATTCAAGTTATCCTAAGAGTCCGCCCACAAAGCGTCCAGGAGCAAGAATCAAATGACCAGGAAGTTTGGCAAGTGTTGTCATCAAACACTATTTCTATGAACTCAAGGTCTCAAGAAGATTTATTAAAGACAAGAAAGATTAGTGCTGGTAATCGCACAGAGTTCACTTTCAACAATTGCTTTGACAAGTCCAAGACCAACACCTACATCTACAACGATGTAGTAAAAAGAATTGCATTATCAAGCCTGACAGGAATAAATGGCACAATTTTTATGTATGGACAGACAGGAAGTGGAAAAACCTTCACAATGATGGGCCCACATGGACATTCTGATTGCCACTCACACTTTGACGCTCCAAAGAGCCCTTTTGTGAACGATGGAAAGGTGTCTTGTGGCCCTCTTGAAGCAGGAAAAGGAGGAACGAATAAGCCCAGATCAGCAATGAACTCAAGAAGCAAGACCCCAGTGAGAAATAGTTTCCAGCCTACCTCCTCTGTTTCTAAGGATAAATTTATGATTCCAATGGAGGGCGAGGAATATTGCCAGAGTGCAAAAATGACACCAAGCGCTAGTTTTAATGGCGCTTTTTCACTCCCAAATTTAAAGACGCCAAGAGAGTATGAAATAAATTCATTGAAGAACCATTCCGAGAACATGGAAGGAATACTGAGCTTGGCTATGAAGGACATTTTTAAGGAGATCGAGACAAACCCACAAAAGAAATTCTTTTTGAGAGCTTCTTACCTTGAAATTTACAATGATATGGTATACGACCTTTTGAAAAGCCACGATAGAGTCGGTGAAGCACTTAGTATAAATCAAGACGCAAACAAAGGCTTTTTCATTAGAGGAGCAACTGAAGAAATTGTTTCGTCGATTGACGAGGTTTTACAAAAGATACAAAAGGGAGAAGCAAATAGGCATTACGCTTCAACAACAATGAACCACTCTTCTTCAAGATCCCATACGATTTTTAGACTTTACGTCCAATCAATGCCAGCTGAGATTGACAGTTCTCACAGCAACTATATCACTGAATCTTTGTTGAATTTTGTCGATTTGGCTGGAAGCGAGCGTGCTGACGTGCATGATAAAACCAAGATCAATGGAAAAACCGTGTCAATGGACCCACTGGCGCCTTTGAACATGGGATTTAACGTCCAGAAAGAGAGAATCAAGGAGAGTCAAAGAATCAACAAGAGTCTGTTCTTTTTAACTCAGGTGATTTCCTTGAAAAGTCAAGGCAAACCTGATGCAGTAATTCCTTACAGAAACTCTCCTTTGACAAAAATCTTGAGATCTTCATTGGGAGGTAATTCAAGGACAGCCGTAATTTTATGTATTAATCCTTGTATTTCTCAAATCGAGCAAACGATGAGCACATTGAGATTTGGCCTGAATGCCAAGAAGATTGAAAATAAGGTTCATGCAAATATCATCAATAGTGCCAGCGACGAAATGGTTCAAGAATTACTGAGAGAATATGAAAGAAAAATTCATGACCTTGAAAAAGAAAAGAGTCAAGACAAAAGTGCTTCTGACAAGTTGATGAAGATGATTCAAAATTTGCAAGAGCAAAAGGCTTTGCTTGCTGAAAGACTTCAGTTGATTAAAAAGTACGAGATTTTCCCACCAAGTCTTTTGGACCTCACAAAAGGCAAAGAGCAAAAGCTTAAAAGAGAGCATTTACACTATGGAAATGTGGGTATTTTGCACGTGCTGACAACCGAAGAAGAAAAGGACTCTAAAGTGAGCTATGATTTTGAGGGAAAATATGCACTGGATGCTTTGAGAGGAGCTAAAGGCGAAAACAAGGTTTTGAGCGAAAAACTCAAGATTTCTGAAGAGAACAATGAGAAGCTTGGATTAGAAAATTCTGAACTTCATGATAATTTGGCAAATACAAAGAGGGTCTTAAAGAGCAAAAAGAAGAGCATAAAGAGTCTCAGAAGCTTTTTAAGTCGCACTGTGAATGAAAACTATCAGTGCAAAGATATTATTCAACTGTACTTGAACAAAAATCCTAAAAATCTCAAGAAGCTTCCTATGGAAAGTCTTGAAAAAATTGAAAGAAACTTGTACAAATTATTAGATGATATCAAGCTCCACAAATCCCTCAAAGTAATTTCTCACCAACTTCCGAAAGAGCTCGAAGTGTTTGAAAACCTCATATGTGCAAAGAATGAAGTTGATTTGGATTTCGAAGATTTTAAGGACCTACATGATTATAGAAATGGTTACAAAAAGATGAAAACTAGCGCTTCTTCTACTGTTGCAACCGCTGCTGATAATAAAACAACTGAAGAACCATCTTTCATCGAAGTTGAAAAGGCTCCACAACAAGAAACTGCTTTGGAAATCTCATTTGAAGCTCCTCCTCCATCTCAAGATAAAATCGAAGAAGAAGCTGTTGTGGAGGAAGTGAAGAATGATCAAGAATTTCAGGAGAATTTGGATAGTAAGCTTGCAAAGTTGAGAGGTAATTACACGAAAATTCTTGATATGATGAAGACGGTGATGCCAAATGAAACAGCTAGAAGAGAAAGTTTGAGTACGCAAGAGACATCAAATTGCTTTCGACCAGCCTTTTTAACTGATAGAACAAATCTTATCAATGAGAATAATGGTGGTTTAAAAATCGAAAATAAAGGAAAAGAGAGTTTAATGAAAGATAAAGAAAATATTGCGACCGACATCTTGCAATTGCTCAGTGCTCAAAGAGACAAAATCGAGAAATTGAGCACACAAAAATTTGCTTCAAGATAGATAATCTCTACTTTAATTTATTGACATTGATTTTTACATTTTCTTGTTCATATCATATCACATCATCCTCCTGTTTTCAGGAAAATTCATTTATTGCTTTGCAAATCAATAACGCTTATGTTATTTTATGAAGATAAACTTTTTATCATTGTTTATATTCTCTTTCTCTGTACAGAGAATTCAAAAAAACCCAATTAATAGAATTTTTCATTTTTTGAATTCCAGAAACTGAATTTTCACGTTTTCCCACCAAAAATATTATATTAGAGATATAAAAAAAATTTTTTGTCTTTTTGAAATTTGAGACTCATCATGTACTGTTTCCAGCCGTGCCTATCTGAGAGTTTATATCAAGAAATTCACCATGGGACTTTTGCTAGCTCTTTAAATGCTCATTATCACCAGTTTGTCGGAGTTAAGGAAAGAAGCATAGAATTCTTTGTTATTGATGAACAAAACCCCACAATGAAATGCTTTAAAGTCATTGAAAAAGACCTTTTTTTAAAGATCAAGAGTTCTGGTATCTTAAGAAGATCAAGTCCTTCGCCCCATCAAAAAGATTCAGATTTGGTGGTCTTGTCATTGGAAAATGAAACTTTGGTATTGCTTGAATTTAGCGAATCAAAGGAAGTTTTTCAAGTGGTTACCTATGCAGAGATAGCTCCTTTGAATGCGAATAAAGTTCATATTGAAAAGGTCGGGGATAGAATAAAAATTGTGGATGACCTGATTTTGCTCTGCTCTTACTACAATTTCATTGAAGTTTACAAATTTGAAGATGTTCCTCCCCGCCTTGAGCATAAGTCGTCTATAAAAGCCGGCCACTTTATCTCTGACTTGGATTTCTGCAGCGCAAATTCAACCTTATCTGTATTGTGCCATAGCCAGGATGAGAGCGGTCAAATCAATATGGGCATTCAGTTTTACACAAAGGAAAAGGATAGCTTTAAATTTGAAACAACACTTGAGAGGACAGACCTCTTACCCGAGAACATTTCTTATAAGATCTCTGCAAATAGCGACAAGAAATGTCTGACAGTTTCACCAGTTGACGGACTTATTGCGTGGAACGTCCTTTCGTTGAAGAAAGAAGTTCCCCACAGACTGGATTCAGAGGCTGTTATCGATATCTTTACATTTAATGACATTCTCTTGCTGTTTTTGGATGATAACTCTTGCTTGTATTTTGAAAGTATAGAAAAGCTTTTAGAGCCCACCAAGATTCAAATTAGTACGAATCAAAAAGCCATAAATTGGACAGTTTTTGCTGCTAACAACAATATGATTTATGCTTTGTTGAATGGGCATACTGGCATTGAGTTTTATAAATGCCATATTATTGATGGATACCTGCAAAGAATGGAATGTGTGTTGAAACAGAATTCATATTCTAACGTCGTTGATTCCCAATTCTTCCCCTTTTCTCCAATCAATCAAAGCATTGTCTCCCTATCTTTGAAGCCAGAAAGTTTGGATTATAACATTTGGGACAGCCTGTCTGAAACTTACTTTGGAGGACAACTGTTTCGTGTTGTATCTGAGACACTAAAGATTCCCTTGATTCCATTGAGATCATGGGTTTTGGATGCTTCAAACTCTGTCAAGGTTTTATTGTTACAGACCTTACAAGAGGTTTATGCTCTGATTATTGAGAATCTTCTTCAAGAAAACTTTAGAATAAGACTTGAGAATTTGTCCTCGTTATTCGCTGATCTCAGAATCGAATCCTTGACAAATGCATTCAACATAAACAGTCGCTATGGTATCTTGGCAACATCAAGTGAAATTTACTTGGCGGATTTCGAGACTTTCAAGGCAAGGAGTCTCGACTTCACTGGGAAGATTGATTTGGTGTCTTCCTTTTCAGATGAAACTCATTATTATCTTTTGATTAACAGTCGCGATCAAGTATTTTGCTACACAACTGATAAAAATGAACCTGAGGGACTTGAGCTTCAAGCTCAAATAAGTGTTTCATCTCAAGTTTCTTGCATGCTTTATTTCCATCAACGAGGCAATCACTATTTGGCTGTTTTCAATTATAATAGCGAAATGATTTTATATGATATCAAAACTCAAGCCAAAGTGTTTGAAATCCAACTTGAGCATGTCATTGGGGATTCTTATTATCAAGAGGAAAAGTTGATTCTTGGAGATAGAAGAGGAAATGTGTTAATATACCAAATTGAACTCAGTGATGATAAGAGTTTCTCAATGAAGTCCGAAGCTGTGTATAATATCGGAGAGCAAAAAATCTCATTGAGACCAGTGAATAATCATAAAGGACTTTTACTTTACTCTGAAAACTTGTTCTTTATGGGATTTGATGAAAATAAACTTGAGCTCTTTCCGGTCAAATTCAGTGAACCATTAAACACAGAGATTGTGCACTTATTGGATGAGGCAGGACCACATTTGCTGGTGATTGAGAAGAGTGAAGTAAAGTTCTTTTTAGCAGACTTGAAGAAGAGCTATCGCAAGAATGATTTCCCCTTGGAGAATTATCTTGATAGCTTTAAGATGATAAAAAATGAGCCCGATCAAATTCGTCGTATATTGATTGATGAAGCTACTTCTACTGTGAACTTGCTGACAAGAAATCTTCGTGTGATAACATGTGATAAAACTGGAAGAATTCTCGCAGTGAGATCAATTCCAAATAAGAAAAACACTTATAACTCCTGTTTGGTCAACGCCAAGACTTCAACACTTACCATTCAAGAAAAGCCAGTTTCCTTCTTTATTGTCTCTTTCAAGAGTAACAACAACTTCTACCTCAATTTTTATAATATTGAGAAAACTTCTGATCTTTCGACTGATGCTTCTAATACTTCAATCAAAGTCAAGAAACTGGGAACTTCTGATGTAAGTTCTCCAGACATTATAACAGATGCAGTGATACTTGATAACGAGAAGGTCATGATTGCGAGTATAGGAGCCACACTTTCTTTATATAGCCTAGAATTGAAAGAAAGAGATGAAGAGGTTTGCTTGTATTTCAAACCAAAAGAGTCCAAAGTGTTCCGCTACAACTTTATCCAAATGGAAGTCTTGAATGATTTATTGATTGCTTCGGATCAAAACTTTGGAGTGAATATTTTTAAATTGGAAAAGCATAGTCTTGGAGAAAGTCTCGGATATAAGCTTGATTTTGTGATCAAGTGTGTGATTTCCAACAAAATGCCTTGTGATGCCGCATTCTTAAGTAAAGATGAATACTTGGTGATGAACAAGCTTGGAGAGTTATCCGTCAGACATAACAGATACACTGATTATTTCCATCATTGTTTGGAGTATTCCCAAGGAAATATTGGTGATATGTGCAGAAAGATGTTGTTGAAAAGAACTGAAGGCTCATCCGCGGCTCCGGAAGTGTTTATTCCAGGATTGAAAGGGGGTTTATTCAAGACCAAAAAGGTGTCACAAACAGTGGAGAAGAATGTACTTCAAGCATTGAAGTTTATAGAAAGCTGCTACAAGGATATTTTACTGTATGGAGAGCCCATTAATGCCCAAGAAAAATTGCATTCCTCGGATAATTATACAATGTTGGATTGGAAAGTGTTGTCTGGGCTTAGAAAAGAACCTGAGCAAGTTCGGACCAAGATCTTGTCAACTTGTATTTCATTACTACCTATCGAAAAGAATATTAGCTTGGTTACTGCTAATAAGATTATTGATAAATTCGGCGCTTGAACTTTCGGAGAAAGAATTCATTTGGAGTGAGTATTCTCGTTGTGTCTGTTGTTGTTTATAATTTAATCATATATATTAATACAAAAGGGAGTAAATAAACAATGTGTCATTGTTATTGTTCTTGTTAAAGCCAAGTATGCATTCATTGAATCTCAATTAAAACAAGAAGAGTATTCGATCACTAAAATTTTTTTGTTTAGAAGAAGAGAAATTTTTTCCATGACCTTTGAGAAAAAAATGAAACACACTCAAACTCTTTTGATTGAAAGAAATTTTTTGGAAAATTGAAATGACCTTCAGTGGGAGAAAAAAGTCATGAGGAATTTTTTCAGGAAGAATTAGGATTTTTGAAACGAGAATGACCTAAAAAAAGCCACCGCTCGTTGAAGAAAACATTTTAATTAATTTCATAAAAATCTTTTTTCCACTTTGAATTATAATACTGCTCTATACAATAATGAATGCTTGAAAAACAAACCAACTTTTATATTAAATGGATTATTTTTCTGCATTTTCCTATATTTTTAATGAGAAGAGTGCATCATCAGAATGTATCATACTTGAAGGATCTTGATTTTTCTGATCCAATCTTTCTTTTCAATATCAGAGTCAGCAGCTAAAGTGATTTCAAAATCACTATGAGGGAACTTTATCTTGAATGCATATTTACCATCGGCCTAAAAGAATATAACTTCGACATTTCCTAAAATTACAGTTGTTCCTTTATCAATAATGAGATATCCCAAGATAGGAATAAAATCAACTGGTTTAGAACTACCAGCTTTACTGAAACAGACAAAACCAACTTCTGTTAAAATGAAGAAATAAAGAGTCCATGTTGTAAATAGGCCCCAAGATTTCACATACAACTCACCAAACTAAAAAAAAGAATTAACTATGAGGATTATTCAAGTAAAATCACCTTTTGAGCATTTTTATAAGTGGATTGAAGTTCGGGATTGGCGACAGCCTTGCTGTATTGATCAATTTGTTTCAGAGTGGTAGCATTTCTATTTTTGACCAAGAAACTTTGTTCATAGACAATAGCAAATTGCTTGAGGCCCTTGTATCTAAAGACATTTTGCAAGAATAAAATCAAGTTTAATCTCTTGTAAATATCAATCAAATAATCATAGCTACGGTGGGAGATTAATCATGTAATCAAAGAAAGGAAAATTACTCATTGTAGACGTGGATGGCACAGAGACCAGCACTGCTTTTACTGACCGTGATTCTATAGATTTTTTCCAAAGGGACTCGACGAATAACATTATATCCTTTGCGAGGATGTAAAGAGTATAAAGCCTCGCTTGTAATGAAGAGGACACGATGCTCTCTTCTCTCTCTTGTATTGATACGGTACATGTAATCACTGAAGCAAATATTGTCATTTTGTGTTTCCTTGTTCTTTTCAAGGATCTTTTTGATTAATCCTGTCTGCTTAAGTCCAAGGTAGTCTTGACTTAATTGTCTAAAATCAATGGCTGTCGTTGGTTTTCGTCTTACATCTTCTGAAGGGCCAAATGTTTCTAAAATATTTAAGCAAAATTTGTAAACAAATTTGGTTTACCTGTATTATTATCGACAGATTGTTTAACATTTTGGGCAGCTGAGAAATCGTTAGTGACTTCTTCTTGAGCTGCTCTAACTGGGTCGAAAATTGAGAATCGCTCATTTCCAGGTTGATAGCTGAATCTGCTGCTCATCAACGAGTCAAATGGACGTTCTGCAACTTTCACTTCTTGGTTAACTTTGGGTTCAAGATCATCCTGTTGGATTTCTTCCTCTTCATTGACTTCACGAATTTGTCTAAAGTCAGCTGGGGAATAGTCGGCATTTTGACTAGAGAAGAAGTCAAGAGCTGAACCTCCTCCCGCGCCGACAGATATTCTCTTTGGCATAACACTTGCTCTCTTGTTTGATACTTCACTCTTCATTGCATCCAGTTCCTGTAAGATGAAAAAATTGATTGGTTGATTGATTGATTCAGAAAAAACGAATTACTTTTTGAAGTTTGTTGAATTTGCTTTGGAGATCATTCTTTTCAAGTTTGAGTGAATCCAAAAATTCTTTATTATTGATAAGATTTTCTCTCAACTCACTTATCACTTTTTCAAAACCCTGAATAACGGAGAGGGTTAGATTTGAAGGTTAAATTTTCTTTATTTACGAATTTTTCTTTTTCGATGGTTTCTTTTTTGGCAAGGGCACTCTTGAGTTCGATTTTTAAAGATTCAATTTCAAGTGAGGAAGTTTCTTTGAATTGCTGAGAAATTCTAATTTGATCTTCTTCTTGAGCAATTCTTTCTTCTTGCTTTTTGAGGACAGAATCAAGATCTTTATAGTTCTGAAGAGCAATATCACGATCATATTCTGAAGTGTTGAGTCTATTTTGAAGCTCGATTTTTTGCTTTAAAAAGAGATAAGAATTATTGTTGAAATTGTATTAAAGAAGACATTTTCGATATCTTTGACTCTTCTTTCAAGTCTGACGATTTCATTGTTTTTTTCAGTGACTTCATCCTGAATATGTTGATACACTCTCATTTGACTTTCAAATGCTCTATTATTATCATCTATCGAGGTGAATTTAAGAGATTCTCCCGTGTGAAGGACTACATAATTGATCATATTCTTTTTGGAGATCTAGCAAGATTTCTTCTTTATGTTTGTAATTGAGTTCAAGAGTTCCCAATTTGGCATTCAAAAGTTCTTCAATATTCTTGCTTTCTTGTAATTTATGCTTCAAATCCTTTAGTTTATCTCCTGTTGCTTTCAACTATAAATCGAAGGGTTATTCACAGAAACTCTTTAAGAAAAACTACATTTTTTTCAAGGTGATAAGAAATGCCAATAACCTCTCCCAAAATTGTTTGTACACCCTTGATACTTGTAGGAGTGGCTTTATCTATTCAAATTTATGACAAGTGGATAAAAAGCTCCCAAACTTTTAAGAGTGTCAACAGCTTCATCAACTTTTTGAATAATCAAAAGAACTTCTTGTATCAAATCTTGATTGTAATTTTTGTTTTGATCACTACCAGGAAATTAGGTTAGCCAAAGCCCAAATTTCTCTTACTCTTCATTTGGATCTTCATCAGAATCAGATCCAACTTCTGAGGGGACGAGAATCGATTCCATAATTTGTTTTTGTTGGTTCATATCTTTTGGATTGAGATTGAGTTCGAAATTACTCTCGTCGTCATCAACGAATTGATTCAAAATTGCCTAGTCCAAATGTTGTTAAGTTTCGGTTGCAATGAAATATGTACTTTTTCAAGTTTGCTCATAAGATTAGAGAAAGCTTCTTTAGTGACAACATTTCTGTTAGGATCCTTGACACAATTGAAAATCTTCAAGAGGTGATGGGGGCTTGAGGACAATTGTTTAAAATTGCCAATAACTATTCTCAATGATGACTTTATTGAAAACCAATCCCTTTACATTCGCCAATTTGATCGAAATTAGCATATCCTTTGTTTCCTTCACAAATTGAGTAGATATGTTTAAGCTCGCTGATTTTATCGATATCCAGATCATTTAAAATATTTGATGATAAGCGATCATTTTGGAATCTGATTGATTGTCGAATCATACCAATGGTACCTCTTTTTGGTTTCTCTTGTTGAACTTCGCCTTCTCCTTCAATATTCTCAGCTTCATTATCCTCTTCACTTGCTAGTATCATGTCCAAAACTCTGTACACTTCGGCTTGACTCAGTTTTCCAGTCTAGAATTTCCTTGAAATTTTCTTGTTGAGTTTCAAAATACCTGGTTACTATCAGTGAAGTCAAAAATTCCAAAAATTTCATCTTCTGTTAATTGATATTCTGGTTCAAGTTCTTTAAAGACTACACAAAGAAAATCAGGCCGATGCTAAAATGGAGGAAATTATTACGTTGGAGAAATTGATCGACATTGAATATTTCTTGGTTGTTGTATTTGGCTCGAATACTTTCAACTTTATCACGTAATCCTGGCATTGTCTGTCTAATTAATTGTCTCTATTTTAATATTAAGGTTCAATTTTTTTAATATAAATTTTTATTACAATTTACTGTAGATTCAGGAATTAATTACCGCTAACCCGTATACCTCGTACCAGAACACCCCAATACAGTTAAAAATAGGAATTGATATAAAGGAAAAAGTCATTCTCAGATTTTTACCTTTTCTTTTTCAGGCAACAACTTGGATTTTTTTTCAGAAGATGATCTTGATACATTTAGTTTTGTAAATATTGTTCTTGTTAAAAAATGAATGAAGTTCGGGAGATTCGGAAAGAGAAAGAAAAGATAAAATGAAGTTGTCATCCTCCAGAATGTTTTCTACTGTTTTGGAATTTCAAAGAGAAATTCCAAATTCTCATGAAGGTGAAAAATTTTTTCGCCAGAGTTTTTTGAAAACGAATTCAAGGAAAATTTTTTTTTTCTCTGAAAACTCGGAGTTGAAGATGAAGAAGCAATTATATGGCAAAGTGTCACTTCTCTAAAAATTATGACGAAAAACTTTTTGAATATGATATAATTTTAAAAAACAAGTTTCAATCCCCATTCCTAATATGGAGCAATTAACAAAATCAGTCGAACAAATATCTTTAGGAGATAACAACTCCGAAGTCGGAGTGTTTTTCCATAAAGACATGCTTCTTCACTGTTCTCCTAATCCTCATCCCGAATACCCTGAAAGGCTTTCTTCAATCCTCAATCACTTGGAAACTCAAAAGTTATTTTCCCAATGTAAAGTCTTTGACGATTTTGGAGAAATTCCTTCAGAAATTCTTGCGGATTTCCATGGTCAAGATTACGTTGATTACATCACATCAATGTGGGACCCAAATTCCAAGAAACAAGTGCGTTTCTACAAAGATACTTACTACAATCAACATTCAGCAAGAGTCGGAGCCCTGGCTGCAAATGCAATAAAGCTAGCAGTCGACGAAGTTTTGACGGGAAAACTAGCAAGAGCTTTTGGGATAGTTAGACCCCCTGGTCATCATGCAGCAGCGAGCCATAGCAGAATTGGAGGATTTTGCATTTACAATAGCGTCGCAGTCGCAGCCAAATATGCGATAAAAAATTATGGATTGAAACGTGTTGTAATTTTTGATTGGGATGTCCATCATGGAGATGGAAGTGCACATTTTCTTTCTGAAGATGCCTCAATTTTGTACATATCTGTTCACAGATACGATAAAGGTACATTTTATCCAGGAGAATCTGGAGATATGAAGAAAGTTGGAGAAGGTGTCGGCAAAGGATTTAACTTGAACTATCCATGGGACCTGCCTCATCCTTATTATACAGTTGGAGATGATGAGTATATTTATGGATTAGAAAGAGTTTTTATGCCAATAATTGATGAATTTGATCCAGAATTAGTATTTATTTCTGCAGGCTTTGATGCGGCTTGCGGTGATCCTTTAGGCGGACTTGATGTATCTCCTGATGGATATGCTTATATGACAAAGAGATTAATGGATAAACTGCCTAATAAGTTGATTGTTGGCTTGGAAGGAGGATACAATTTAACTTCAATATCCAAATCATCTGAAGCTTGTTTGAGAATTCTGATAGGAGAAGAGATGCCTTTGAAGTGTTCGCAGAATCAATTAACATTTGAAGAGATGAAAGAAAAATGTTGCCCAAATAGAGTGGGACTCGAAACAGCTCAGCAAGCTTTGGAAACATTTGGAGATTACTGGCCTATTGTGAGAAGTAAAAAAGAAGCTATTGAATTTGAAAGCAAAGTTGAAGAGAATGTAAAGAAGAATAATGAAAGAAACTTTGAGGATAAAAGTTATATTGTGAAATACGACAAATTTTTAAAGAGGATTGCTGATAAAGAAGTTGAAGATTTCTATGAGACAATCTTTGGAAAATCTCTGAATGAGAATATCTTGAAAGATACCAAAGATTTGCTTCCATTTTTACCCAATTATCATGGTGTTGCTAAAATTGGAACTCAACCATATCTCATCTTTGAAAATCTGCTGTTCCAAAAACCAATTGCTTCAATTCTCCAAATTGATGAAGGAATCGTGAAAGTTTTACTGAAAGACCATCGAGGACAAGTTCAAGTCCGAAAGAGTGAAGTTGATTGTGAAAAACAGGCCAAGTTAGTGGAAGAATTTTTACAAAATAACAAGGAAGCAACAAAATATTTTGTTGAATTTATTACAAATCTTGAGAAATTAGTTGAAAGTAATCCAGGAAAAATCTGGAAAAAGCCATCTATTATGTTCATTTTCGATAATCAAACAAATTATTTCTTGGCAAAGCTCACTGGCCTTGAAGGAATTCAAGATTCCAACAATGGTGAAATTGATCAGAAGTTCAAAACAAGACTTGGGTTTCTACAGAAATGAATATTTCCCAATGAAGAAGTGCCGAAAAGAGGTGGTGAGAAAAAAAATTCTCGTGGAGAAAATTATTTTTGAAATATTCTGAAAATTGAGAAAATCAAATTTTTTGCCTGCAAATTTTTCTTCATTATCTTCTGAAATTTTATGCTTCACTGTATCGCATGGGAAAATAGATAAATAAATATTATGAATTCGATCTGATTTGTGAAATAAATTACTTTTGGGTTTGATTTCAAAGAATCTTCTATTATCTTTTTTCTTTCCCATTCATCAAAGTTTTTTGCCAGAAGAAGCTGCAGAAATTACAGAGTTGCAATATTGTTTTTCAAGAGTAAATCATCACTTAAAAAATCTGTAACTCTATCCTAGTGATGAAGGGAATAATTTTTTTTCGTGCTGTTGTTCATTTTTGACCAAACTCAAATTACATATCATACATAAAATTTAAGAAACTTCCCTATTTATGATAAACAAAAGGGTTTCTAAAATATCTTTCAACAAGGTATGAGGATTTCAAGATTCCTGTATTGAAATAGGACTTGATAAGATGGTTAGACCCATATTGAGTATTGACTTGGCCGATATATTTACTGAATTGTGTTCTTTTGACAAATCTATCAAACAAGAAATTTTGATCATCTCTCCAGGTGTCTAGTTTCACATAATGGAAAGAATCAAAACTAATCTTTCTGAATAAAGTATTTCCAAGGATCTGTCCATCAAGCCTGGCTTTCTTACGTGGCAGTTCGACAGCAACAGGAGCTATTCCTTCTATTCTCCTTTCAGGCACTGGGAAAACAGGAACGACATTTGGTTTTGCTTCTTCAACAATAGGCTGTGGGATTTCCTCCTTTGTTGGCCCAGTTTGTGGGAATACATCAACGTCCAAGCTTCTTGTGACATGAAGAGCTCTTGCCTCAAGTTCTTGACCAGGAATATCGTCTAATTTTCTGATATTCAATACATCAATTTCTCTTTCTTCTGGTTGAGATGGTTTATTCTCAATTTCTTTTGACTCGATAGATTTCTCAATAATTTGCTGTTGTTCAATAATAAGTGATTGCGATGTTTGTTCTGGAATGACTTGTTGGGGAGTTTCGACCACCGGGGGGAGAATTTTGGGTTTTTCGAGGCTTGTAAAATATTGTTGGACATCTGTACGAGTGAAGGCAGGCTTGGCTAAGATTAAAGGAACGCCTTCTTTATCTTCAAAATCCATTAATAAATGATAGCTAGGTTTGGTTTGTTTATCTATTTTAAAATCACCTTGGAATAAAGCAGTCATTTTTTCATCAAGAGGTTGACTGCCTTGAATGATTTCTTCGGCAGTCTTTTTAAGAGTAGGCTCCTCTAGCTTTTCGATAATTGGAGATTGAGGCGAAGTGGTAGAAGTAGATCGTTGTGAAAAGAATGAGGACCCTCTTGAAGGATGACTTGTAAAGTTGGACCAAAACTTGTCGTCAATATTAATATCCAAGCCAAAAGCTTGTTCTGCCATTTGGAAAACTTGCTTGTTTGTTTGCTAAAATTAAATTTTGCTCAAAGATGGCTTGATTATTATTAAATATCCTTGAAATCAATTTTCGACATGAATTTATGATTCAGAAGAGAAAGAAAATATTGTCAGAAATTTATACTTTTCTTTCTCTGAGGGAAAAAAATGCAAATTGTTTTCACCCAAAAAATTTTTGGTTTTGTCACTTTTTGGGGATCAAAATTGTTGGATTGACTCGATAAGATGGTTTTTCATTCGTTGGTACGGAAATGATAAATCACCCAAATTTAATTATTTCGGTTCAAAAGTGCAAACATAAAAAAGTCATTCAATTATGTCAAATTTAGAGAATAAAAACACGGAGCAGGATGAAGCTGCCCAACTTGGGAGTATGATAATTCTTTACCCCAATATCTAATCGATATTTGGTAGACTTGATAGAGCTCAAGAAAAAAAGAGACGAGTATATGGTTGAAATCAGAAGAAAGAAAAGGTAAAAACATTCTGCAGAAAGTTCTTTAACAGGAATAGAGAGCATGCCATTACCAAAAAGAGAAATCTGGATCTTTCGAATGATTTGAGGGTCGAAAAAGAAAGGCAGGGCAAAGTGTCACTAGAAAACGAAGACTTTGAAGAATTACTGAAGGAATGGCAGATGAGAAACTACACTCTCAAAGATTTTCCAGGTCTACTGAAAGCATTAAATTCAAGTCAAATGGAACAACAGCATTATGGCGTCATAGGAATCCGTCGCCTGGTCTCAAAAGGTACTTGGTAGTGAGACTTCTCAGATATTGACAGAAAACTAGATCAGGATCCTCCTATACAAGAAGTAATTGACGCAAATGTCATTCCTCGGCTAGTAGGTTTTACAGAAAAGTACGAAGATCCTCAATTACAGGTAAGAGTTGCAAACTAATTAATGAGTAAGAGGGAATAGTATGAAGCTGCTTGGGCGCTGACAAATATTGCATCAGGAACGACTTCGCAGACTCAGAGTATTATTGACAAAGGTGGTATCACAGCATTTGTCAGATTATTAAGACATGAAAGCCCTGAAATATCAGAACAAGTACGAATTGAGAAAAGAAAAACCTTGTATTCACCATGATTGTAGGCGATATGGGCACTTGGAAATATTGGTGGCGATAATGCGGAATTTAGAGACCAGATTTTAAAAGCCAATGTCCTTCCTCCCTTGATGGATATCATTAATAAATCTGACGATGTTGCAGTGATCAAACATGGAACTTGGGCTTTGTCAAATTTAGCGAGAGGAAGTCCTTTGCCAAAATTCGAGTTGGTGAAGGAAACAATTCCCACATTTTCAAGAGTGATCCAAGAAACCAATGACATTGAAACACTTGTTGACGCAGCATGGGCCATGTGTTACCTGTCTGATGGAAAACAAGATAATAGAGTCAGTTTAGTGCTTGCAACGGGGATCTGCCCTGGTCTTATAGAACATATAAAGTGAGCGAACTTGAGAAGGAATAATAATAACATAATATTTTAGTATGAATCAAAGGTTGGCAGCTTTGGTCCCTTTATTGAGAATATTGGGCAATTTATTGTCAGGCACTGAGGCACAAGCAAGCGAGGTCTTGGAAGTTCCTGGTGTTGTTGATAAATTAGTCGAATTGGCGACAACTCATCAGAATCGAACTGTTGTTAGAGAGTCTTGTTGGTGTTTATCGAATATTACTGCAGGAAATCCTCTTCAAGTCCAAATGGTCATGAAGGATCATGATCAAATAAAAAGTCTAATGCAAATTCATCAACGACCTGAGCCTGAAGTAATTTTTTCTGAAGGAACATTTTGATATATAATTCTCCCCTCCTAGATCATAAAAGAAGTATTGTGGATATTTTCAAATGCAACAGCAAAGGCGTCACCTATCCAAATGATGAGGCTGTGCGAGTGTGATATTCTTGGATTGTTTTGCGAATATTTGAATCATGACGATCCTCAGAATATCGAGATTGTTTTGGACGGGATTGCAAATGTGTTGAATATGGGGGCTTATTTGGCCCACCAACACAAGACTGAAAACCAGTTTTTGATAGAACTTGAGAATAAAGGAGGAGTAAAAAGAATTGAAGATCTGCAACAACATCCAAGTACTCTGGTGTATAATAGAGCTTTGAAAATTCTAGAAGATCACTTTGAAATTGAAGACGGTCTTTAATTTGATTTGGTGTATAAATAGATGAATTTTTTTATAAAGAATTTTGTTGTAATATTTGGTATGAAAATTAATTATGAAAGCATAGTTGTTTGCAGATTTTATAACAGCATATGTAGATGTATTAAAAATCACATTCAGAATAGAGTCAGTCTAAATTACAAAATAGTAGCAGCCACAAACATATTAAGCCGAACAAATTATAAAACTCCAAGCAGTAGCGATCTTTCTTACATGCTTTGAGTAAATAATTTCTTTTTTAATATATTCATAAACTTTTGACAATATTCCAAAAATAAAATAGTATGTCCTTTGGTCCTTTGTATATCCACAACATATTCTTTCGAATTTGGTACCTGAGAGGGGGTCAATAATGTGAGAATGAACTGATTATTACGGCGTAGATTTGTACAATAAAAACCAATTCATTTTTAGTATACTTATCATGCTTAGATGTGGCATGATTCGGATTATTATCTTGTTGATTGAAAACCGGCTCACTGTTTTCAATCTCTATTGTCTGTACTCCCATATTTGTCTTGTGTAATTTATGGAAACATTTTATTCTGTAGTTTGGCGCCTTTATGATATATGTCTAGATGGGATGAGCGAGTCAAAGAAAAAGAATTAGTACTGTATCAAGTTCAGTGAGAGATTCAGTGATCCCTTCCATGATAATTTGAGGTTCAAGCGACAATCTTGCTCCATAATGCCAAACTTCATTTGGATTTGGTACTGTTTCTCCCTCTTTCTCTGGTACAAACGTTTTTTCCTACATGAGAAGTTTTTAAAACTCACACTATTCAATTCTTACGTCAAGAATTTGTTTAACTATTCCTAGTAAAGAAAAACCATTCGCATTCGCTTGCGCTTGTGTTTGTGCTTCCTCTGCTGAAATTTGTTCTTGGGGAAAAAAAATTAGAAAGAATAACAAATCACCACAATTACTGAGTTTAGAAGCGAGCTGCTTTTTGACATGTTCGTGGACCATAAGATCATAAGCAATGACGAAGCTATAATCTTTTCTTTTGAGGATAGAATCTCGAATTTTGGCTTCGCTCATGTTATCGAAATTAAACTTAAGCGTCATGATTTTAGCCAGTATCTCTTCATTGATTTTATTTTGGAATAGTTTGGTTCCGAGTTGGCTGAGATCAATATATAAAGAAGTTTCTTTTCGAACCCAGGGGTGTAACTTTATGTCATGAAATCTAATTCTCTGGTTTGCGTTGGGTTTCAACATCCTTTGAATGAGATCCTGAGCTTCAGGAGAAAAATGGGAAGGGATTTGGTAGTCAGCTTCTCTGATTTTTTTGAATAGGGCAGGAATAACTTCTTCATCAAAAGGTAAAAATCCTGCAAGTAAGGCAAATAAGATGACACCACAACTCCAAGTATCAACCTCAGTTCCACAGTATTTCCTAACGATAAGTTTTGAGAATCTCTCATTTGACAAAGTATTACTTTCCAGAAATGACTTCTGGAGCTGCGTAGTTGGGGGATCCACATGAAGTTTTGAGGAATTTTCCGTCTTTCATGAGATTCGAAAGCCCAAAATCAGCGATTTTAACGGTGTTGTTATCATCGATAAGGATATTCTCTGGTTTCAAATCTCTGTGCGTGACTAAGTTGTTATGACAATATTCAACGCCCGAAATTATTTGTTGGAAGAAAAATCGCGCTTTAGACTCGTTCAGCTTGGAAAAAATTCATTATAAGGTCGAGAAAGAGAGCAGTACTTTTCCTTCCTTGGCAATAAGCTCAAAGAGTTCGCCATTCTGAACATGTTCCATAACAACAAAAATATCACTCTGAGTTTCAAGAACCTCGTAACTATAACTTGAACAAGAGAAAAAAAGGGGGGGAAATACAGTCTGATAATGTTGGGATGATCAAAATATCTGAGAAGTTTGATCTCTCTTTTGATTTTAGCGCTCATGTTGCTATTTTTCATGCGTTTTTTATTAATAATTTTGATAGCAACGTCGTTTCCAGTTAACTCATGCTTTGCAACTAAAACTTTGTAAGGATGGGTTTTTGAAGAAGGTGTACTTTTAACTTTTCCGAAAGCTCCGATACCCAGAGTCTTTCCCAGTACATAATGCTCGATTTTAAGACTGTTCGCCATAAACTCTTTTACAGTTCAAATAAAGGAATTTTTAATTAAATATTTGGAGCAAAGCTTGTTTTGAATAAGAAACATTTCGTATATATTCTATTCTGTTATTAATTAATTCCCTCTCTCTGTCTTGAACTCAATAATTTATATTAACGAATTAACAATAGCTCTTTCGTTGTCAGATTATTAATTAACTAACCTATTTTGTCATTCAAATAAAGCTACTACGTGGATTTTGATGAGAAAAAGAAATGTTCTCTATGATTCGGGAAATAAAAAAAGAATCATATTCTAGCAAGTAATTAGGAATGAGATTAAATATCATAGGAGTAGAGGGGAAACAAAAATCATTTCATGAGAACAGGAGGACTTTATCCTTTTAGTGCCAAATAATTTTCTCATGATTGGATTCAATATCTGAAAAGAAAATTTTGAACTCGATTTGAATGCGAGGAATTTTTCTTTGAACTCATCTTTGAATTATCAGAAAATAATTCTGGGGTGATCTTGGATTATGGTAATTTCTTCTTGAATTGAATTAAATAAAAGAACTTTCTCAAATGGAAGAATTATTACTTTTTGGTATTTCAGACTTTTTTAATAAAAAGAAATTTTCCCGCTAGAAAAAAAAAGTTTATTGATGAACTTTTTGAAGGCAAATGAATATGAGGAATTAAAATGGCAAGAAAAGTGGTTTTGACAGAAACTAAAATCTTTGATTTTCCTCGAATATAATCAAGATCACAGCGTGAAAGTTTGAGAGCAAAAAAACTTTAGAAATCTAAAAGGAAATAACTTTGTCTTGTATTTAATCTTTTCTTTAAATTGAATTTAGCGATTTGTTTTATGCTTGACTCTCTTGGGAACAAGAGGGATATGTAATTTGCTGTTGTGTATAGTTTGCAAAAGGTTCCCTGAAAACATAAGAGGAGCAAGAACACAACAAGACGGAGCGAAAAAAAATCTCAATTGGGTTCTGAAATAAAAGAACCTATCATGAGATAAATTGATACTGAAAATTTAGATTCTTTTAAATTCATGAAAATAATTAGCAGAGATCCTTCTGGATATTTATTTATTTATTTCCCAAATTTTGTTTCTATTTCTCACTTACCCTTTCTTTCCATAAGTATTCAAAAAAGAGGGCAAAGAGAATGGTTTGTTGAAAAATGAAGTATTTTCAACAAAAAATTTTGTTTTCAAAGAAACAACAAAATGGAACATAAATTTTTTTAGAAAAGTACAGTAAAATAATTCCCTGTATGAATTTTCTTCAAGTATGAAGAGCCAAAAAAAAAAGGATCATTTCAATTTCAATGAGAATATCAATTACATTATTCAATTTCAGTGTTGAAAAGCCATAGAACCCTCAAGATTGGGAGCATTTTTAGCTTTCAGCTGCTGAACCCAAGTTGAAAACAAAATGTCTGTATAAATTCAAAATATTTTCCAAGTATAATGACCACGATAATTATGTGCGTAATAATAATTTTATGACATATTCATAAATTCGCAATTTAATTTTAGAATTTCTCTGTTTAAATTCGGAAATTTTTCCTAGCAAAATAATAAAAATAATTTTAATATAAAAAGATCTTCTTCCTCTTCTTCAATTTTCTAAAATGCAAACGAAGACTTTGAATATTGCTTTCATTGGTGCTGGAGCTGTCAACTTTGGTGGCGGTGAAGGACCTTGGAATCATGCCAAGAGACTTGAACAACTTGCTTCAAACTCCAAGGATGTTGTTTTCAGAGTTGTTGCCATTGCTGACCCTTGGGCTGATCGCGCTCAACAGGTCCTCGAGAATCAAAGAAAGAACTCCCCCAACCCTGACCTTTGGAAAGACACTCAAGTATTCCCTGGGTATATGGCTATGTTGGAGAGTGTTCAAAATATCGATGCTGCCTTTATCGGAGTCCCTCCTGAAGCCCATGGTTCAACAAAAGAAAACGTTAACATTGAACTTCAATGTGCTAAGCGCAAAATTCACTTGTTTGTCGAAAAGCCAATTTCTTGCTACCCTTTGTCTGACGTCGACGAGTTGGCTGCCCAACTTGATGCTTTGGTCCAGGAACATAAGCTTGTGATCTCTGTTGGATACATGTTCCGTTACAGTTCCGCTGTCAGAAAGATCAAGGAAATCATCGCCAAGTATGGTCCTCCAAGAATTTTCAATGCCAGATACAACTGCGCCTATTCTACTATTGGCAAAGTTGAATGGTGGGACAATGATAAATGCGGTGGCCCCATTGTCGAACAAGGAACTCATTTCTGCGACTTGGCTCGTTACATTGTCGGCGATATTAACCTTGACTCTGTCCACGCTATTGCAATTGGCCAAGGTGATGCTTTGGGCAAGCTTAATGACCAACCTGAAAATGTCACTAAATTCGAAGAAAGCCTTCCCCAAGAAAGAAGAATCGTAAGATCTACTGCTGCTACCTGGAGATTTGAAAGCGGAGCTTTGGGAACTCTTACTCACGGCGTTCTCTTGCACGGTAAAGCATATGAAACTGAATTGGAAGTCTGGGGTGATGGTTATCGTGTTGCCCTCCTCGAACCTTACACTAAATGCCGCCTCAGTGTTCGTTTCCCTGAAAGCGAAGAAGTCAAATTGATTGAATTCTCTGAAGAAGACGTCTACTATGAAGAAGTCAGCACCTGGCTCAATGCTATCATCACTGGTGATACCAGTAAGATCGCTTCTAGTTATGCCGATGCCATGCAAACTTACAGATTTACCTGGAGAATCCGTAATGCTTCTGAAAGATCTTAATAATTGGGTTTCGAAGAGATTCGGAAAATCTTTCTTTTGAGGTATTATTTTATTTTGAGTTTCCTTCACAAGAGAGTTGAACTATATAATATACATTTATCTAATATCTATCCCTTTTATCTAAAAAAATATCCCTCTAATCTAAATTGCTCTCTCTCATTTTGGAGTGAAAATCTTTTGTGTTGGGAAGATTTCCTTTTCCTTCAAGAACCATATTTTTTGTATTAAAAAATTGTGACTTCTTCATATTAACGCAAACACAAAAAACTTGCTAATCATTCAGGATCATACATCTCCAAATTAAAAAAAGAAACTAATTCAAGGTAAGAGACATTTCTTTATGTTGAATGCCATCTTCTTCAAATTCTTCACCAAAAGCTTTCCAGCCAAGTTTTTCGTAGAATGGAATAGCATAAACTTGAGAATGAAGATAAGCTTCTTTGATGCCCTTATTTTTCGCTATTCTCATCAACTCCAATACAACATCTCTTCCATATGATTTACCACGATGATCTTTTAAAACTGCAATTCTGCCGATATACCATTTGTTATCAGCTTTCTGAAGAAGTCTGCCAGTTCCAATAGGAGCTTCTTCAATGTACATGACTACATGAGTAGCTTTGAAGTCATATTCATCAAATTCAAGTTCAGCAGGAATTTGTTGTTCTTCAATAAAGACCTTTTCCCTAATGTGAGCAGCATCAGCAATTTGGGCAATACTTGTTATTTCTTCAAAAACCTTAAAGTGAAATGCGTGTCTGTTCATTGATTGGAAAAAATTCAGAATTTCTTGGTCTTAGGATTCTCAGATAATTATTAAGTCATCAGCTTAGCCTTTTAAAAACTCCAATAACTAAATTAAAGCAAAGATCCAGAGTGGTAAATCTTTCCCCCAGAAAAGGTAACGTCTTTGGCTTTTGCCTATGATGTCCCTTGCCTTCAAATACTTGCACACAATCTTGTGAACGATAAAAATTCAGGCGAATTCTTTGCGTATTTTTGTAATGTGTATTAAAAAAATGACTCTATTTTGTTTTGAATTTGAAAATTCAAAATTTTTTGAGGTTCAATTTCAGATCTTCTTGCGATACTCACAGTTTTGTGATCCATATAAGCTCCTTGATCTTACATAGATCTAATAAAAAAATCATAGTAGAGTTTTGGAGCTCTAGTTAACTTTCAAGGGTGATGATATTTGTGCGAAGTTGGCAATTTTATATTTCTAGACTGGATGACGGATTTAGATTTGTAGAAGTGTCGAATTTGCCCATGTTTTTAAGTCAAGCATTTAATTTGCAGCAAGTAGAAAAAAGTAAATTTGCCCCAATAAACTTCATTTCAAATAACAATTGTTTTCAATAAAGCTGATGATTTAGGAGAAACCATTTTGATGAGCTGAAGATTTTATCATCGAAGGACTAACCTGGCAGAGGTTAATGATCTTTTCTGGATAAAAGATTGGGCGTTGCAAACACTGATGTGTCTGAATATAATTAATTCTCCCTTTTATTTTTTAAGCGAAAAATAATTCCAAGAGAAAGAAAAGGTAGAAAAATTTAAATTTAGAAATTTTAAAGCTAAATAAAAAAAAAAAAAAAAATTTTGTTTTCTCTTCCTCTCCTACCAAGAGTATGAAAGATAGCAAGCGGTTTCAAGATGAAATCTCATTAGGAGTTGTCTCGACTGACCCCGATACTGGGAAAGTCAAAGACTTTCGAAGACTTGAAAACAAGCCCAGGCAAGAACAAGACTCAAGACTTCCAGAATTCAGGCCCCTAGAACTGGATCAAGTGAGCTTGGTTCCTTACAATAATCCCACAGGTCTATCTCGCTGGGTCACAGGAAAAAGGGGAGCTCTGTTGAGTTTTCTCTATTTCTTTTTAACATCAATAATTTTGGTATTCGTCATGAATTTTGTGCATATGAGAATGCCACTAAATGTTCCTCCTTTACCGGATCTTGGCCATGTGGTGATTCCCAGAATGGAACCTGAACAACTTGGAGACATTGTTCTTGTTGTTTTTATTGTAATGATGGTGGTTGCCTTGTATTATAACAAAAAGAAATGGCCTATGGTAATAAATTTCTTCCTGACTTTGGGAAACTTGTACCTGCTGCGAGTGGTGAGCATTTCTGTGACATCATTACCGCCAACAGAGAACCATTGTCGATTTCAGTATGAGAAGATTCGAAATATCTGGTGGAATTCTTTCCTTGGATTGGCGACTTTTGGAAGCAGTAATATTCATTGTGGAGATTTGATGTTTTCTGGACACGCTTGTATGGCAACAAATGTGTGGATGGTGTTTGTATTGCATTACAAAAAGAAATTCTTGATCAGGTTGATGGCTACGTTTTTGCTGATCATGACCTTCTTCTTCATTATTGCCACAAGGTCCCATTATACAGGAGATATTTGGATAGCGTTCTGGCTCACAGTTTTTGCTCATAGATTAACTCCCTACACATTCCCATTCACTAAAAAGAAAATCGCCCATTTCTTTAAAAACGTCTTTTCAATCAATTGATTGCTGAATTGTATCGCTGTCTTTAATCACAAGTCATTTATACTAAATTGAATGTTCAATAGATTGGGTATTTTAAAAACCGTATTTTATATCATGATACTTATTGTCTAATTTACTATTATTTTGAAAAAATGCTAAAATAATTTGAATTAAATCTGATGAACAAATTACAGTTTGATTGATATATTAATTTTATACTTTTCTAAAGCAAGTATGAATAATAAAAGTAGCCGAGTTAATTATTCTTCTGGAGCTAAATGGGAAGATATCGCAGGATATAGTCGAGCTGTAAAAGTGGGAAACACTATAGAAGTAACAGGCACAGTTGCTGTTGACAAGGATAATCAGCTTGTTGGTGGAAATGATGCATATGAGCAGACAAAGTTTATAATCCAAAAGATTGAGGGCGTCTTGAAGCAAGCGGGAGCTGAATTGAAAGATGTGGTGAGAACAAGAATGTTTGTGACAGATATTTCAAGGTGGGAAGAGTATAGCAAAGCACATGGAGAATTCTTCAAAGAGATTAAGCCATGTACAACAATGGTGGAAGTCAGTAAATTGATTGGGCCTGACTATCTGATTGAAATTGAAGCTACAGCAATCCTTGAAAATTAACTTTGAGGAAATTGTTTTCATATTGAGTTTGTTTGGAAATAATAAGAGTGATGTTTTTTTATAAAGGATCAGATTAAATGCATAACGATCAATATTATTTACAAAATAAAAGGGAAAATTTTAGTTATTTCATTGCGAATTGATGAGTCCATTCTTGAGCACATTTTTGATATTCCAGTTTTTTATTTTTACACATTTCTCCAACTTCCTTTTCAATGATATAATATTGTAATTCTGGGTTTGAAAGTAACTCCATAATTGCTTCTAGTACTAATGAAAATGAGGACATTCTTTTGGATTCATCTCTTACAATTCCAGATTTTAAAGGCAGGAGACCATCCATCTGTCAGATATTGATGACAGATTTTTCCTGTTTGGTCAATATTTGGATGATATATTCTCGTTTTAAATATCAGTTTTGGTGGTTTGAAAGGATATTGATCTGGAAATTGAACATCAATGAAAAATAAACCATTTTCATATGGTGACCCAACCTTTTTTTTGAAGTTTAGGCAAGAAAAGGGAAAATTTTGAAACTGGCCCTGTTATGACCGCTTCCCAATCATAAAAATCTGACTGATTTTTAGGGGCAATAGAGCATCCTTCTGGAAGATGTTTGTCAAGATCCATCAATTCCTAGAGAAATGAGAATTTTACAAACAAAAACTTTGCTTTTCGTAGTCTTCTTGCATACATGCGTATTATTTGGCAAAAATTATTAAATTAAATGTTTGTTTTTGAAATTGAGTTGAAATGATTAAATATATCTCAAAAGAATAAATATTTATGATGGTATGATAAATTGAGGTCAAAAATCAAATTTCAAGTAAAATTTCGACGAGACTTCTCGGGAATCGGACTCGGAAGAACTTCCACTTCAGGAGGAATACATTATTTTCCGCATTTTGGCAAAATGGAAGAGGTGATCCTTCGCGGGATGAGCTCTCTTCAAAGTTCAAAAATAATCAATCAATTTCATGTTTAAAAATATAATATTTTTAATCAAACTTAGATTCTTGGCAAGTTGACCCTTGAACTTAGGTGACTGAAAAATCTTGGAAGTTTGCAATCCGCCAAGTTTCAGAAAATATTGGAATTTTTCAACTTGAGAA
>Ga0182738_1001456_pt1 | contig 29688 bp, 23 predicted proteins | sample eDN5th30CBELigMG_FD_128876 | JGI IMG/M metagenome (GOLD analysis project Ga0182738, IMG submission 128876) | Enriched Miracle-Growth compost microbial communities from Emeryville, California, USA - eDNA 5th pass 30_C BE-Lig MG (version 2)... ...
GAAGATGGAGACGGAAGGGGCCACCTGCATCGACTGCCACCAGAACCTGGTGCACAAGGAGGTGGCGGAAACCGACCTGAACGAAAGCATCAAGCAGGGCAAGATGGTGCTCAAGCCCGAAAAGAAGGATGAGGACGACGACGACGAAGAGGAGGACGAGGAGTAATAATCAGCCGATTGCTGGCGGTTGTTACCCTGATTCCTTCGAGACGCCCGACAACAATACGAGTAATTTTCCTGTTCAACCACTGCTTCCGGCAACAACCGGAAACAGTGGTTTTATTTCATGGGAGCATTGATTTCGTATTCCTGCTTACCCCCGCGCAGAAACGCCAAAAAGAAATCCCGGATGTATGGTATGGTTCACACTTTATAGTTGTATAAGCCCCCATACCGGTTAAATTACCCCTCGGACTCCTGATAACTGTCCCCAATACAAGATCTAAGAAATGTTACGCAACTTTCCCAAACCAGGTATTCCATATGCTCATAGAATGCGCGACTACTTTATCGCTGCACTCACTTTTCTTTGTGTAGCGATCAGCCTGAATCTGGATGCAACTGGCAGTCTCGCGCAGCAAAACTTCATGGGATTGATCGCATGGACGTTTCTGTTCGGACTGCTGATGGGTGAAAATAAAGAAGTGCGGATGCAGGTGATCATTGCGGTTGCTTTCGCTACTGCGGGTGAGCATTTTGCTTCCATTTACATGCAGGGTTACACCTATCGTTTTGGAAATGTGCCCGCCTACGTGCCTCCCGGGCATGGCATGGTTTATCTTACCGCAGTCGCCCTGGCCCGCTCCGGCTTCTTCCTGAAGTATTCCAGAAGAATAGCGGCTTTCGTGGTCCTGACTTGCGGCATCTGGTCGCTCTGGGGGATCAGCGGATACCCCGAGCAGGGGGATCAGGTAGGGGCGCTGCTATTTTGCGTATTTCTGATATATCTGTTCAAAGGCCGCTCCCCAATGGTTTATCTGGCAGCCTTTTTTATTACCACCTGGCTGGAGTTGATCGGCACCGCAGCCGGGACATGGAAGTGGGCTACGATAGAGCCCGTCCTCAGCCTATCCCAGGGAAATCCGCCAAGCGGTGTAGCGGCCTGGTATTGCCTCGTCGATGCAGTGGCGATTGGTGGCGCACCGGTATTATTGCGCGTTTTCACGAAAAGCGGCGAATGGATCAAAGGAACCAAGCCCGAGAGTATCCGCCAGCAGGCAAGAAATGATTAAGAATGAATGAATTTTATAATTCCCAGACAGTCTAAACTTTAGATTACTGATCTGATATACGTTAATACGATACACCTTAATAAATTAAATTCGACTCGTCACAAACAGACCAACGCTGCTCAATGCTCTACATGGCGTTAGTCTCTTCATCTTCTACAACCATTGTCGTACATCATTTCCTTATCTATAAATCATCCTCCTCCGACCGCACTGACACCCTGTGTCATGCGGTTTCGAAGTATTGAATATGTCGTTTACCCAACTTAATTTAACGCTCGAGATTCTGCGCGCCATAGCAGACCAAGGCTATACCGATCCAACTCCGATTCAGGCCCAGGCAATTCCCCGTATCCTCGAAGGCAGGGACATCATGGGCGCAGCACAGACCGGTACCGGCAAGACCGCGAGCTTCACATTGCCGATGTTAAATCTCCTGCAACCCGGCGCTAACACCAGCGCCTCTCCCGCGCGACACCCCATCCGTACGCTGATTCTCGTCCCCACGCGCGAACTCGCTATCCAGGTGCACGAGAGCGTAAAAACTTATGGCAAGTATCTTCCACTGAGATATGCCGCAGTTTACGGTGGAGTGGATATGGAACCGCAAGCTCGTGAGTTGCGGGCGGGAATCGAAATTCTGGTAGCAACGCCGGGGCGCCTGCTGGATCATGTTCAGCAGAAGACAATCAACTTATCCAAGGTAGAGATCCTCATACTGGATGAAGCGGACCGGATGCTCGACATGGGTTTCTTGCCGGATATCAAGCGCATTCTTGCATTGCTGCCGCCCAAACGCCAGAGCCTGATGTTTTCGGCCACATTCTCCGACGAGATCAAGAAACTTGCGGGGAAGCTTCTGAGAGAGCCGGTATTGGTCGAAGTCGCGAAGCGCAATACCATCGCTGAATTGATAACTCATGTAGTGCATCCTGTGGTTCGCGAGCGCAAGCGTGAATTGTTGGCGCACCTCATCAAATCCCAAGACCTGAAACAGGTTCTGGTATTCGCGCGAACCAAGCATGGAGCGAGCCGACTGGCTCAACAACTGGAACGGGACCACATCAGTGCAACGGCGATTCACGGGGACAAAACCCAACCGCAGCGTACTGAAGCGCTGACAAAATTCAAACAGGGCGAGGTCCGCGTCCTGGTGGCGACCGACGTTGCTGCCAGGGGATTGGACATCGAAGAGTTGCCGCACGTGGTCAATTTCGAATTGCCGACAAATCCTGAGGACTACGTGCATCGCATTGGTCGCACAGGCCGCGCTGGAACCAGGGGCGATGCCGTCTCACTCGTATGCGAGGATGAGGCGGAATTACTCAAAGGCATCGAGAAACTGCTCAAATTCAAGCTGGAATCAAAGACAATTTCAGGTTTCGGGCCGGAAACCTCGGCTGCTCAAGGGGAAGCTGCCACGTCGCAGGGAAAAATCGACCATAGATCCACCCAATCAACCGGGAAGAAATCTGCCGGATCGCAGTCTCGCGGATTGCAGCCGCGGAAACTGGAGCAGGCAAATTCAATTATGTCGTCTAACGGGACCAGGGGTAAAACTGCCAGGAACTCCAAGGAGTATGCAGGCTCCCGCAAAACTGGCAAGTTGCCGGAGGACCCGCTCTTTACTCAACCCTATACACCGGGCGTATTTTCCGGAGAGTCTTCGGACAGAACCAGCGCCAAGTCCGAAACATCCCCGTCGGAAAAACGGTTTGACTATTTCGGCCATAAGCAGCAAAAAAAACCCATTCCCGCATTATTCATGCCGCCCCGCAGCCAAAGCAAGCAGGAGCAGGAAGGGTGAGCCCCGTTTTGCGCGGCTAACGGAAAACACCCCCAGGTTGAACTAAAGACCGGCAATGGGAAAGCGCCTGACCAGGATCTATACGCGGACTGGTGATGATGGAACTACCGGGCTGGGGGACGGTACCCGCTCTTCCAAGCAGAGCCTGCGCATCGAAGCCATGGGCACCGTGGACGAGCTCAACAGTTTCATTGGCCTGTTGCTTGCGGAAACGCTGGATGGCGAAACCAGGATAAAACTGGAAGATATCCAGCACGACCTGTTCGATCTGGGTGGGGACATATGTATTCCGGGGCGGGTCACTATTAGCGCCGGACAGATCGACCGCCTGGAGGCGCAGCTAGACCATTACAATGGAGGGTTACCGGGACTCAGGGAATTCATACTTCCCGGGGGCACCCGCGCCGCTTCATTATGCCACGTTGCCCGGGCAGTATGCCGGCGCGCCGAAAGGCGGCTCGTAGCCCTCTACCAGGCAGAAACGTCAGTTCCTGTACATCTTCAGTATCTCAACCGGCTATCGGATTTTCTGTTCGTGCTATGCCGCTTCCTGAATCGGCAGCAAGGCGTGGAAGATGTGATGTGGCAGCCCGGCAAGACCGCTGTTTGAAACATCTTCTTGGGCGGGAATTACCTGCTCTTTGCGGTATCCGCATCCTTTCGCCGGAAACCGTCGATCACCAGCAATACCGCCCCCAGCGAAATCGCTGAATCCGCCACGTTGAAGGCGGGCCAGTGATAGCCCGCTACATGGAAATCCAGAAAGTCGACGACATGACCCAGGGTGGCGCGGTCCCACAAATTTCCCAGGGCGCCGCCCAGGATCAGGCTCAAAGCGATGCAGAAAAATTTGTCTGCCGCATGCCTGTGCAGCAAAAAAACGATGAATACAGAGGCACCTGCGGAAACAGTCGTAAAAAACCAGCGCTGCCATCCTCCCGCATCACTCAAGAAACTGAACGCTGCTCCCGTGTTATATGCCAGCACCAGATTGAAAAAACCGGTCAGCGGCACATGTTCGCCATAATCCAATACGCCCTCTATCCAGCGCTTCGTGACGAAATCGAGCACCACTACAATCAGCGCAATAACCAGGCTTACCCAAAGCTTCATATAAGCTTGTCCCTACAAGCAACTTGATCAAGCATATCGTCTGACCTCGCCCGCCCCATACAGGTTGGCTACGCACCGCCCGCAAATGGTCGGATGTTCCCTGTCCACACCTACATCCTCCCGATAATGCCAGCACCTTTCGCATTTCGGGTGGGCGCTGGGCGTTACGGCAACGCTCTCCTCTTCCAGTTTGTCAGTGTGAACGGCCTGTGCTGCCGAGGTGATCATGACAAGCCGGAGATCATCGCCTAGCGACTCCAGCAGCGAAAAGTCGTCTCCAGCAACTTGAATTTGCACCTCCGCTGCAAGCGAAGAACCGATCTTCCCCGAGGCGCGCGACTCCTCCAGGGCTTTTTGAACCTGCGAGCGCAATTCCCGAATCCTGCTCCAGCGCGCCACCAGCGCCGCCTCATCCGGCTGGGGCGGAAGCTTGTGCCACGTATGCAGGAAAACGCTGTCACCCGAGTCGCCGTGGAGATATTGCCATACCTCCTCGGAGGTAAAGCTGAGGATGGGCGCAAACAAGCGCACCAGGCTATGCGCAACGTGATACAGCGCGCTTTGTGCGGAGCGACGCGGAAGACCGCTGGGCGTAGCTGTATACAGTCGGTCCTTGAGGATGTCGAGGTAGAAACCGCCAAGGTCCTCTGAACAGAAATTATGCAAGCGATGCACGATCAAATGAAAGTCAAAGTTGCGGTAGTCTTCCACTACTTCATCCTGAAGCCTTCCTGTAAAGGCCAGCATGTAACGGTCTATTTCCAGCCATTGCCCGATGGGCACGGCATCGGTTGATGAATCAAAATCCGCAAGATTGGCAAGCAGGAAACGCAGCGTGTTGCGTATCCGCCGATAACTCTCCACCACCCGCTTCAGGATTTCATCCGATATCGAAAGCTCGCCCGAATAATCCGTGGACCCCACCCATAACCGCAGGATATCCGCCCCCGACGTATCCATCACCTTCTGCGGCGCGATCACATTCCCCCTGGATTTGCTCATCTTATGGCCCTGCCCATCCACCACGAAGCCGTGCGTGAGCAGGGCATCGTAAGGCGCGCGCCCGTCGATCGCACAACCGGTAAGCAGGGAAGACTGGAACCAGCCGCGATGCTGGTCCGACCCCTCCAGGTAAAGGTCGGCCGGATACTTGAGTTGCGGATCAGGCTTCAGAACCGTATCGTGCGTCGTACCCGAATCGAACCACACATCCAGTGTGTCCGTCAGCTTCTTGTAATCTTTTGCTTCCTCTCCCAGAAGTTCCGCCGCATCCAGTCGAAACCATGCTTCGATCCCTTCCTGCTCCACCCGTTGAGCAACCTGCTCCAGCAGTTCGCTTGTGCGGGGATGCAGTTCATGGGTTTCCTTATTGATGAAAAGCGCCATCGGCACGCCCCAGTTGCGCTGGCGTGAAATGCACCAGTCCGGCCGGTTGTTCACCATTGCTTCCAGCCGGGCCCTTCCCCAAGATGGGTAAAAGGCCGTTGCCTCCACTGCGGCTGTCGCCGATTCGCGCAGCGATTGCGCACTCCCACCATGACCTTTACGCGAGACTTCCTTGTCCATGGAGATAAACCACTGTGGCGTCGCACGGAAGATGATCGGGGTGCGATGCCGCCAGCAGTGCGGGTAGCTGTGCTGAAGCTTCTCGTTCTTCAACAAAAGGCCGTTCTTCTCCAGTTTCTGTATCACCACTTCGTTCGCCTTCCATACGGAAAGCCCGCCGACGAGTGGTACAGAATCGAAGAAGCGCCCGTCATCCCCCACCGGATTATCCACCGGCAAGCCGTACTTCTGCCCCACCACATAATCGTCCACCCCGTGCGCGGGAGCGGTATGCACGGCGCCTGTTCCCGCATCCATGGTGACATGTTCTCCCAGAATGATGGGCACCTGCCGGGGGTAAAACGGGTGCTGCAGCAGCATGTGTTCCAAGGCATCGCCAGTGCATCTGCCCGCAATGCTCACATCGGCTTTTGCGATTCCGTAGCGTTGCAGAGCATTGTCAACGAGGGCCTCGGCCAGAAGTAAGAACTCACTTCCGTTATCGATCACCACATATTCTTCATTGGGATTCAAACTCACCGCCTGGTTGGCCGGCAAGGTCCATGGAGTGGTCGTCCAGATAACGACATGAATCGGCTTATCATCATGGGCAGCCTTATGCGGCAAACCATCCGATGGCTTCGAGACCTTTTGCCAGAATGCAGCCGGATCAGCCACCCTGAATTTCACATCTATCGCAGGCGAGGTCTTGTCTTCATATTCGACTTCCGCTTCGGCCAAGGCCGAGCCGCAATCGATACACCAGTTGACCGGCTTTTGCCCCTGGTAGAGATAGCCGTTTTCATGGATTTTGCCCAATGCACGGATAATGCCGGCCTCCGTGCGGTAATTCATGGTGAGGTAAGGGTTATCCCAATCGCCCAGGACACCGAGGCGGATGAAGTCCGCTTTCTGCCGCGCAACCTGCTCCTTTGCAAAAGCGCGGCATAGCTCGCGCACCTTATCCCCCGGCAGATTCTTGCCGTGCTTCTTTTCGATCTGATGCTCGATCGGCAGGCCATGGCAATCCCAGCCCGGCACATAGGGCGCATCGAAGCCCGCCAAAGTCTTCGACTTGACGATGATGTCTTTCAGTATCTTGTTGACCGCATGCCCAATGTGTATATCCCCGTTGGCGTACGGCGGTCCATCGTGCAGCACGAACTTGGGGCGGCCTTTACAGATTTCCCGGATTCTCTGATAAAGATTCTTTTCTTCCCATGCTTTAAGCATCACAGGCTCTCGCTTCGCGAGATCTCCGCGCATCGGGAAAGGCGTATCGGGCAGGTTCAGCGTTTTTTTATAGTCGGTCATGAAATATCGAAAATGTAGCCATAGCAGTCTTATCTTTGAGCAGCCTTATCCTTGCACCAGCCTCTTTTCAGAAAGAGCGGAAGCAGACGATGAGGAGAAGTATTTCTTTGCGTTGCCCACATCCCGGCTAATCTGTCTGGTCAGCGCCTCGAGGTCGGAATATTTTTCCTCATCACGCAGCTTGTGAAGAAAATGCACCCGCAAATGGCGGCCATAAATTTCCTGGTCGAAATCGAACAGGTGAACCTCCAGCACCGGTTTGCCATGCTCATGCACAGTAGGACGCACGCCCAGGCTTGCAACCCCCCGCAGTGTATCCAATGAAGGCACTTCCAATGACGAAGGCATCTGATCCCCTGGAGTTTCCATCTCGACTTCAACGGCAAAGATTCCCGACAGGGGCGGCCGGTTATGCTTGAGCTGAATATTCGCGGTAGGAAATCCGATCTTCTTGCCCAGCTTGTCGCCATCCACCACGCGTCCGCTGATGCTGTAGTATCGGCCCAGCAGGCATTTGACCAGATCGAGTTCACCCGCCGCCAGCGCCTCACGAACAGCCGTGCTGGAAACGCGCAGGCCGTTTACGGTAAAGCCCGGCATCTCCTCCACCTCGAAACCGCACTCTGCCGAAAATGCCTTGAGCATCTCATAGTCGCCGGCACGGCGCGCACCGAAGCGAAAGTCATCTCCCACCAGAATCCAGCGCGCAGCCAGGCCCTGCTGAAGGATGCGGACAATAAAATCCTCCGCCTGAATTCTGGCAAAATCGAAATCGAAACGGCAAATCTGCACCCGCTCCACCCCGGCTGCCGCCAGCAACTCGAGCTTCTCCCGCAGGCTGGTGAGGCGCGTAGGTGCCTTATCCGGTGCGAAAAACTCGCGCGGATGCGGTTCGAAAATCATGACGCATGATTCGAGACCAAGCCGGTCAGCCGCCTTTTTCAGGCGCGCAAGCATCGCCTGATGCCCCAGATGCACCCCATCGAAATTGCCGATGGTGAGCGCAACCGGCGCATCAGCTTGAACGGGAATGCCGTGGGAGATGCGCATCTATTGCTGCTAAAATATTGAATTGTAGCCTGTCTGGACGAGTTTCAGACAGTAGATTTTCAGGCTGAGGTTTTCCAGCCAGTATGGCGTCGAATTTTGATGTTTTGCCAGGAGAGGATTGTCGTTTGCTCGCCGTTCGCCGTGAGCCTGTCAAAGGGCGAGGCAAGCACATAAGCGAGGAACTTGACCAAATCACCGTTCACACTGATCCCTTCGTCTTCGTTCGCCCTCAACTCCTTCTACCCGTTCGTCCTGAGCGTGTCGAAGGCGCGAACAGGTTCAGAACAGACCCTTCGGCAGGCGCATGACAGCCCAGTCGAAGGGCAGAACGAAAGATAAAAGACGAAGACAGTGGGACATAACGCACCTGATTCAAATTTCATCAGATCGATATTCGCCTCACCCCACCCACTTTCTCCTACCAATTGCCGCGTGTTCCAATGAGATTTGCCGTGTGCTAGAATTGCGCACGTTAAAAACTGTACCGTGATGCTCGTTAAGTACTACATGTAGAGGACAACTCGACTCGACATGAAGCGGCGAAACTTGTTGGATGAAGGCTAGCTTGACAAAGCCAAGTTGAGGTCGGCAAAAGCCGCGGGTCGGCGAAAGCCGGCGGCCGAAGCTAAAATCCTTGTCCTGATATTGTTGTTTTTTGTTTCGAAGTGGCCAAGTAGCTCAGTCGGTAGAGCAGAGGACTGAAAATCCTTGTGTCGGTGGTTCGATTCCGCCCTTGGCCACCAATATTCAAACCCCAACCGCTCTCGGTTGGGGTTTTTTCTTATGTGCTCCCGCCAAGTCCTGCGAGTTCGCGCGGAATGGTGAGTAGGTTTGCGGACTTCGACTGCCAAGCCCGTTGCCTACCTCTGCCACTTAGCGCTCTCTCCAGGCTATTTCTCTCCCCTTCCTTTTCGCGCATTGGGGGTGGCGCCTATACCGCACCGTGGTCAGCCGGTTGGGTGGGCGCCCACCGTCGACCGAGGCTGTGGTCGAGGCCATGGAGTCCGCCAGGAAGTCTCACTACCTTGCGGCCGCCACGCCGTTTGATCTGGATCGGCAAAGGTCAGTCGGCCATCGCTGGGCCGGTTTTTTCGATACAAACCTCACTCATGCTGCCACCTCTGCTGATTCCTTGGCGGGATCTGGCCTTAACTCCAACCACCCCACGGCCTCGCCCTGAATGGAGCCCTGCAGGCCTCGCGCCCGGTCATCACCTATGCCTTCTTCCTGGTCTTCGCGGTACTGAAGATCTCGGCGCTGGTCACATTGCTGCAGGCTGACGGCGTCACCTTCGCAGACTACCTGGGATGAAGAGAGCCAGGCGCTCTTTGCTGCCGTGATCCTTCTGGTTCGGCAGCTGGCAGATCACCAAGATGCGTCGGGATGGGTGATGCGTCACGTCACCGAACAGGGAAATCAAAGCTTCTGACAGTGTACGGCGTATGGCAATCTGAAAGCGGCGTCAAACACCTTATCGCCAAATGGCTGGTTAATCATAGCCATCTGCTGGGCAATCTCGCAGTGGAAAACAGGAATTTCACTAAGTCACAAACTTTGGCAAAGAAGAAGCAGTTGCCAAATGTATCACCGCGGAAATTGTGGTAATACGGTGAGCTAAAGATTCAAATACTCAGCATTGAAACCGGGAATAAATTGGTCTGCTGGGTGTGCTATCGCACTGACCATTATTTCTCCCAAAGACATCATAACCTTTCAAGCATACGTGCAACAAGTATCGCCACGGCGCGACGTTGGTCGGGTATTGGGGGGAGAAAAGAAAGCGACGCCCAGCAAACGGGAACTGCGCAACCGAGCCAAGGCCAGCCTGGAGCGAGAAGCGCAGATACTGGAAGAAGTGCTGAACCATGCCGCAACGGGTGGGGCGGTGATTGTTCCGCCCCTGAAGCCTGCGATAGAAGCCAGGCTTGGCAAGACGCTGGCGCTGTCCACGCTGTACCAGATGTTGTCTCGCCATGGCTGGCGCAGCTTGCACCGGACAAGAGCCATCCGCAAGCCGATCCGGCGGCATGGGATGCATGGAAAAAAACTCCCCGAGCGGCTGGCAGAAGAAGTAGCGGCATTTGCCTCACGCGCCCGCTCAGGTTGATGTTTCAGAACGAAGCCCCGTTTTATTTAGCCAGATCAGCGACGTGTGTCGCTGCTGGGACAAAAAGCGGCACAGGCTCTTGGTTCGCGCCATGTGACGCAGCAATCCTACGCCTATGGCACTGTCAGCCCGATTGATGAGCGCTTTGATTCGTTGATACTGCCCCACGTCAATAGCACATGCTTGCAAGTGTTTCTGGATGAAATTGCCGCCGCTATCCGAATGAGAATGCTGTCATGGTGCTTGGCGGCGCAGGCTGACATAAAAGCCAGGAAATCGAACTGGCGGAAAATGTGCGCACCCTGTTTTTGCCGCCCTTCGCCTGAACCCAACCCGCAGGAGCACGTGTGGGATGAACTGCGCGAGAAGTTCTTCCACAACTGCATTCGACAGCTTGGACGCACTGGAAACATACCTGGAGAAAGCCTTGAGGTGTCTGGAATCAAGCCCCGGAACGCATGCGCAGCATTGCAAGATGGGACTGGATAATTAATTCTGTGTCTAACTAGAATTGGAATTAAACACAAGTTTTTGAGCAAGGGGACCCGTCTTGGCCGAACAACCACTTGTAGTCAAACCACTTGTAGTCGATTTGGATGGGACTTTAATCCATTCAGATATGCTACACGAATCTGCCTTGAGAGTTTTTAGGGATAATCCCTTTGAAACTCTCCACATTCCATTCCTTCTTTCCAAAGGCAAGGCATTTTTGAAGCAACACCTTGCCTCGCGTGCAGAGTTTGACCCTAAAACGCTTCCATACAATGAAGAACTGCTTGAGTGGCTAAAGCAACAGCGCGTTGAAGGCCGCCGTCTGATTTTATGCACAGCATCAGATCGATCGATCGCTGACCCTATTGCTAAGTACTTGGGCATATTCGATGAGGTCATAGCCAGTGATGGAGTTTTGAATATTGCTGGAGAGCACAAAGCAGAAGCCTTAGTTCAGCGCTTTGAGCATGCCGGGTATGACTATGCAGGAAATTCCCATAAAGATTTGCCGGTATGGTCGCACGCGCGCAAGGCGATAGTTATTAACGGGTCAAGCGACCTGATCAAAAAGGCACAGAATATCTCTACTGTTGAGCGGGTATTCCCTAAACGGAATATTGGGTTCTCTGCTTGGCGCCAAGTGCTACGCATCCATCAGTGGCTGAAAAATCTTCTTCTTTTCGTCCCTTTGCTTGCTGCTCATGAGCTAGGTAACGAGGAAGCCTGGATATCGCTGATACTGGCATTCGTCGCGTTTAGCCTTTGTGCTTCCTCGGTATACATCGCCAACGACCTCCTTGATCTCGAAAGTGACCGGCTGCATCCACGAAAACGAAACCGACCATTTGCTTCTGGACTTGTGCCTGCATGGATGGGGGTCCTGCTCGCCCCACTACTTTTGACAGTCGGTTTGGGGGTGGCTGCACAGGTGGGTGAACAGTTTTTGTCATGGCTCGCCTTCTATTTCGCCTTGACGTGCGCCTACTCATGGCTACTCAAACGATTGATGTTGATTGATTGCCTCACGCTGGCCTTACTTTATACCTTGCGAATTATTGCAGGCGCGGCGGCAGTGGGACACCCTCTTTCATTCTGGCTTTTAGCTTTTTCCGTATTTCTGTTTTTGTCCCTTGCATTCGTCAAGCGCTACGCTGAGTTGGAAGTTCAAATGCTCAGCAGCAAAGAGAAAATCCATGGGCGCGGGTACGACACTGCCGATGCGCCGTTAATTCAAACGATGGGCATCGTGGCCGGCTATTCCTCTGTCTTGGTGTTGGCGCTGTATTTAAATAGTGATGCCGTACTGAAGCTGTACGCTGCCCCTGAGTTGATTTGGGGAGCAGTGCCTGTGATGCTGTTCTGGGTAAGCTGGATGTGGATGCAGGCACACCGGGGGAAAATGCACGACGACCCGTTAGTATTTGCAGTGAAAGATCGCGCAAGTCTCATCGCTGGCGCATCATTTGCCGCCATTTTGGTTGCCGGAACTGTGGGTGTTTCATGGTAGCCATGAGCTCATGGGGGCGCCTCTCAAGCCATGAGCATTCAGTGATCACACTGGGCGATCGCACTCGGGTAAAAGCTTGTCTAAAGAACTCGATACCCGGCCTAGCCTATGGCATGGGCCGCAGCTACGGTGATGTGTGCCTCAATCCGCAGGGTGCGCTTTGGGTTACGACCGGCCTGGACCGCTTCATTGCCTTCGATGACAGCACCGGGCGTTTGGTGTGCGAGGCCGGAGTGCTGTTGCGGGACATTCAGCGGTTGGCTATTTCTCGCGGCTGGATTCTGCCGGTGACGCCCGGCACCCAATTGGTGACCGTCGGGGGAGCCATTGCCAACGATATTCACGGCAAGAACCATCACGTGCTCGGGTCTTTCGGCGATCACGTCCAAGACCTCACCCTTATCCGTACCGATGGAGAAATCATCCATTGCGGGCCGAATGAAAGGCCGGATTGGTTCGCTGCGACTGTAGGTGGATTGGGACTGACTGGCGTAATCGTTCAGGCCGAGATCCAACTACGCCCTGTGGCTGGTCCCTGGCTGGATACCGAAACGGTTCCGTACGCGAATCTGGAAGAGTTCTTCCACCTTGCTGACGACTCCGAAGTCGAGTGGGAACACACGGTGTCTTGGATCGACTGTATATCGGGTGGAGGTGGCCGAGGTTTGTTCATGCGCGGCAAACCCATCGATCTTGGCAATCGACCGGAGCCCAAGGGTCGAAAACTGATCATGCCCATCGTATCCCCTGTGTCGTTGGTCAATAAGCTGACACTTCGATCCTTCAACACGACCTACTACCACCTCAAGAAGTGGCAGGCTGGTCGGTCAATCACTCATTACGAGCCATTCTTCTACCCCTTGGACAATTTGCATCAGTGGAATCGAATGTACGGACCCAGAGGCTTTTTCCAGTACCAGAGCGTGGTGCCACGTGAGGTCGGGCAGAGCGCAGTGCAGGCGATGTTGAAAGAAATCGCGCGCTCTGGGGATGGCTCCTTCCTGGCTGTCCTCAAAACTTTTGGCAACCGCCAGCCGGTCGGGATGCTCAGCTTTCCACAGCCTGGGGTGACGTTGGCGCTGGACTTCCCCGATCACGGGGAGCGTACGCATAAACTTTTTGAACGCTTGGATGCGATCGTGCGCGAGGCGAGGGGTCGCATCTATATGGCCAAGGATGCGCGCATGCCAAAAGAACTTTTTGAGTCCGGCTATCCTCGCTTGGTTGATTTTTTGAATTATCGAGACCCGGGCATCAGTTCCGGTCTCTCGCGCCGCTTGATGGGAAGTTGAATGAAAAAGAAGATCGTCATCATTGGCGCGACCTCAGCAATTGCTGAACAGTGCGCTCGCCTATGGGCAAAAGAGTCCCCGGCAGAGATGATTCTAGTGGGTAGAGATCACGAAAAGACTGAGAGGATTGCGTCAGATCTCAGGGTGCGAACGCCTAAGACGACAATCACTAGCATTCAGGCTGACTTTCTCGATCCGGATCAAATTCAAGCGGTCGTTGATCAGATCTGCAAAGAAGGTGATGTCGATATCGCACTTGTCGCGCACGGCTCCCTGCCTTCCCAGAAAGAGTGTCAAAACGATCTGAAAAAATGTCGAGAGGCTCTGGATGTTAACGGTGTATCCCCCGTGTTGTTTGCTGAGGCCTTTGTCATGCACATGCAGAAAGCAGATAGAGGGACGCTCGCCGTTATCGGTTCGGTGGCGGGCGATAGGGGGCGGAAGTCCAACTATGTATACGGCGCTGCAAAGGGGCTGGTTTCGCGCTATGCGCAAGGGCTGCAACACCGTCTTGCACACACCGGCGTGAAGTTGGTTTTAATCAAACCTGGGCCAACTGACACCCCGATGACGGTACACCTCAAGCAAGCCGGTGCCAAATTAGCTGCGGTCGATCATGTCGCTAGAGACATTGTCCATGGCATTGCACAAGGGCAGCAGGTTGTGTACACGCCACGGATTTGGTCGTTGATCATGATGGTTATTCGACATCTCCCGTATTTTGTATTTAAAAGGATGGATATTTGATGTTGGACATGGCACTGAAAAAAATACCGGATGGCGTACTTTCCGCATCTGGTTACAACGTCATAAAAAATTCGTTATTTTTTATAGTTCTGCTGCTAACGGGAATTGCTGTTTTTGTACCTTTTTCCCCGGGAATGCCGTGGGAAAACCTGGACCCATCGTGGGTTTACGGGATGAATGAGGCACTCGCTCAAGGCATGGTATTCGGGAAAGATATTGTTTTTACACTCGGGCCGTATGCATCGATTTACACAAAAACTTACCATCCCGCTACCGATAACCTGATGATATTTGGAGCGCTCTATCTCGCGATTTCCTTTTCCTTGGTTGCGTATCTAAATTTCAGGAAAGCAGGATGGCAATCTCGAGTCGCGCTATTGATCGCGCTTAGTGGAATCATGTATTCCCGAGATGCGTTATTTTTCTTTTATCCACTACTGGTTGGCGTTCAAATCTATCGATGGATAAATTCATTTGACGCGAAAAAACCAAACAGTACTGCAACAACCATCCTCTTCATTGCGCTGTTTGCGCCATTCGGTCTATTGCCACTCATTAAAGGCTCGGCATTGATTGTCTGCGCTGCAATCACTCTTCTCTCAATGCTGTTGCTTATGAGGAGGGAGCAATGGTGGTTGTGTCTCCTTATTGGCGCAATCCCAGTGATTTCGATGTTAATTTTTTGGTTGCTTTCGGATCAGCCGCTAGTCGGGCTTCCGAGTTATTTTATCTGGCTCTTGCCAATTATCAGTGGTTATTCAGAAGCTATGGCCATCAACGGTAATCCGAGTGAGTACGTCTTATATACGGTCGCTGCGGCTGCTTTAGTTGGATTCATGCTTCGCGAAACACAAGGGTCGTTTTACGATAAATCACTCCTTGTTTTAATGTTTATATGCATTCTATTTTTGGCCTTCAAGGCCGGATTCGTAAGGCACGACGAGCATGCGGTTATGTCCGGTACGATGATTTTGATGGCCGCGATATTGGCGGGCACACTGATCTCCAGTGGAAGTTCGTTAATTATTTTTGTCGTTTCTCTGGCTGCTTGGATTTGCATAGACTCCGCTTATATAAAAACCTCAAGCTATAGTTTTCTGGAGAATATCAAAAAAACCTATTTAAGCGCATGGAGTGGAATCAAGCAGCGGACATTACACCCGGAAAAACTCTCAAATGAGTTTGACGCCCGAGTGATTGAGCTCAAGGCGCGTGGCTCAATACCAGATTTGAGTGGCACGGTTGATATTTACTCCTACGACCAGTCCTATCTCATCGCATCTGGAAATAAATGGAGCCCTCGTCCGATTTTCCAAAGCTATTCAGCCTACACGTCAAGATTGGCGGAAAAAAATAAGGCCCACTTGCTTGGTGAGCATAGGCCGGACAACATCATTTTTAAAGTCCAACCTATTGATAAAAGGTTGCCTTCACTTGAAGACGGTGCAAGCTGGCCTGTGCTTCTTACCAACTATGAGCCAACATCAGTTTCGAATGGATATCTCTACCTCAAGCATCGTAGCGCTGGCAAGAACTCAATTAAATCTGCAAGTATATTCAGAGGGGATTACTCGCTTGGCGAGCAGGTCGACTTGCCAAATTCGGACGGATTGATTTTTGTCAAAATAAATCTTAGAAAAAGCTTGGCGGGTGTCATCTTAAATACTCTGTTTAGACCAAGCGAACTTGAAATCAAGCTGGTTATGGAGAATGGTGCAGGCCGAAGCTATAGAATGATTGCAGGCATGGCGGAGTCGGGTTTTATTATTTCACCCCTGGTCGAGAATACTGATGAATTTGGTTTGCTTTTTGCCGGCGCAAAATATATTGCCGACAAAAAGGTAAGATCAATCAAAATTAACGCGAAAAGATTACCCTTCCTTTGGAAAGAATCTTTTGAAATTGAATTTTTTTCGATTGGTTATGACTCGACTCCAGCCTTTATCGATAAATTAGGTTTTTCACGACCTAATGCTGAAGCATTTACCAAAATAATCAATGCCTAGATGCGACGGAAGCATAGATTACATAAACGAGATTTCTCCCGCGCCAGGACAGGTCGATGCTTCATCTAAACATTCACGATTGGCTAGCGGCATCCGTTGAACACGCTGATGTGCCTGATACCGTATATTTGGTTTTGGCGGATTCTGAAGGGAAGCGTTTCTTTATTGATACGAAGCGTACGCAGCGCCCAGACGTTAGGGCGCATTTTAATAAAATATCATTAGCCTCTACCGGTTACGCATCTGTAGCAGACGTGTCAAGTCTGAAAGGTCATTATTCTTTAGAGTTTGGCGTACTCAAGGGGCGACGAACTCTTTTTATGCCCTCAATTTAAAGTACAAGTCATGCTGCGCCAGGAATAAATTATGTCCAAGAAAAAAATAATTCTTCCCGGTGGTGCTGGTCTCGTCGGTCAAAATTTGGTCGCACGCCTTAAGGCACGCGGCTATACGAACATTGTAGTTCTTGATAAGCATCGTGCGAACCTCGTCGTCTTAAAACAGATTCAGCCCGATATCACTGTCGAATACGCGGATCTTGCTGAGCCGGGAGATTGGCAACGGCATTTCGTCGGGGCTGAAGTAGTAGTTATGTTGCAGGCGCAGATTGGTGGCAACGATTATAAGGACTTTGTTCGAAACAACGTCGATTCAACGAGATTGGTGCTGGATGCCGTCAAAGAAAATAATGTTTCCTATTTAGTCCACATCAGTTCCTCGGTGGTGGAATCCGTCGCAGATGATTTTTATACCAATACCAAAAAAGAACAGGAAAAGATGGTGCTGGAAAGCGGGATACCTTGCCCGGTTTTGCGCCCAACTCTGATGTTCGGCTGGTTCGACCGCAAGCACTTGGGATGGTTGTCACGCTTCATGAAGAAGGTCCCCATTTTCCCGATTCCTGGGTATGGGCGCTACATGCGGCAACCGCTGTACGTGGGTGATTTTGCAAATATCATCATCAGCTGTATCGAAAACCGTGTACGTGATGGCGTATACAACATCTCCGGTCATGAAAAGATCAATTACATTGACATCATTCGTGAGATCAAGCGGGCAACGCGTTCAAGAACGGTGATCATGCGTATCCCTTACGCGCTGTTTTATGCTCTGCTCTGGGTGTGGAGTTTGTTTGACAAGAATCCACCTTTCACCACTCAGCAGTTGGCTGCCTTGAGCGCAAAGGATGAATTTGAGGTAATCGACTGGCCCGGCATTTTTGGCGTACGTTCAACGCCTTTCAAGGAGGCCGTTGATGAGACCTTTAACGACCCCCGCTACAGCAAAGCGGTCTTGGAGTTTTGAGCATGAAGCAGCGTATTGCCGTTCTGGGCGCAGGGCCGATGGGCTTGGCTGTAGCTTATCAGTTGGTACAAGACGGATACCAACCTGTCCTTTTTGAAGTGGATGACCGTGTTGGCGGGATGACTGCAACGTTCGACTTCAACGGCCTGGAGATTGAGCGCTACTACCATTTTCATTGCATCTCGGATCATGCCTTCCTGCAGGTACTGGAAGAGCTGAACATCGCCGACAAAATGCGCTGGGTAGAGACCAAGATGGGGTACTGGTACCAAGGCCGGTTACAGCCTTGGGGCAACCCGATAGCGCTCCTCAAGTTCAGAGGTTTGGGGTTGGTTGCCAAGTTCCGCTACGGTTTGCATGCCTTTCTTTCGACCAAGCGAGACGACTGGAAGCCATTGGACCATGTTGAGGCTTCCGGATGGATTCGCCGCTGGGTCGGTGACGAGGCTTGGGAAGTTTTGTGGCGGCGGCTGTTTGACTACAAGTTTTACGACTATGCCAATGGTTTGTCTGCTGCATGGATTTGGAGTCGCATTCGCCGCATTGGACGCTCTCGTTACAACCTGTTCCGAGAAAAGCTCGGCTATCTGGAAGGTGGTTCCGCGACACTCTTGCAAGCCTTGAAATCTGCAATCGAGACGCAGGGTGGCGAGATCCGCCTCAGGTCACCGGTTGAGAAGGTGGTTATTGAGGATGGCAAAGTGGCAGGCGTTCATTGCAATGGTCAGTTTGAACCTTTCGATAAGGTCATCAGCACTATTCCTTTACCCTATGTGCCGCGCCTGATGCCCGATTTACCCGGACAGGTGCTTGAAAAATTCGCGACGGTGAAAAATATTGCTGTGGTTTGTGTCATCGCTAAACTCAAAAAAGCGGTTACCGAAAACTTCTGGCTCAACACGAATGACCCAGAAATGGATATTCCCGGTCTGGTTGAATACACCAACTTGCGGCCACTAGATCATCATGTGGTGTATGTGCCTTTCTACATGCCAGGAGAGCACCCGAAGTTTGCTGAACCAGATGAAGTCTTCCTGAAAAAGGTGAGGCGATATCTTAAAAAGATCAATTCATCCTTGGAGGATGAAGATTTCATCGATATTCGTGCGAGCCGGTATCGGTTCGCGCAGCCAATTTGCGGTCCGGGGTACCTTGAAAAATTGCCTCCAGTCGGCCTGCCGGTGCAGGGGTTGTGGGTCGCGGATACGTCTTACTACTATCCTGAAGATCGCGGCATATCGGAGAGCATCGGGTTCGGACGGTCGATGGCGAAGGTGGCATGCAATGATAACAGGAGTTAACTGTGGATAATCGTTCGGTTGAATTACAAGCTGAGTATCAGAATCGTTTCGAGAGTTCAGATTCTTATCGAGATGCTGTATGGAAAATACTTTGTAATGACTTTTTTTCAAAATATATTCCAGAGACTAGCGTGTTACTCGACTTGGGGGCTGGATGGGGTGAGTTTTCCAGAAATATCAAGGCTGCCAGGAAGTATGCGATGGACTTGAATCCAGACTGCGGAAGAAGAGTTTCTGGATCTTCGACCTTTCTACTCCAGGACTGTTCGACGACGTGGCCCCTTGAAAACGGCGTTCTTGATGTCGTCTTTACAAGCAATTTCCTCGAGCATCTGCCGAGCAAGGATCTTATTGACAGGACACTTCGGGAGGCTCACAGATGCCTGAAGCCTGGAGGAAAGATCATTTGCCTGGGACCGAACGTAAAGTTTGTGCCGGGTTCATATTGGGATTATTGGGATCACTTCACTCCGATTACTGAAGAGTCGATGGCCGAGGCACTTTCGTTAAAAGGTTTCAAACTGAGTAACAAGATCGATCGTTTTCTGCCATACACGATGTCTGGCGGCAAAAATCCGCCACTACTCGCAGTCAAGCTCTATCTTAAGCTACCGTTTGTTTGGCCTTTTTTTGGGAAGCAGTTTTTAGTCATGGCAGTAAAACCGTAGATGGCAGCAAAACAATTTTCGCTTTTTCTGATGAGTGGTGCAATGGCAGCAGGCTTGAACTGGGGCTCTAGATTTCTGTTTTCAGAGTTTTTTTCGTTTCAAGTTGCAGTCATTCTTGCGTTTATAGTGGGGCTGCTCTCCGGTTTTGTTTTGATGCGAGTTTTCGTGTTCAATGGGATGGGCAAAGCCATTGTGCCACAAGCCGGCAAATATGTTGGCGTTAATCTTTTCGCTCTGGCGCAAACCCTCGTGATCAGTCTTATTCTCGCTCGCTGGCTTTTACCGGAATTTGGCATCGTTGAGCATGCCGAGGCGCCGGCTCACCTTGTTGGGGTGTTGGTGCCTGTGGTGACCAGTTATTTTGGTCATAAGTTTTTGACCTTCCGATGATCCGCCGGATTGATCGTGCTCAACCATTGCTCGACGACCCGCGCATCATTCGGGCGCTCGTCTGGTTTGTCGGTTCTGGTGTGCTCTTCTATCTGGCGGCCATTTTTTGGTTTGGCTGGAGAGAGACTGCCGACGTTTTATTGACGCTGAGTTCACAGACATTGCTCATGGGTGCGGCCTTTGCATCGACGGCTTACCTTTGGCGCTTTGGTCGTTGGGAGTATTCGCTTCATTGTTTGGGGTATAGCCTTCCACGGCTGAGGCATCTTTGTATCTATTTGTCTGGCCTGGCGTTGACCGCTACTCCCGGCAAGGCGGGTGAAACCTTTCGCTCAGCTCTATTGGTGCGGCAAGGTGTAAGGGTACCGCACAGTCTTGCCGGGTTTCTTGTCGATCGTTCGACTGATGTGTTGGGCATGTGCTTGCTGGGCGGATTGGCAGCCCTCATTGTTGGGCATTCTCTGGCGTGGATATGGATGCTGACGTTTGCGGGGATGCTGTTGGGAAGTTGTGGATTTGCCTATATGCTGCTTCACCCGAGAACCGATGCCTTGTGGGACTGGCTGATGCGCCACCTCCGATGGCTCCCAGTCAAGGGTGGGCAGGCGATGCTGGAAAGTTGGGCTAGCGTGTGGAAATTGCCGAGGGTCATGGTATTTGCTGGGGTAGCGATGCTTGCTTACGGCACCCAGGCCCTCGTGTTTGCCTGGTTCTGTCGAATTGTAGGAACCGGTGTTTCAGTTGCTGACTGCATATTGATCTTCGTGCAAGCAACGTTGTTTGGTGCGGCGAGTATGCTACCCGGAGGCCTTGGTGCGATGGAAGCGGCGCTCGTGCTCCAATTGATCGAACGCGGCGTGGATGAGGGGGTTGCAGTGGCGGTGGCTATTTCAATTCGTTTAGTGACGCTCTGGGTGGGGATGTCGCTAGGCGCATTGTGCTTGCTGTTTTCGTCCAGCAAGGATCTGGAGGCCGAGTGATGTCCTTCCGACCGCTGAACGTTTGCGGGCTAGCTAGAGCGTTTTCGCTTTACCTGTTGACGTATCCGCAGGACTCGAAGCAGTTCTGACACTCCTGAGGTGAGGTGGTATCGAGGAGTTTGCCCAATTCCTTCCAGAGTGCATCGACGCTGCGCTTTGCTGCTTTGCGCAGCATGGCTTTGAGTTTGGCAAAGAGTTTTTCGATCGGATTGAGGTCGGGGGAATAAGGCGGCAGGTAGCACAGGGATGCTCCCACAGCTCCACAGCCGTCAAAGCCTGTTGGGTAGAGAAGTTCTGGCCGATGGAACCTTGGTGCCCCTACTTTCGTTTCGATCCAATCGATGAAGCACCCGGGGCTTGATAGCGGTGCCCTCATTTTTCCGCGCTAGCATCACCTCCCTTCCTGGGAGTCACCCTGGTTTAGCTTCACCTAATTTCCCGTTCGGGAAATTCTCCTTGCAAGATCCTGTTGTTTTAATCATAATTTCCCGATCGGGAAATTATGATCAGGATTCATACGCCACAACAACTTGGTGATGCCCTTCGGGCTGCCCGAAAGCACTTGGGGCTGACACAGTCCCAAGTGGCGCTGGCCGCCGGGGTAGGCTTGCGCTTCATTGTGGAACTTGAGGCCGGCAAGCCGACAGTGCGGCTGGAAAATGTCCTGCGTGTCATCGACGTGCTGGGTGGGGAATTCAATCTGAGCGGACTGCCGACGGTAACCAGTGAGAGCAGCGAGTATGACGCATGAGCTCGACGTCTGGCTGTTTGCCAACCGCGTAGGCACTTTGACGCTGGTCACCGGACGACTCATGTTCCGGTATGCGGCGGAGTGGCTGGTGCGAACGGACGCGGTCCCGCTGTCCCATTCGTTGCCACTCCGGGCAGAGCCCTTCGATGACCACGCTGCCCGACCGTTTTTTGCCGGCCTGCTTCCGGAAGGCCGACTGCGCCGCTTGATCGCTCGCCAGTTCCGCGTTTCGGGCCAGAATGATTTTGCCCTTCTGGACCATATCGGCGGCGAGTGCGCGGGCGCCGTTACCTTTCTCGAACCAGGTCAACCGCTGCTCCAGCAGAGTTCAGGGGGTGATGTGGAATGGCTGAGCGATGAGGGTATTGCCGCCATTCTTGAGGAACTGCCCCGTCGCCCCATGCTGGCCGGGAGAGATGGCCTGCGTCTCTCGCTGGCTGGCGTGCAGGACAAGCTCCCGGTGACTGTCGACGGGAGCAGGATTGGCCTCCCCAGGGATGGCACGGCAAGCACACACATCCTCAAGCCTCTCATTCCCGCGCTGCAAGACAGCGTGACCAACGAGGGGTTTTGTCTGGCATTGGCCGAGGCGGTGAGACTCAAGGCAGCGTGTTCGCAGATCCGCTCCATTGGCAGATTCCGGTTTCTGTTGGTTGAACGCTATGATCGCCTAATCAATCCACAAGACTCCATCCAGCGGCTGCACCAGGAAGACTGACCGAGCCAACAGGAAACGACTGAGGGAGGCTGACGAGATCATCGAAAATCTCGAAGCTGGATTGAACAGTTTCAGAACAGTCGCCACTGCTTTGACTTCCTGACTCTTTCCTGCGGAGTCCTCAAAACCCGCTGGGCATCCTCCCCTGTCTCTCTGAAGCTGTTCCCTTCGGTCGCATCTCCCGATCGCCCTACACCATCCCCGAGAAGGGCTTCAGCATATCTCAGCATATATTCGTCCTGCATCATTACCCGCTGACTCTGAGCGTCTCCATCATCAACCCCCCCTCCAAAACCCGCCCATTGAAAAGCCAAATCGGCAAAACCTCGAATAGAGCGCCAATCTGCCCTTATTCCCGTGCTTTGAAGCGCTAACCATCTGTATATCCTTTTTGAATCAGCCGTATCACGTCTCTTCCTCTTCAAGCAGGAATCACCTGTTTGATCCTCATCGCCAACCTTTCAGGGATATGCATAAATCATGAATAATAATCCGGATTTCAGCATCGGTTTTTCCACCAATCTCATTCGCGGTCTTAACCCGAACTGGCAGCCGCAGAAGGAGTTGCTCAACATCCTCTATTCCGCCGAACACCAGGCAATGGATTTAAAGCCCGTGGAGCCGGTCGAGCATCAAGGTTCCTGGTCTTACCCTGCGATTACGCTCCATGAAACGGCCCTGGAGTTGCTGGATGAGCTGATTCCCTATGAGATCGTCAAGCCTTCCAGCGATATCGATGCGCCTACCTTCGGGCCGGGCGCCTTGCTGGCGGGTGCTGCCGGCAGCCAAGCCTCTCTCGAAATACTTTCAAAAACCATCGGGGTGGACTTGACGAAGCCGGGATTACGCTATGCGCTGGTCAAACTGGTAAGGGTGGATGGCGCGGACAACCATGCGTCGGAGGTGGGCGGCATTCTGGTACATGCGCGTCCCCGCCAGCCCGATCCCGAATATGGGCTCACCCCTGCCTTCACTTCGGCTTCAACCAAGTTGCGGCATGCCGGGCGCAGCCGGCTGCAGGATTACGGCGATCAGCTGACAAAGGATGATGCCAACAAGGTCCTCGATTCTTTCCGAGAATTTGGCACCCATTATGTTTCCGGCGTGGATCTGGGCGATACCATCCTTCAGGTGTTTGCCTATCAGCCCGAACAGTTTGCGCGGATCAAGTCCGCTTATGCGGACGGCAGCAATCCGCTATCAGGGCCTGGATCGCAAAATTTTGTCCAGTTTACGACCGATCGCGCGACCGGCATCTTCGGCTATGTGGAAGAGTATGGGAGTGTCATCTCCCTGAGCAATTCCGCCGTCTTCAATTCGACCCTGGAGCGGGGCGATTGGCTGGATAAGCTGTGGTCAAGCAAGAACAGCGTGTTCTCGCTGTTCAACGTCAATTCCGCGCTGTCGCTTGTCGACCTCCAGCAGAAATTCGACGAGCAGACAGTCATAGGTGTGCGTCTTGCCAGCCTCAGTGTGATGATCGAGCAGAAGCGCGGGCTGATCTGGCAGCGCATCTTCAAAGGCGCGATGGCACAGAAGTACCGTACGACGATACAGCCGAATTTTTCCATTTATGACCAGCGCGATTTTGTCCGCATGCTGCCGCAGGACACTGCCGGGATCGTATCCTTCATTGCCACTCCCACTGTCAATGCGTACAAGGCGCGTCTGGATCTTGCAGACATGCAGCTCGTGGCTGCCGAAGAAGTGCAGGATTTCATCCTTTTTGCCAACGTATTGTCCGTGAGCAGCAACAAAACCATCGAGATGCCCGGAAAAAGAGTGCAGCTGTTCGGGCAGGTGCTGGATATGCGGGTGCAAGGCCAACCCAGGGCGATATCCCTGGCGGATGAAGCATTCGAATCGCTGCAACTGGGATGTGATGAGTTTCTCGGTGCCCTGGCAATCAGAAACAGTTCCGGCTCGCGCCACAGTGTCATCGTGGATGGGCTCAGGTTCAACCTGGAAGGCGAGGGTCCGGAGGCAGTGCCTTTTGTCGAGGATGACGTGCGCGTTGTGCCTCCCGCCGAGGCCGTGCCTTTGCTCGCGAACAGCCTTCAGTTTTCCATGACATTTGCCGAAGCGGTCATCAGCGACCAGTCGAGCAAGGCCAATAGTTCTCTCCAGCAGTTCGTGCGCGATTATCTGAACTGGCTGGCGGAATTTCTATCAGGCGCAAGCGGTAGTGAAGAGTTGGTTGCGCTACGCATCCGTGCGATGGACCTCGCCAGCTACGCCATCAATCCTGAATATGGCAGCTTCGTTCCGATCCTGCCTTACACAGACTACGAGCAATATGTGCAAAGCATACTCAGCTATCTGGACAGGATACAGTTGCAGGTGGCGCAAAACGAACAGCGTATGGCTACCCGGCGCCTGGAAGAACGGGTGATCGATGTCGGCAAGACGCTCAATGAGAACATCATCAAGTCGGGCGAACTGGTCAGCGATGTGATCAAGGCGAATGCCGAGCAGCAGAGAGACCTGGAAGGATTCTACGATTCGCTGATTGCCCAGAGCAAGGCCGAGGCTGACCAGCAGCAGAACAAGATCAACGATCTGCGCGCGTCACTGTTCGAAGCCCAGGGAGAAGTGAACCTGGCGGTACAGAAATATAAATCCGCGGTGCAGCAGTGGCAAACCATGGAAGCGATCAAGTTCGGCCTGGAAGTGGCCACCAATCTGTTCAGCCTTGGCACTTCCATCGCCGTCCCGGCATCCTCCATCTCCGCAGTGAAAGACCTTGGCCTCACCGTGCAGCGCATCCAGAAGACGCTGAATGTGCTCAACGCGCTGTCCAAGCTCTATACCGGCGCGAGCACCGGCGCCAAGGCTCTGGAAAACGCCCAGAACGCGCTGGATGATCTGGATGATGCGCAGTTCGGGTCACCTTCCAGCTTATCCTGGGACGAAATGTCGATCCAGTTCAACCAGATCATGGCATCGGGCCCTGACGTCAAACCGGAAAAGGCAAGCCTGCAAGCGGCTTTTGCCACGATGGTGCTGCGCGGCAAGGCCGTAACCGGCGCCGAGTCCGCCCTGCACGCCCTGCAACGAGACATCTATACCAACCAGAAGCAGAAAGAGATCAACAGCCGCCAGGCAAAACGGCTGGAGGAATTGCAGCAGAAGCTGCATCCTGCCCAGGTGAAGGACCTGGACCGTTCCGCAATCGATCTGGTGGCGTTGACCGGGCATCTGTCATTCATCCAGAACCAGATGCTCACGATTCTTGCCAAGGCATTCCTGATGCAGGACCTGGCGCTTCAATACGCCAATCTTCAGCCCGCCACACCCGTGCTGGCGTACAGCCTGCTGAAATTCAGCGCCGCAGTGGTCCAGCAGAAAGCCGCCACGCTGGAGGCCAAATCCCTGCTCGCGCAGTATCAGGTCACACGAACCAGGCCGATCGAATATGTTATCGAAGGAGTGAAACCGGAGGAACTGACCGGTGGCAGTATCTTTCGCACTACCATCTTCCTGGATGCGCCGGCGTTCTACCAGTACGTCAATGCCAGGATCGTTTCCGTGGTCGCTTCCGTGGAGGGTGTCAAGTCGACTGAAAGCGGTACTTATCTGCTGCGCCTGGCCTATGGCGGAACCCCCTTTCATGACCGCAACCTCCATCGCGATCCGCTGACATTCCGCACACCGTGGCGCGAGCGCATATACAACTATAACGCCCACGACAATTCGCCCAGGTTTTCCGATGGGGGGCAATCCTGGTCTGAAGACGTAAGCCGGGTGACGCCCTTTTCCGTCTGGGAGATTTCGCTGCCGAACACGAGCACGAACAAGGGCCTGCGGTTCGATGGCGAGAGTTTGACGATCCGGTTGTCTTTCGTGCTGGAAGCAAGAATTGCGGATGCGCAGAAAGTCATGCAGGGCCGCGCATTGAATCGCCTGCTCGCATCAGGCTTGCCCTCGGCGCTTGCGGCCCCGGCAGCCGAAGGTTTGGCTGAAGGTTTCCGCCCGCTGCTCGCTGCGGCTCCAGCTCCGACCCTGCCCTCCGCAGACACGTTGCTGAAGCAGATGTATGCTCAGGGAAGCTGCACCAACGGCTGGGATGTGGTGTTCAACATGAATCTGGAAGAGATCAACAGGGCGCTGAAGGACCAGTACGAAGCCCTGAAAAAGGACACAGCCTACAAAAACAGAATCGTTGTCAACACCTCGGAGAAATATCCGGGCGACGTGACCGTGATCAACCGCTTTACCATCGAATATGGCTACCCTCTTCTGAATTTCAGCATCAATAACAACAATACGGCGATGCTGAGAATGGAGGTTTTGAACGGCTCAGTGCAGCGCTGTTCGAAAGTGGGATCACTTCCTGAACAGTGCGATACCCCCCAATCTATCGGTGGCGAAACCCTGACGGCAGTGATTCAACTGGCCAAGGTGGCCGGGACGGTCAAGATTGACAACAGCAATCACAACGTCCTGAAAGTGCAGCTCGACATGAAGGAGGGAACGTTCACGATCAGCAACATCGATCTGAGCGACGCAACCAAAGTGGAATTCAACAAGGCGGTGAAGGAATACTTCGTCAATAACCCCGTGGTCTACCTGATCAACCAGCTCGACCTGACCGCCATTCCGACGCTGGAGTCCCTCAAGCCGAGCGATTTTATCTTCAAGCCGCTTCAGACACCGGGCAATAACGAGATGCTGCAGCTCTTCATCATGACCGGGGGACGGGCGGCGCTGAATTACTCCCAGGCTTTCCTGAACAATATCCCCGAACCGATCCCGCAGGGCCAGAGTAACAGCATGATGGTCCGCTCGGCGCTGATATTTAAGGACGTGCTTCCGCAAAGTTTGAGAAACAGTGGCTGGGCGCTGCAAGGAGTCGACCCGGGCAGTTCGGCCAAGGCGTGGTCAGCCAAATTCACCAGCGCCAGCGTCACCGGCAGCGTGGATTTGAGCAAACTGAACCACACCTCGTCCGTCAGCAGCGGTCATGGCAGCGGATCGACCACCCGATATACCTACTCGATTCCGGGCGGAAACGACGTCTCCTGGTCGCTGGCGGACACCACCATTACCGTGCAGCCAAACGGGCAGATGTATTACAGCGGGTCGCGCGGGCAGTCACTACAGTACAACGAGCGTGCCTGCACGACTTACTATCCCTGCTTGTGGAATTGCGATCCCCGCTGCAGTGATTCCAGGCTGGCAACGGACGTGACAATCGAGGTGAAAGCTGCATTGCCGTTGAGCGTGGATGGAAGCGGGCGCAACCAGACGATCGAGATCAAAACCTCGGGTCAGGGCGTCATTGTCAGCGGACATCTTTCCGGAGGCGGTCCTAGTGGCTCTGACGATCTGGCCGCGCAGGTCAACCAGCAGATACAGAGCCAGGTGCCGGCGCAGATTGCGGAAAAGCTGTCGATCCAGTTTGACTCCATTTCGGTATTCGCGCTGAAAAACCTGCTGTTCCCCTCGAACAACTACATCTCGTTCAGCAGTTGCGCTGTACCAGGCGACCTGATTCTCCTGGGCAACTTCAACTCGGCAAAATCCTAGGAACGAGAAAAACTATCCATATTTGAGCGTCCCGAGTGGACGCTCTTTTTTTGTGTGCCGACAGAGGCACTGGCCTGGAGAGCAGTAGGCTAGTCCGGATATTTCACCGGATCACGGGATAACGGCGAGGTGTTGCGCTGTGAGCGGCCTCATCCGGGCGCGGTTTTATGTATTAATGTTTTCTTTCAGCTCCGGCCAATATTGCATCGACGTCGTCTACCCGAACTACGAATCTATGCTTGCCACGCGCGGACAATATGAAGGAAAAATTCTCCACAAAGGCGATCTGATTGAATTTGAGAGAAGACCTCGTTTGCTCCAGATAGCTCGACCAATCATTTCCCGTTTTGCGACAATGAATATTAATTACGAGCTTATGGCAATCGTATAAAACCTGAAAGGAGGAGATCCTGCTGTCTTCACGGAACAAATAATTAAAGAACATAAAATGGACGCCATTGCCCTCCGGGTCGGAAACCAGATCGTTGCTTCGCCCAGTCACCTCGTCAATCAGTGGAAAACCGCGTCCACAGGGACAAGGCTTATCCTTCATCACTACCAGGTCGCCAGTATCATAACGTGCCAGAAAAAAAACACGATTGGAAAGATCGGTGGAAATAAGCTTTCCCCCTTCGAGCACCTCGTGATAGCACCGAGTGGTAATAAGGTGAAGGCCCTGCCTTCGCTCGCATTCATATGCGGATACTCCTGCATCATGGCAACCGTACTGGTTGAAACAGGGTGCGGCAAATGCAGTCTCAATCACTTGGCGCATCATTGGCGTCAAGACCTCTGCTGTACATACGACGCCGCGCAGGACAAAACGAGGGCGTGCCGGAGAAGCAATCACGTGCTGAGCAAGCCGGTAAATTGCTCCCGCATATCCATAAATGAGCCGAAAGCCGCCCGAGGATATTTCCTTGGCGTAAGCTTGCAAGCACTCGTCCGAAAGTTCAAAGGCTGAGAACAGCTTGACGTTCATGAGCTTATAGTAAGCATTCTCTTTGAAGCCGGTACCGAATAGCGATAAACCAGCAAGAAAAGCGACCGGTTCACCAAGTTGGTAGCCGGCCGCGCGCCAACTCAGGAGGACCCCGGCCCACAGGTAAGACTGGGATTGAGTTCCGGTGTAGAAAACTAACGGCTCTCCAGTGGACCCTCCGGTTTTTTTACGCACCCGTCTCCCCCGGTAATGGGAATTTGTCAGTTGCTCCCGATTGCGGTTTGCAAAATCCTTGTCAATTATGGGTAGCTCTTCAAAGGAGCGGTACTCAGCATAGAGAGGAAGAGCTGTCCGAATGGCATCGAAGTAGTCATCCCGCAACTGCTTTTGGCGCTGCTGTAACGCCACGGTCGACTCAAACTGTATGCTTTCCAACTGGCGAAGTAACTCAACCGAGGTCGTGCCGCGCATCAAATCGATCAGGCTAAATCCCACGCGTTTCAACATGCGGCTATCTCATTGGGCTAGAATTTTTGCCTCACAGTGTGATGGTGTGGGTTAATGATAAACCTATTTGGGGTCTCCAATCATGTTTTGCAACGGATAGTATTGACTGCTCCCCTCCCTTTAGGGAGGGGATTCCCACTTCACCGAATCCAGCCTATTCACATTTACATGCAAACAGGACTTACAGCTTCTCCATGGGCTGACACCGCCAGTCCGGCGGCCAAAACATTACGCGCTGCATTGATGTCGCGGTCGTGCATCGTGCCGCACTCCGGGCACGTCCATTCCCGCATGCTCAGCGGCATTTTGGGCAGGGTGTGTCCGCAACCCGAGCATCGTTTGCTGGACGGATACCAGCGGTCGGTGCCGATCAGTTCGCGCCCATGC
>Ga0182738_1001457_pt1 | contig 29678 bp, 23 predicted proteins | sample eDN5th30CBELigMG_FD_128876 | JGI IMG/M metagenome (GOLD analysis project Ga0182738, IMG submission 128876) | Enriched Miracle-Growth compost microbial communities from Emeryville, California, USA - eDNA 5th pass 30_C BE-Lig MG (version 2)... ...
CTTCACGGCCGAGGTGTACGTGCTGAGCAAGGACGAGGGCGGGCGTCACACGCCGTTCTTCAACAACTACCGTCCGCAGTTCTACTTCCGCACGACGGACGTGACGGGCGCCATCGAGCTGCCCAAGGACAAGGAGATGGTGATGCCTGGCGACAACGTGTCGATCACCGTGAAGCTGATCGCGCCGATCGCCATGGAAGAGGGTCTGCGCTTCGCCATCCGCGAGGGCGGCCGCACCGTGGGCGCCGGCGTGGTGGCCAAGATCATCGAATAAGGATCCGTGCCTAGGGGTATAGCTCAATTGGCAGAGCGTCGGTCTCCAAAACCGAAGGTTGTAGGTTCGATTCCTACTGCCCCTGCCACCTGAGGGTGGTTTCCGCCGCGTGGCGGAATGAGCAAACAAGCCCGCCGCCCCCGGCGGGCTTCGGCGTTACGAGAGAGCGCCGGCAACGAGGCCGAGAGGCCGCAGGAATTCGCCGAACATGGCCGCAACTCAAATCGAAACTGTCAGCACGGGTGCCGACAAGGCCAAGCTCGCTGCCGCCATCGTCCTGGCGGTAGGAGGCTTCGTCGCTTTCTACCTGCTGGGGCGCGAAGGTGCGCTGGTGCAGTGGGGCGCGCTGATCGTGGGGCTGGCGGCGGCGGTGGCGATGTTCGCCCTGTCCGAGAGCGGCCGCCGGCTGTGGGCCTTCGGCCGCGATTCCTGGCGCGAGGTGAAGAAGGTCGTCTGGCCCACGCGCAAGGAGTCCATCCAGATGACGGCCTACGTCTTCGGCTTCGTGGTGATCATGGCCATCTTCCTGTGGCTCACCGACAAGACGGTCGAATGGGTCTTCTACGACCTGCTGCTGGGCTGGAGAAAATAATGAACGACACCGTGGACAACGACGCCCATCCGGTTCTGGCGCCGCCCGCCAACCCGGATCTGCGCTGGTACGTGGTCCATGCCTACTCGGGCATGGAGAAGGCCGTCGAGCGCAACATCACCGAGCGCATCAACCGCGCCGGCATGCAGTCCAAGTTCGGCCGCATCCTGGTGCCCAGCGAAGAGGTGGTGGACGTCAAGAACGGCCAGAAGCGCACCACCGAGCGGCGCCTCTTCCCCGGCTACGTGCTGGTCGAGATGGTGATGGACGACGACACCTGGCACCTGGTGAAGCACACCAACAAGGTGACCGGCTTCGTCGGCGGCGCCAAGAACCGCCCGGCCCCGATCTCGCAGAAGGAGGTCGAGGACATCGTCAGCCAGATGCAGCAGGGCACCGACAAGCCGCGCCACAAGGTGGAGTTCATCGTGGGCGAGCTGGTGCGCGTGAAGGAAGGTCCCTTCACCGACTTCAACGGCACGGTCGAGGAAGTCAATTACGAGAAGAGCAAGGTGCGCGTGTCCGTCATGATCTTCGGCCGCGCCACCCCCGTCGAGCTCGCCTTCGCCGAAGTCGAGAAGACCTGACAGATCCCGGAGGCGCGCTTCACGGCTCGGCGCGCCTTCCTTTCCAGCAGAGCTGCAACCCCGGGGAGCCGCGGCAGAGTCCGCGGCGCTAGAACCCGCAAGGAGAAGAAAGCATGGCGAAAAAGATCGTCGGCTTCATCAAGCTGCAAGTGCCGGCAGGCAAGGCCAACCCCTCGCCGCCGATCGGTCCCGCGCTGGGTCAGCGCGGCCTGAACATCATGGAGTTCTGCAAGGCGTTCAACGCCCAGACCCAGGGCGTCGAGCCCGGTCTGCCGCTGCCGGTGGTGATCACCGCTTTCGCGGACAAGAGCTTCACCTTCATCATCAAGACGCCGCCGGCGACCACGCTGATCAAGAAGGCGATCAAGCTGGACAAGGGCTCGGCCAAGCCGCACACCGACAAGGTTGGCAAGATCACCCGCGCCCAGCTCGAGGAGATCGCCAAGACCAAGATGCCCGACCTCACGGCCGCGGATCTGGATGCTGCCGTGCGCACCATCGCCGGCTCGGCCCGCTCGATGGGCGTGAACGTGGAGGGCGTGTGAGATGGCCAAGCTGACCAAGAAAGCCAAGGCCCAGCAGGGCAAGATCGAAACCACCCGGCTGTACCCCCTGGGCGAGGCGCTGGCCCTCGTGAAGGAAGCGGCCACCGCCAAGTTCGATGAGTCGATCGACGTGGCCGTGCAGCTCGGCGTGGACGCCAAGAAGTCGGACCAGGTGGTGCGCGGCGCCGTCGTGATGCCCAACGGCACCGGCAAGACCAAGCGCGTGGCCGTGTTCGCCCAGGGCGCCAAGGCCGAGGAAGCCAAGGCCGCCGGCGCCGACATCGTCGGCATGGACGACCTGGCTGCCCAGGTGAAGGCGGGCGACATGCCCTTCGACGTGGTGATCGCCGCCCCCGACGCGATGCGCGTGGTCGGCACGCTGGGCCAGATCCTCGGCCCGCGCGGCCTGATGCCGAACCCCAAGGTCGGCACCGTGACGCCCGATGTCGCCACGGCGGTGAAGAACGCCAAGGCCGGCCAGGTGCAGTTCCGCGTCGACAAGGCCGGGATCATCCACGGCACGATCGGCCGCCGCTCGTTCGACAACGACAAGCTCCAGGGCAACCTGGCGGCGCTGATCGATGCGCTGAACAAGGCCAAGCCGGCCACCAGCAAGGGTGTGTACCTGCGCAAGGTGGCGGTGTCCTCGACGATGGGCGTGGGCGTTCGCGTCGACACGCAGTCCATCGGCCAGGCCTGATGACGTGATTTGCCGCCGGCCGGTTCGTTTCGGATCGGCGGGCGGCGAATGTGGTGGGCCGCAGCGGCGCCAAGCTGCTGCGGGCCATCCAAGACCGCTGGCGGGTGGTGTTGCCACCCTTAATCGACGGCAACGTCGGCCAGCGCAGATGGCGATCCCGCTGCAAGGAATCCATTTCCGAAACAGGTGGTCGCTGCATGAAGGCGCTGCCCTGGGGTCTTCTCCGGGGCAGCATTGAAAAGGAGTCAACCTTGAGTCTGAATCGCAGTGAGAAAGAAGCGGTCATTGCAGAAGTGACCGGCCTCGCCGCCAAAGCTCAAACGCTCGTGATGGCGGAATACCGCGGCATCACGGTCGCCGACATGACTCGTCTGCGCAACAACGCCCGCGCCCAAGGCGTGAGCCTGAGTGTTCTGAAGAACACCCTGGCCCGCCGGGCGGTGGCCGGCAGCGCATTCGAGGCCGTCGGCGACCAGATGACCGGTCCGCTGATCTATGGCTTCTCCGAGGACGCCGTGGCCGCCGCGAAGGTGGTGGCCGATTTCGCGAAGACCAACGACAAGCTGGTCATCCGCGGTGGCGCCTTCGGTGGCAAGGCCCTGGATGTCGAGGGCGTCAAGCAACTGGCGAGCATCCCTTCCAAGGAAGTGCTGCTGGCCCAACTGTGCGGCCTGCTCATGTCGCCGATCTCGCGCACGGCCGTGGTGCTGGGCGCGCTGGCGGCCAAGAAGGGCGAAGGCGCTGCAGCCGAGCCTGCCGCCGAAGCCGCCGCGGCCTGATCCATCGCGGACACACGCGGCAATCAACCCAATCTGTTTCTAGGAAATCCAAATGGCATTCGATAAAGACGCATTCCTGACGGCGCTGGACAGCATGACCGTCCTCGAGCTCAACGACCTGGTCAAGGCCATCGAAGAGAAGTTCGGCGTGAGCGCCGCCGCCATGGCCGCTCCGGCCGCCGGTGGTGCCGGCGGTGGCGCTGCCGCTGCGGCCGAAGAGAAGACCGAGTTCAACGTCGTGCTGACCGAAGCCGGCGCGAACAAGGTGTCGGTCATCAAGGCCGTGCGCGAAATCACCGGCCTGGGCCTGAAGGAAGCCAAGGACCTGGTGGAGGCCGCTCCCAAGGCCGTCAAGGAAGCGCTGCCGAAGGCAGACGCCGAAGCGGCCAAGAAGAAGCTGGAAGAAGCCGGCGCCAAGGTGGAACTGAAGTAATTCGCTTCACCTTCGAGGCTGGAAGCGCCTTCGCGGGCCTTCCAGCCTTTGCCGCTTCAAGAGGCCACCAGAAAGCCGCCGGCTACGCCGGCTTTCTAGTGTCTTCTGACCCGACTGCAGAAGATCCCTTGGTTCGGGCGATGTGCAACGCATCGCCGTCCGCCATCGCTGGTAGTGGCCAGCCGCCAAGCAGGGGCGCCGGAGAAAGCGGCGTCGCTGGTCTAGTCGCTGATGATCTCAAGCCCGGAGCTCTCATGGCCCAAGCATCGACCTACAGTTATACCGAACGCAAGCGCATTCGCAAAAGCTTCGGCAACCGCGACAGCGTCGTCACGATTCCCTACCTGCTGCAGATGCAGAAGGACGCGTACACCGCCTTCCTGCAAGCGAGCGTCCCGCCCCAGAAGCGCAGCGACGAAGGCCTGCAGGCCGCGTTCAATGCCGCCTTCCCGATCGTCTCCCACAACGGTTTCGTGGAGATGAAGTTTCTGGAATACAACCTGGCCAGGCCGGCGTTCGACGTGCGCGAATGTCAGACGCGCGGCCTGACCTTCGCCTCGGCCGTGCGTGCCAAGGTGCAGCTCATCATCTACGACCGCGAGTCCTCCACTTCGCAGTCCAAGGTGGTCAAGGAAGTCAAGGAGCAGGAGGTCTACATGGGCGAAGTGCCCCTGATGACCGACAAGGGCTCCTTCATCATCAACGGCACCGAGCGCGTCATCGTCTCGCAACTGCACCGCTCGCCGGGCGTGTTCTTCGAGCACGACAAGGGCAAGACGCACAGCTCGGGCAAGCTGCTGTTCTCGGCCCGCGTGATTCCCTACCGCGGCTCGTGGCTGGACTTCGAGTTCGACCCGAAGGACATCCTGTACTTCCGCGTCGACCGCCGCCGCAAGATGCCGGTCACGATCCTGCTCAAGGCCATCGGCCTGAATCCGGAATCGATCCTGGCGAACTTCTTCGTCAACGACAACTTCCGCCTGATGGACAGCGGCGCGCAGATGGAGTTCGTCTCCGAGCGCCTGCGCGGCGAAGTCGCGCGCTTCGACATCACCGACAAGTCGGGCAAGGTGATCGTCGCCAAGGACAAGCGCATCACCGCGCGCCACACGCGCGAGCTGGAGCAGTCGGGCACCACGCACGTGAGCGTGCCGGAGGACTTCCTCGTCGGCCGCGTGCTGGCGCGCAACATCGTCGATGCCGATTCGGGCGAGATCCTGGCCAAGGCCAACGACGAGCTGACCGAAGCCCTCCTCAAGAAGCTGCGCGCCGCCGGCGTGCAGGAGATCCAGTGCATCTACACGAATGAGCTGGACCAGGGCGCCTACATCAGCCAGACGCTGCGCATCGACGAGACGGTGGACGAGTTCGCCGCCCGCGTCGCCATCTACCGCATGATGCGCCCCGGCGAGCCGCCGACCGAGGACGCGGTGCAGGCCCTGTTCCAGCGCCTGTTCTACAACCCGGACACGTACGACCTGTCGCGCGTGGGCCGCATGAAGTTCAACGCCAAGATCGGCCGCGACGAGGCCACCGGCCCGATGGTCCTGACCAACGAGGACATCCTCGCGGTGGTCAAGATCCTGGTCGACCTGCGCAACGGCCGCGGCGAGGTGGACGACATCGACCACCTGGGCAACCGCCGCGTGCGCTGCGTGGGCGAACTGGCCGAGAACCAGTACCGCACCGGCCTGGCGCGCATCGAGAAGGCCGTGAAGGAGCGCCTGGGCCAGGCCGAGCAGGAACCGCTCATGCCGCACGACCTGATCAACTCCAAGCCGATTTCCGCGGCCCTGAAGGAGTTCTTCGGTGCGTCCCAGCTCTCGCAGTTCATGGACCAGACCAACCCGCTGTCCGAGATCACGCACAAGCGCCGCGTCTCGGCCCTCGGCCCGGGCGGCCTGACGCGCGAGCGCGCCGGCTTCGAAGTGCGCGACGTGCACGTCACGCACTACGGCCGCGTGTGCCCGATTGAGACGCCGGAAGGCCCGAACATCGGCCTGATCAACTCGCTGGCCCTGTACGCCCGCCTGAACGAGTACGGCTTCATCGAGACGCCGTACCGCCGCGTGGTGGACGGTAAGGTGACGATGGACATCGACTACCTGTCGGCCATCGAAGAGGGCAAGTACGTCATCGCCCAGGCCAACGCGGCGCTGGACAAGGACGGTCGCCTGACCGGCGAGCTGGTGTCGGCGCGCGAGAAGGGCGAATCGATCCTGGTCAGCGCCGACCGCATCCAGTACATGGACGTGTCGCCGGCGCAGATCGTGTCGGTGGCCGCCTCGCTGGTGCCCTTCCTGGAGCACGACGATGCGAACCGCGCACTGATGGGCGCCAACATGCAGCGCCAGGCCGTGCCGGTGCTGCGCCCCGAGAAGCCCTTCGTGGGCACCGGCATCGAGCGCGTCTCGGCCGTGGACTCGGGCACCGTGGTGACCGCCACCCGCGGCGGTGTGGTGGACTACGTGGACGCCACCCGCATTGTGGTGCGCGTCAACGACGCGGAAGCGCAGGCCGGCGAGGTGGGGGTGGACATCTACAACCTCATCAAGTACCAGCGCTCCAACCAGAACACCAACATCCACCAGCGTCCGATCGTCAAGCGCGGCGACAAGATCGCCAAGGGCGACGTGATCGCCGACGGCGCCTCGACCGACCTGGGTGAGCTGGCCCTCGGCCAGAACATGCTGATCGGCTTCATGCCCTGGAACGGCTACAACTTCGAGGACTCGATCCTGATCAGCGAGCGCGTGGTGGCCGACGACCGCTACACCAGCATCCACATCGAGGAGCTGGTGGTGATGGCGCGCGACACCAAGCTGGGCGCCGAGGAAATCACCCGCGACATCCCGAACCTGGCCGAGCAGCAGCTCAACCGCCTGGACGAGTCGGGCATCATCTACGTGGGTGCCGAGGTGCAGCCGGGCGACGTGCTGGTGGGCAAGGTCACGCCGAAGGGCGAGACCACGCTGACGCCGGAAGAAAAGCTGCTACGCGCGATCTTCGGCGAGAAGGCCTCCGACGTGAAGGACACCTCGCTGCGCGTGGACCAGGGCTCCTCGGGCACCGTGATCGACGTGCAGGTGTTCACCCGCGAAGGCATCCAGCGCGACAAGCGCGCCCAGCAGATCATCGACGACGAGCTCAAGCGCTACCGCCTGGACCTGAACGACCAGCTGCGCATCGTCGAGGCCGACGCCTTCGACCGGATCGAGAAGCTGCTGACCGGCAAGGCCGCCAACGGCGGCCCGAACAAGCTGGCCAAGGGCAGCAAGATCGACGCGGCCTACCTGGCCTCGGTCGAGAAGTTCCACTGGTTCGACATCCGCCCGGCGGACGAGGACGTGGCCGCCCAGCTCGAATCGATCAAGAACTCGATCGAGCAGCAGCGCCACAGCTTCGACCTGGCCTTCGAAGAGAAGCGCAAGAAGCTGACCCAGGGCGACGAGCTGCCGGCCGGCGTGCTGAAGATGGTCAAGGTCTACCTGGCCGTCAAGCGCCGCCTGCAGCCCGGCGACAAGATGGCCGGCCGCCACGGCAACAAGGGCGTGGTGTCCAAGATCGTTCCGGTCGAGGACATGCCCCACATGGCCGACGGCACGCCCTGCGACATCTGCCTGAACCCGCTGGGCGTGCCCTCGCGGATGAACGTCGGGCAGGTGCTGGAAGTGCACCTGGGCTGGGCCGCCAAGGGCATCGGCCAGCGCATCGGCGACCTGCTGCAGCAGCAGGCCAAGGTGGCCGAGCTGCGCAAGTTCCTGGAGCAGTTCTACAACGGCTCCGGCCGCAAGGAAGAGCTGGCCAAGCTCGGTGACGACGAGATCGTGGAGATGGCGCACAACCTGCAAAGCGGCGTGCCCTTCGCGACCCCGGTGTTCGACGGCGCCTCGGAAGAGGAAATCCGCGCGATGCTGAAGCTGGCCTTCCCTCAGGACCTCGCCAAGCTCAAGGGCCTGACCGACACACGCACCCAGGCGTACCTGTACGACGGCCGCACCGGCGACCAGTTCGAGCGTCCCGTCACCGTCGGCTACATGCACTTCCTGAAGCTGCATCACCTGGTGGACGACAAGATGCACGCCCGCTCGACCGGCCCGTACTCGCTCGTCACCCAGCAGCCGCTGGGCGGCAAGGCGCAGTTCGGCGGCCAGCGTTTCGGCGAGATGGAAGTGTGGGCGCTGGAAGCCTACGGCGCCGCCTACGTGCTGCAGGAGATGCTCACCGTCAAGTCCGACGACGTGCAGGGCCGCACCAAGGTCTACGAAAACATCGTCAAGGGCGAGCACGCCATCGAGGCCGGCATGCCCGAGTCCTTCAACGTGCTGGTCAAGGAAGTTCGCTCCCTGGGCCTCGACATGGAACTCGAGCGTTCGTAATTGGAAGGGGAATCAGGAACATGAAATCGCTACTCGACCTGTTCAAGCAGTTCACCCCCGATGAGCATTTCGATGCCATCAAGATCGGCATGGCCTCGCCCGAGAAGATCCGCTCGTGGTCCTTCGGCGAGGTGAAGAAGCCCGAGACCATCAACTACCGGACCTTCAAGCCCGAGCGCGACGGCCTGTTCTGCGCCAAGATCTTCGGGCCCATCAAGGACTACGAGTGCCTGTGCGGCAAGTACAAGCGCCTGAAGCACCGCGGCGTGATCTGCGAGAAGTGCGGCGTCGAAGTCACGCAGACCAAGGTGCGCCGCGAGCGCATGGGCCACATCGACCTGGCCGCGCCCTGCGCGCACATCTGGTTCCTCAAGAGCCTGCCGTCGCGCCTGGGCCTGGTGCTCGACATGACGCTGCGCGACATCGAGCGCGTGCTGTACTTCGAGGCCTATGTCGTGACCGACCCCGGCATGACGCCGCTGAAGAAGTTCAGCATCATGACCGAGGACGACTACGACGCGAAGCGCCAGGAATACGGCGACGAATTCGTCGCCAAGATGGGCGCCGAAGGCATCAAGGACCTGCTCGAAGGCATCGAGCTGGACACCGAGATCGAGAAGCTGCGCGGCGACCTGACCGGCTCCGAAGTCAAGGTCAAGAAGAACTCCAAGCGCCTGAAGGTGCTGGAAGCCTTCCGCAAGTCGGGCATCAAGCCCGAGTGGATGGTGCTGAACGTGCTGCCCGTGCTGCCGCCGGACCTGCGTCCGCTGGTGCCGCTGGATGGCGGCCGCTTCGCCACCTCGGACCTGAACGACCTGTACCGCCGCGTCATCAACCGCAACTCGCGCCTGCGCCGCCTGCTGGAGCTGAAGGCCCCGGAGATCATCGCGCGCAACGAGAAGCGGATGCTGCAGGAGGCTGTCGACAGCCTGCTGGACAACGGCCGCCGAGGCAAGGCGATGACGGGCGCCAACAAGCGCGCCCTGAAGTCGCTGGCCGACATGATCAAGGGCAAGAGCGGCCGCTTCCGCCAGAACCTGCTGGGCAAGCGCGTCGACTACTCGGGTCGCTCGGTCATCGTGGTGGGCCCGACGCTCAAGCTGCACCAGTGCGGCCTGCCGAAGCTGATGGCGCTGGAGCTGTTCAAGCCCTTCATCTTCTCGCGCCTGGAAGCCATGGGCATCGCCACCACCATCAAGGCGGCGAAGAAGGAAGTCGAGAGCGGCACGCCGGTGGTGTGGGACATCCTGGAAGAGGTGATCAAGGAGCACCCCGTCCTGCTGAACCGCGCGCCGACGCTGCACCGCCTGGGCATCCAGGCCTTCGAGCCGATCCTGATCGAAGGCAAGGCCATCCAGCTGCACCCGCTGGTGTGCGCCGCCTTCAACGCCGACTTCGACGGCGACCAGATGGCCGTGCACGTGCCGCTGTCGGTGGAAGCGCAGATGGAAGCCCGCACGCTGATGCTGGCCTCCAACAACGTGCTGTTCCCGGCCTCGGGCGAGCCCTCCATCGTGCCCTCGCAGGACGTGGTGCTGGGCCTGTACTACACCACCCGCGAGCGCATCAACGGCAAGGGCGAGGGCCTGATCTTCTCCGACATCGGTGAAGTGCAGCGCGCCCTGGACGCCGGCGTGGTGGAGCTCACGGCCAAGGTGGCGGTGCGCATCACCGAGTGGGCGAAGAACAAGGACACCGGCGAGTTCACGCCCAGCACCGCGCTGGTCGACACGACGGTCGGCCGCGCGCTGCTGTCGGAGATCCTGCCCAAGGGCCTGCCGTTCTCCATCATGAACAAGGCGCTGAAGAAGAAGGAGATCAGCAAGCTGATCAACGCCTCCTTCCGCAAGTGCGGCCTGAAGGAAACGGTGGTCTTCGCTGACAAGCTGCTGCAGAACGGCTTCCGCCTGGCGACCAAGGCCGGCATCTCGATCGCCATCGACGACATGCTGGTGCCGCCGGAGAAGCAGAAGATCATCGACGAAGCCTCCAAGGAGGTGAAGGAGATCGAGCAGCAGTACGTCTCGGGCCTGGTGACGGCCGGCGAGCGCTACAACAAGGTCGTGGACATCTGGGGCCGCGCGGGTGACGCCGTCTCCAAGGTGATGATGGCCCAGCTCTCGAAGCAGAAGGTCGAGGACCGCAACGGCAAGGAAGTGGACCAGGAGTCCTTCAACTCCATCTACATGATGGCCGACTCCGGCGCCCGCGGCTCCGCGGCGCAGATCCGCCAGGTGGCCGGCATGCGCGGCCTGATGGCCAAGCCGGACGGCTCGATCATCGAGACGCCCATCACCGCGAACTTCCGCGAAGGCCTGAACGTGCTGGAGTACTTCATCTCCACCCACGGTGCCCGCAAGGGTCTGGCCGATACGGCACTGAAGACCGCGAACTCGGGTTACCTGACCCGCCGCCTGGTCGACGTGACGCAGGACCTGGTCGTGACCGAGCAGGACTGCGAGACGCACGACGGCACCGCGATGCGCGCCATCGTCGAGGGCGGCGAGGTGATCGAGTCGCTGCGCGACCGCATCCTCGGCCGCACCGCGGCCGACGACGTGCTGCACCCCGAGACGCGTGCCGTGCTGGTCAAGGCCGGCGACATGCTCGACGAGGACGCCGTGGAAGTGCTGGAAGCGGCCGGCGTGGACGAGGTGAAGGTGCGCACCGCGCTGACCTGTGCCACGCGCTTCGGCCTGTGTGCCAAGTGCTACGGCCGCGACCTCGGCCGCGGCGGCCTGGTGAACATCGGCGAAGCGGTCGGCGTGATCGCCGCCCAGTCGATCGGCGAGCCCGGCACGCAGCTGACGATGCGGACCTTCCACATCGGCGGCGCGGCCTCGCGCGCGGCGGTGGCCTCCAGCGTCGAAGCCAAGAGCAACGGCGTGATCGGCTTCAACGCCACGATGCGCTACGTGACCAACTCCAAGGGCGAGCTGGTGGTGATCGCGCGTTCGGGCGAGATCATCATCCACGACGAGCACGGCCGCGAGCGCGAGCGCCACAAGGTGCCGTACGGCGCGACGTTGACCGTCAAGGCCGACCAGCAGATCAAGGCCGGCACCATCCTGGCCAACTGGGATCCGCTGACGCGCCCGATCATCACGGAGTTCGCCGGCCAGGTGAAGTTCGAGGGCATCGAGGAAGGCGTTACCGTCGCCAAGCAGGTGGACGAGGTCACCGGCCTGTCGACGCTGGTGGTGATCGATCCGAAGCGCCGCGGTGCGGCCAAGGTCGTGCGTCCGCAGGTCAAGCTGCTGGACGCCGGCGGCAACGAGGTGAAGATCCCCGGCACCGACCACTCGGTGACGATCGGCTTCCAGGTCGGCGCCCTGATCCAGGTGCGCGACGGCCAGGACGTGGGCCCCGGCGAAGTGCTGGCCCGCATCCCGGTCGAAGGCCAGAAGACCCGCGACATCACCGGCGGTCTGCCGCGCGTGGCCGAGCTGTTCGAGGCGCGTTCGCCCAAGGACAAGGGCCTGCTGGCCGAGATGACCGGCACCGTGTCCTTCGGCAAGGAGACCAAGGGCAAGATCCGCCTGCAGATCACCGACCCCGAAGGCAAGGTGTGGGAAGAACTCGTGCCCAAGGAGAAGAACATCCTGGTGCACGAAGGCCAGGTGGTGAACAAGGGCGAATCGGTGGTGGACGGCCCGGCCGACCCGCAGGACATCCTGCGCCTGCTGGGCTCGGAAGAGCTGGCGCGCTACATCGTCGACGAGGTGCAGGACGTGTACCGACTGCAGGGCGTGAAGATCAACGACAAGCACATCGAGGTGATCGTTCGCCAGATGCTGCGCCGCGTCGTGGTCGAGAACCCCGGCGACTCGGCCTACATCCAGGGCGAGCAGGTCGAGCGTTCGGAGATGCTGGACACCAACGACCGCCTGCGGTCCGAGGACAAGCTGCCGGCGACCTACACCAACCTGCTGCTGGGCATCACCAAGGCCTCGCTGTCCACCGACTCGTTCATCTCGGCCGCTTCCTTCCAGGAAACGACCCGCGTGCTGACCGAGGCGGCCATCATGGGCAAGCGCGACGAGCTGCGCGGCCTGAAGGAGAACGTCATCGTCGGCCGCCTGATCCCCGCGGGCACCGGCCTGGCGTACCACCAGGCGCGCAAGGCCAAGGACGCGATGGACGAGGCCGAGCGCCGCGCCATCGCCGAAGCCGAGGCCGCGGAACTGGTGGCATCGTCCGGCGAGGCCGCCGCGACCACGGCCGAGGCCAGCGAGGGTTCGGAGTGACCGGCCTGCCGGCCTGACGACGACCCTTGGCCATGACCGGCCTGCTGCGCCCTTCTTCCCCGTGCGGGAGAAGGGCGCTTTTTCTTCCACGGAGACCGCCGCGGTGAACTGGCTGGGCGATTCGCTGCTCACCTGGGCCGCCCTGGCGGCGCTGCTGTTCTGGTTCGTCGGCGCGCACAACCGCCTGGTGCGGCTGCGCGCCGCCGCGCTGCAGGCCTATGCCGCGCTGGACGCGCAGATGGTCCGTCAACTGGACTTCGTCCAGGCGGCGCTCCCGGCTCCGTCGGCCGGCGGGCCGGGCGACGACCACAGCGCCGAGACGGCGCTGCGCGCGGCGTCGGCGCAGATGTCCACCGTCATGGGCAGCACGCGGCCGCGGCCGCTCGACCCGCAGGCGATGGCCGCCCTGGGCACGGCCCTGGGCGTGCTGCTGATGGCCTGGCAGCGCATGCACCCGGACGCGGAGCCCATCAGCTTCGAGCCCGACGGAACCTTGTCGCGGCCCGCGCCTCTGCAGGAATTGCCGGCATCGGGTGCCGCCGCCGTGCCGCTGGTCTGGCCCGAGCCCTCGGCGCTGGCCGAGATCTCGCGCGCCCAGTTCAACGCCGCCGTGATCCAGTACAACCACGCCATCGGCCAGTTCCCGGCCGTGCTGGTGGCCTGGCTCTTGCGGATGCGGCGGGCGGCCCCGCTGGGCTGACGACCACGCCATCCTTCGACGCACCGACCCTTTTTCTTCCACCTTGTCCGCGCCTTCCTCATCCTCCCCCCTTTCCCCGGCCGCGACGCCGCCGATGGGGCCGCCGCTGTGGCAGCAGCTTCAGCAGGTGGCCGCCGTGCTGGCCGCGGTGCGGGCCGGCAGCTCGGCCACCCCCGCCCTGGAGGCGGTGGACCCGGCCTTGCGCCCCGGCGTGCAGGCCCTGGTCTTCCAGGCGCTGCGCTGGCTGGGGCGCGGCGAGGGCCTGCGGCGCCACCTGGCCAAGCGCACGCCGCCGCCCGCGGCCGACGCGCTGCTGTGCGGCGCCCTGGCGCTGGGCTGGGACGCGGCGCGCTCGCCCTACGAGCCCTTCACCCTGGTCGACCAGGCCGTCGAGGCGGCCAAGCGCAACCCGGCCACCCGCGCACAGGCCAGCTTCATCAATGCCTGCCTGCGCCGCTTCCTGCGCGAGCGCGACGAACTGGTGGAACTCACCGACCACGAGCCGGTGGCGCACTGGAACCATCCGCGCTGGTGGATCGAGCGGCTGCGGCGCGACCATCCGCAGGCGTGGCAGCGCATCCTGCGGGCCGACGACACGGCGGCGCCCCTGACCCTGCGCATCAACGTGCGCCGCACCTCGGTGGCGCAGTACCTGCCCGCGCTGGCCGCGATGGACCTGCCGGCGCGGCGCGTGGCCGGCAGCGGCCTCGAACTGGGCCGCGCGCGGCCGGTGCAGCAACTGCCCGGCTTCGAGGCCGGCGAGTTCTCCGTGCAGGACGCGGCGGCGCAACTGGCCGCGCCGCTGCTGCTGGACGGCCTGGCGCCGACCGGCGGCGGCGTGCTGCGCGTGCTGGACGCCTGCGCCGCCCCCGGCGGCAAGACCGCGCACCTGCTGGAGCACGCCGGGCCCGGCCGCCTGGCGCTGACGGCGCTGGACGTCGACCCGGCCCGCTGCCGCCGCGTGGACGAGACCCTGTCGCGCCTCGGGCTGGCCGGCGAGGCGCAGGTGCGCGCGGCGGACGCGGCTCGGCCCGCCGAATGGTGGGACGGCCAGCCCTTCGACGCCATCCTGCTGGACGCGCCCTGCACCGCCTCGGGCATCGTGCGGCGCCACCCCGACGTGCGCTGGCTGCGCCGCGAGAGCGACGTGGAGCAGCTCGCGCTGCAGCAGGCCATGCTGCTGGCCGCGCTCTGGCCGCTGGTGCGGCCCGGCGGACGGCTGCTGTACTGCACCTGCTCGGTCTTCCGGCGCGAGGGCTCGGAGCAGATCGATGCGTTCCTTGCAAGCAACACCGATGCGCAAGTGCTTCCCTCCCCAGGACATCTGCTGCCCCAGGGCGGGCCGGGCCGGCACGCCGTCGCGGACAATGCCCTCGGTGAGCACGACGGCTTCTTCTACGCCCTGCTTGAAAAGCGCCGGGCCTGAGCGCGATGGGCGCCGCGGCTGCCTGCGCCTGCTGGCGGCCGCCGTGCTGCTGGCTGCCGGCGGCGGGCACCTGCCCGCGGCCCGGGCCCAGGCGGGCCCTGCTGCCGAAGTCACCCAGCTCAAGCTGGAGCGCAGCGACGACGGCATCTTCGTCAGCGCGGCCGTCCGGCTCGACCTGCCGCCGCCGGTGCTGGACGTGCTGGACAAGGGCATCGCCATCCACTTCGTCGCCGAGGCCGAGCTGTTCCGCGAGCGCTGGTACTGGACCGACCGCAAGATCGGCCATGCGGCGCGCCACATGCGGCTGGCCTACCAGCCGCTGACGCGGCGCTGGCGGCTCAACGTGTCGCCGGTGCCCATCACCGCCGCCATCGCGGGCGTCACGCTGAACCAGAACTTCGACTCGCTGGACGATGCCCTCGACGCGGTGCGGCGCATCGGCCGGCTGCGCATCGCCGACGCGTCGGAAGTGGGCGAGGAGGGGGAGAGCTACCCGGTCGTGTTCCGCTTCCGCCTCGACACCTCGCAACTGCCCCGGCCCTTCCAGATCGGCCTGGTCGGCCAGTCGGACTGGAACGTCGCTGTCGAGCGCAGCGTGCAGCTGCCGCTGGAGAAAATGCAATGAGCACGCCGCCCATCGCTCCGCCGCACCGCTCGCGCGGCGTGCGCTGGGCCATCGGCGTGGGCGCCGCAGCCGTCACCGCCATCGGGCTGGTGCTGATGTTCCTGCTGGCCCAGTCGACCAACAACCAGGCCCTGTACGAACGCAACTACGCGCGGCTGTTCGCCATCAACGTGGTGGTGGCCATCGCGCTGCTGCTGGTCATCGGCTGGGTCGCCTTCCGCCTGGCGCGCCGGCTGCGCCAGGGCAAGTTCGGCAGCCGGCTGCTGGTCAAGCTGGCGGCGGTGTTCGCGCTGGTCGGCGTGGTGCCAGGCATCCTGGTCTACACCGTCTCCTACCAGTTCGTCGCCCGCTCCATCGAGAGCTGGTTCGACGTCAAGGTCGAGGGCGCGCTCGACGCCGGCCTGAACCTGGGGCGCGCCACGCTCGACTCGCTGGCCGACGACCTGGCCGGCAAGGCGCGGGCGGCGGCGGGCCAGCTCTCGCAGGTGCCCGACACCAGCACTGCGCTGGCGCTGGACCGCATGCGCGACCAGCTCGGCGCCAGCAACCTGCTGCTGTGGACCGCCTCCGGCCAGCTCATCGCCAGCGCCGGCAGCTCGCGCTTCGAGCTCAACCCCGAGCGGCCCACGCCCCAACAGTTGCGCCAGGTGCGGGCCGACCGCGCCGTCGCCTACATCGAAGGGCTGGACGAGGCGGCGCAACTGCCCGGCGGGGCCGTGCCGCCGGCCCAGGTGAAGGCCATGGCGCTGGTGCCGCGGCCCGGCTTCGACCTGCGCAGCGAGCCGCGCTTCCTGCAGATCGTGCAGCCCCTGCCGACGGCGGTGGTGGCCAACGCGCTGGCGGTGCAGGAGGCCAACCGCGAGTACCAGGAGCGCGCCCTGGCCCGCGAGGGCCTGCGCCGCATGTACATCGGCACCCTCACGCTGAGCCTGTTCCTCGCCGTGTTCGGCGCGGTGCTGCTGGCCGTGCTGTTCGGCAACCAGCTCGCCCGGCCGCTGCTGGTGCTGGCCGACGGCGTGCGCCAGGTCGCCGCCGGCGACCTGCGGCCCACGCAGGTCTCCACCAGCCGGGACGAACTGGGCGGCCTGACGCGCTCCTTCGCCGAGATGACCCAGCAGCTCGCCGACGCGCGCGCCGCGGTGGAGCGCAGCATGGGCGAGGTGGACGCGGCGCGCGCCAACCTGCAGACCATCCTCGACAACCTCACCGCCGGCGTCATGGTGCTCGACCGCGCCGGCGTCATCGTCTCCACCAACCCCGGCGCCACGCGCGTGCTGCGTGCGCCGCTGGCCGCCTACGAGGGGCGACCGCTGGCCGAGGTGCCCGGCCTGGCGGAATTCGCGCTGGCCGTGCTGCACCGCTTCGACGAGTTCGAGCTCGACGCCACGCAGCACGGCCTGGACCACTGGCAGCACGCCTACGAACTGCACGCCAGCGGCATCGGCGTGGAGCGCAGCGCGGTGAACATCGTGGCCCGCGGCGCCAGCCTGCCGGCAGCGCAGCGGCTGCTGGTGTTCGACGACATCTCCGAGATCGTCTCGGCCCAGCGCGCCCAGGCCTGGGGCGAGGTGGCGCGCCGGCTGGCGCACGAGATCAAGAACCCGCTCACGCCCATTCAACTGTCGGCCGAGCGGCTGGAGCTCAAGCTGGCCGGCAAGCTGCCGCCTGCGGAAGAGGCGGTGCTGCAGAAATCGGTGCGCACCATCGTCGACCAGGTCGACGCGATGAAGCGCCTCGTCAACGAATTCCGCGACTACGCGCGGCTGCCCGCGGCGCAACTGCAGCCGCTGGACCTCAACGCCCTCGTCACCGAGGTGCTGCATCTGTACGACCCGGCCAACGCTGCCGTGCCCATCGAGGCGGAGCTCGATGCGCGCTGCCCGCCCATTCGCGGCGACGCGCAACAACTGCGGCAGGTAATTCACAATTTATTGCAAAACGCCCAGGACGCCACCGAGGCCGCGACGCAGAAGGGCACCGCGATGCCGCCGGTGATCGTCCGCACGCGGCTGTCCGACTCCGGCCAGCGCGTGCGCCTCACGGTGCTGGACGCGGGCAGCGGCTTCGCGGAGCACATCCTGCAGCGAGCCTTCGAGCCCTACGTCACCACCAAGAGCAAGGGCACCGGATTGGGGCTGGCGGTGGTCAAGAAGATCGCCGACGAGCACGGCGCCCGCATCGAACTGTCCAATCGCACGGCGGATGGGTCTGTGGTCGGCGCGCAAGTCTCGCTATCATTTGCGATGGCAACCGGACGCGCACAGAACCCGTCGGACAACGACACACGGGCGCCGGCGACGACCTGAGCATCGTCCGCTGCACAGAGGGAATGCAGCGCGGTACTGATTACAAGCAAGCACTCATCATTCAATGGCAAACATCCTGGTGGTCGACGACGAACTGGGCATTCGGGACCTGCTCTTCGAAATTCTCAACGACGAAGGTCACAACGTCGACCTGGCCGAGAACGCCTCGGAGGCGCGTGCCGCGCGCCAGCGCGCCCGGCCCGACCTGGTGCTGCTCGACATCTGGATGCCCGACACCGACGGCGTGACGCTGCTCAAGGAGTGGGCCACCGCCGGACTGCTCACGATGCCCGTGATCATGATGAGCGGCCACGCCACCATCGACACCGCCGTCGAGGCCACGCGCATCGGCGCCTTCGCCTTCCTCGAAAAGCCGATCACGCTGCAGAAGCTGCTCAAGGAAGTGGAGCGCGCGCTGGCCAAGGAAGACGCGCGTCGCGCTGCCGCTGCCGTGGTGCCGCCCATGGCCGCGGCGGGTCAGCCGCTGATCTCCGGCGTACCGATGAGCGCCGTGATCGGCCCGGCCGGTGCCGCGCTGCCGCCCACACCCGAGCCTGGCCCGCAGGCGATGCAGAGCTTCGACCTCGACCGCCCCCTGCGCGACGCGCGCGACGGCTTCGAGAAGGCCTACTTCGAGTTCCACCTGGCCATGGAGAACGGTTCCATGACGCGCGTGGCCGAGAAGACTGGCCTGGAGCGCACCCACCTCTATCGCAAACTCAAACAATTGGGTGTCGACCTGTCCAGGGGACGCCGTAGCGCTGTATAATCATGGGCTCGGCTTGGTGCAACGCCAAGCGACGGCCCGGTAGCTCAGTTGGTAGAGCAGCGGATTGAAAATCCGCGTGTCGGTGGTTCGATTCCGCCCCAGGCCACCAGACGCCTAAGCCCTTGATTCTTAACGGAATCGAGGGCTTTCTAGCTTCTGGAGGTGCCGCTAGCCTGCGATTTGGTACACCGAAGAGGTACCCGTGGCACCATCGCCAGCCAGCAGTCGCGCTCGTCCGGCATGTCGTCGGCGCTCGTTCATGGCCCAGCCATTCCGTTCCATCACAGGCATCTATCAACTGCGCCGCAAGGTGCCCGCCGAACTGCGGCCGGCGCTGGGGTACGAGTACAAGCGCTCGCTCAAGACCCGCGATCCTGACGAAGCCAAACGGCGGTTTGCAGAGGAGTGGTCGCGCTCGGAAGCAGCCTTCGCTCTCGCTCGCGCGCAACTGCAGGGCGTGTCCGTTCTTGGTGAGCGCGACATGCAGGTGCTCGCTGCCCGCTGGCTGCGGGCCTCGCAAGAGGAGATGGAAACCTCGGGGAACTTCACTGACTACCTTGTGCCGGGAGAACTGACGGCCAGCGGAGTAGGGGACGAGTGGCAGGAAGCGCCGCCCGAATGGCGCACGCTGGCGCAGGCGCTGGACGAAGACCCCGACTGGGACGTGTCTGAGAGGATCATGTCGTTCGCGCGCTCAGCCCTGGCGGCCAATGGACTGCCGATGCCTGTTGATCCGGCCCAGCGTGTCCGGCTGGTCGAGGTCTTCCGCGACCATGCCATGAGGCTTTCCGATCTGGCTTGGGAGCGTCATCAGGGAAACTGGCAGGCTCAGGCAGTGGTGCTAGATGAGGCGCCTCTGACGGTCGAGGCTCCTGCGCCGAAGGCCGCCGCCCGCACGGGCCGCACGCTGATGAGCATCTACGAGTCCTATGCGGAGGACAAGACGCTCAACGATGGGGATACGCGGTCCGTGCGTAAGACCCTGGGCGCTTACAGAGCCATCATCGAGCAGTTCATAGAGTTGTTCGGCAACCTGCCTGTCCACGAGATTGACCGCGAGAAGGTCCGCGAGTACCGCGCTGCGCTGGCCCAACTGCCCCGCGAAGGCAGCGGCATCCGCAAGCTGTTGGCGCGTGAGGCGATTGCCAAGGCCGAGGCAGAGGGGCTTCCTCGGTTGACGGCGCCGACCATCAGAAACAAGCTGCGTGCGTTGTCTGCGGTCTTGAGCCACGGTGTGCGCATGGGGCATTTGACCGAGAACCCCGTGATTGCCGGCGGCGTGGGTCGCGCTGCGGCCAAGGCGGCCAGCAAAGGCGCTGTGCGTGGCGGCAAGCGGCGCGACTACACGCGGGATGAACTCGCCCAGATTTTCCGTAGCCCGGCCTTCAGCGAAGAAGGCTGGACGCCTCCGCGTGCCGACTTCGGCGCGGCGTGGTACTGGTTGCCCTTGTTGATGTACTACACGGGAGCGCGGCGCGAGGAACTGGCGCAGCTTCGGGTAGTGGACGTGAAGACGACTGAGGACCTCAAGCCCATTGCGTACTTGAGCATCCTAGAGACCGAGGACGAAGACGACGACCGGGGCGTGAAGACCATCGGCAGCCGCCGCGCCATCCCACTGCATCAGGACCTGATCGCCCGGGGCTTCATGGAATACGTTGCGAGCTTGCCGGAAGAAGGGCAACTGTTCCCGAAGCTGAAGCCGAACCCCGCCGGGTTCTATGGCGCCAACTTCGGGAAGCGATGGGCCAGCTATCTGCGTGGCGTGGTGCGGCTCGATAGTCCCGCCAGTCCTTCGCACGGGTTCCGTCACGCATTCAAGACCCTGTGCCGTGAGGTAGGCATCCCGGAGGACGTGCACGACGCCATCACGGGCCATACGGGGGCGAGTTCCGTTGCGAGGGGCTACGGACAGATGCCGCTGTCCCGCATGGCCGAGGAACTGTCCAAGTTCCCCACGGTTGGGCAGGTAGTAGACGGCCCGGTTCATTGAACTTGCCTCGTGTCTACCCGGCCGGCGACTAGGCAGGCAGAGCTGGGGCAAAGGGGGTAAGCCTCCAGGCGTGTAGTCCGTGCGAGGGCCGGTGACAGCAAGCGGCGATGCCTGAAGGCTCACCGACTTGCTATCACCTAAACCGCTAAAGCTGGATGCCTATATACCCTTGTGGGTATCAGCCTTAACTCGCCGCACGCCGCGCCCGTGTTTCTCCCATCCGTCCGTGCTGCCGACAAGTTGCCCGATAGCTACGGTGAACTGCTGTCGCACCGCGTTGTCCTTCGGGTCCAACTCCATGCGTTCTTTTAGCTCCTTGCTGCTGATCTCCACCCGCTCGGAAGGGTAGGCAGCCAGGGCCTTCAGGATACGACGCAGCATGGCACTCTGCTTGCCCGTGCGCTTGGATGGCGGTAGATGCTTCGGCTCGGGATACTCCCACGACGCGCCGGGCATCACGGGCTCCAGCAGGCCGCGCAGGTTCGCTGTATGCAGGATATGCAAGTGCATCGCCCGAGCCTTGCCATCCTGCACTACGCGGCAGCTTCCCCGACTTGCCGCTTGATAGACACAATGACCGATTTCGCTGGCGATGATCTTCTGCATTTCTTGCTCGGACGTGTCCCGGCGCAGGTCGCCCGTCTGCCCCTTGGTTGCAGCAGCAATGCCGATTTGATCGCGGGTCAGAACACCGGCCAGGATGACAGTCTCGCAGTGCTCGTAGCCGTTCAGCCCTTCTTGCTGCCCCCAGGTGAGGAATTCAAAGCGGCGCCTGCCTTCGGCATTGCGAGCATGAAGATCAATCCCATCCCGTCGTAGCTGCGACCGGATGGTCTCGGCCGGCTTGTCGTTGCCTCGATCCTTGAACGTGAAAATAAGGATGCACCGATTGGGGTCGGCAGCGAGTTCTGCCTGCACGATGTCCGCCACCTCGCGGGCAAGCTGGGGCGCGCGTGGTTGGAGCGAGGAGCGTCCGCCTGCTGTTAGGCGCTGAAAGACTTTCACATTCCCGAAGGTTTTCAACCGAGGTGGTAGCTCTGCGGCATGCACAGTTTCATCGAGCTTCACAAGTTCTCGGATCGGCGTACTGGCGTCGAGGATCGCAACATTCCGAATACCCAGGAGTGCAGGGCGAACCGATAGGAGGCCCTTGCCTTGCCCGGTGTTAATGACGCGCAAAGGCTCGCGTTCATCCGCAAGTTGCAGCAGGCTGACAAGGTCGTCGGCAAGGCGAGGATTGCCGGACAGGACGGGATCGCGCTCGATCGAGGAAATCCACTCCTCTTTGTCGCGCGATGGGACCGGTGGTAATTCCAGCATGGCGCCCTGCGGCTTGCGTTCTGCTGTCGTGTAGCTCGCGGCCAAGAGCCGATTGGCCTCGGCCAAGTACTGGGCAAGAGGATGCCCGGGCTTGTACTCCTGCATGAAACCCAGTGCGCCACGCACTGCGTCAGCGCGCATCGACGCGGTGTCCGCTCGCCAGAGGGTCTCATCGAAGATGCACAGTGCGCGTTCCCTGCCTTCATGCTCGCTCGCTAGCGTATCGACTCCGCCGCGTGCGCGGACGTGCGTGACGAGTTGGTATAGCCGGCTTTGGTTGCCTGTGTTGGGCACATCGGAGTCGCGAACTGTGTGCTTGATACCGATCAGATGCTCCGGTACGCCGAGGCTCAGCAGTTCGTCCCGGAATTTGCCCAAGGCCTGCACTTGCGATGCCGCGACGGTTACGGCAATGTGATGGTGCCCCAGCCGGTACAGAGCCGCGATGAATGCAGCGGCAGCCGTTGTCTTGCCCATTCCGGTTGGCAGTGCATAGGCCCGCCGCCCGTGAAACTGCCCGGCAGCGAGTTCAGCGAACTCCCGCACGAGGAGGCCGATGGCCTCGCGGTGCTCGGTGCTAAGGATGTTGCCCCACCCCTCAAGCCGAGAGCAGGCTATGGCTAGAGCTGTTTCGGCGACAGCGGGGACGGCCGCCGGGTCGAGGCGTTGAGGGGCGCGGCGCTCCGCAATTGCGGCCTGGAGCGCTTCAATGGTGCTAAGGCCAGTGGCCTGCACTTGTTTCGTCATAGTGTGTCCTCCGTGGAGGTGGCAAGTCCCAACCTGTCCTGCTCGGCCGAAAACGAGCGGGAGAGCAGCAGGGGATGGGAACGAGCGTGCGCAGGGTCGTAAACCGTACGCGGAAGGCCGGGCGGAACGGGGTCCGGAGCCGGGCGAGGGAATTCCCTGTACAGATGGACTGCAAGGGGTCAGGATGGCCGCAGGAGCGGCTTTGGGGGAACAGAGCGAGGGAGGCGGGCGGTCTCGGCGAACGAGATTGAGCCGTAGGGCCGCTCAGCAGGGGGGGGTTAGGGTCCGGTACGGTGCCGATGGCGGAGCGAAGACCCGTTCATCAGGAGCATCCTCGCGCTTGCTCCATGCTTTCAGGGCGGAATGGAACTTTTTTGCCCTGGGAGGTAGGCTCGATGGAGGTCCCGTGAACGTTGGCCGCCAATGGGCCTGTGGAGGGTTGTCCTAGCTGGCGTGGGCCGTTGATCGCCAACTCCAGACTGCATGCGGGTCAGCGCGAGAAATGGGCCGGGAGGCCGCATGGCACAAAGAAAGTCCCCGCCAAGGCCTCAAATCGGGCGCATGAGCGCCGTTCGGATGCGATGCTGCCCTTCCCTCTGGGTGAGTCGTAAAAGCGGCTCCACGGCCCGATTAAGGGTCTTGCTGAGGCTCTTTGGCGGTGGCTGGCGCTGCGCCTTCATCCGAGTCGCCTGCCTCCAGTCTGGGTTGGGATGCCGCAGTTGGGCTGGCGGGAGGCCAAGGCGCCTGCATGTGATTCTCGACTTCGGCGCTGATCTGATCAATCAGGTCGGACGGTTGCAGATGCAGTGCCGGGCCTCTCAAGATGGATCGAGGCAGCGCATCAGTTCAGACGGCGGAACCCCGAGCGCATAGGCGATCCGCGCGATGTTGTGCAGGGACAGGTTCCGCTCGCCGCGCTCCACCGAGCTTACATAGGTGGTGTGGAGGTCTGCTCGCTCGGCCAAACCCTCCTGCGTCAGTTGTCGTGCTTCCCTGAAGGATCGCATCGCAGCACCGAATGCAAGCTGAGCTTTCTCCTTGGAAGGCGGGTTGACGAACACACGGCGCACAGTTCAAGTCTTGCCGCGTACAGACTATGCGTACACAGACGATAAGTCTGATCTGTGGCATTCTCGGCGCTCCACTACTTCATCCTTGGAGGGAATTCATGGGGAACGAGAGAGCCGAAGCGGAACTATCGGGGGGCGACTGGCTCGTGGCGGTTCTGAGCTTTTTCCTGACGCCGCTGGTGCCGCTGCTACTGGCCATCTACAACTTCATCCGGGGGCGGAAGAGGCGAGGACTGCTCTACCTTTCCGTCTGTGGCGTAGGTGTTCTGGGCATCCTTGCTCTGACCCTCACCCGGGTGTAGACGTGGCTTCGTGAGAGAAAGGAACCTGCATGGAACTGACTGGACTTGTGATAACAGTGGCGCTCGTGGTTCTTGCTTGGCGAGAATCAAAGGCAAGTACCCTGCGGAATACTGCAGAGCAGGCAGTATGGGCATGCGAGAGAGAAATCCAGAACTTGCGCGGCGCCATCATGGGAGGCGCTGGTAAAGAGGTGTGGCAACGCGACGTGTGGGAGCGAAATCGCCAGGACCTTCTGAGGGCGCTCGACTACTTCCACAGCGCGCGGCTAGGCAGCAAGTACGACAGGGAACTGCAGCACAGATTCATCCCATCTTTTCAAGATCAGGTCGAGTGGGAGAAATGGGGCATTCTTGCGAGAGGCCCGTATGCCAGCCAGCAGGGACGTTAGACCGTCGCGGAGGACATCATGGGGCTAGGTGTAAATGCAACGTGCGACTGCGGCTACTTTGAGTCGGACCTGAGTCTTGGTGGGAATATGGACGGCACATGCATGCTGTTTCCGGCCTTATGCCGCCAGTGCGGGCGGATCGTGACCGTCGATGTGGCGCAGCAGTCCGCCTCCTGCCCGTTCTGCCGTGGCTCGGATGTTGTTCGTTACGATGCACCGAGCCTGTCTGCCGACACGAAAGCCGGAGAGGCGGTGCAGTGGGGCGCCGATGTTCTGAGGGACTCTGCGTACTTCTGCCCGAAGTGCGGGGAGTACAACCTCGGATTCGCTGGCTCAGGCGACTTCTTCGACTGACTCAGGGCGCGGCGTTGGCAGCGTCGGCCCCTGAGCAGTACCGCTTTACGGTGGCCGTGCTGAGTCCCCAGCGTGCGGCCGTGGCGGCGATGCTGGCCCCATGTTCCTGGCGCCAGGATGCCACGGCGGCGGCGTCGCCCGCCTTGGGACGGCCCAGGCTGGCCTTCCCCCGATGCGTGAAGCCCGTAGCCGCCAGCGACTGCCGGGCCGCTTCCCTGCCGGCTTCCGTCCGCTCCCGGATGCGCTGGCGCTCCATGTCGGCCACCTGCGCCAGCACGGCCAGGATCAACTCTCCAGCCCCCTTGGCGATCCGGCCCAGGCCATGCACCTCCACGGCCACGCCCCTATCGAGGAGCGCCCGCACCATGGCCTGCACGTCCAGCGCATCCCGGCCCAGCCGGTCCACGGCGTACACGTGCAGGGTGTCGCCCTCGCGGATGTAGGTCAGTAGCGCCGCGAAGCCCGGGCGCTGGGCAGCAGGGACGCCACCGCTGACCCCTTCGTCCTTGAATTCCTTGTCGAAGGGGCCGCCCATTGCCAGCCGCTGGGCTTCTATGGACTGGTCGGAGGTGCTGACACGGTAGTAGGCGAGGTGGCTCATGGTGTAGTTGAATGGATCAGAAGATGGGTGACATTTTGATCCATTCAAAAGATACCGTCAAGCCATTCTGATCCATAGGCTGGGCGGTGCCGTGGCCCATAGGCTCACAAGGTACAAGTTGTGATCTTGGTGGACCCTGCGTCTCCGTCCCCGTCCCGCCCCGCTCCGCCCGGCTCTGGCTCTGGCTCTGGCTCTGGCTCTGGCTCTGGCTCTGGCTCTGGCTCTGGCTCTGGCTCTGGCTCTGGCTCTGGCCCGGGGGGGGGGTGGCGAAGCCCTGTGCTGCTTTCAGGTGGTGTCCTTGTGCCGATGCTGAAGGAGGCGCCATCAGCGGAGGGCGCGGCAGCCGCCTAGGAAGCCCGTAGGGACGCGCAATTTGGGAGGCCCCCCACAGGGAGGGAGGCAAGCGAGCGCGGCGCCTGGGCCGCTTGCGGGGCCTTCCTGGGCCTGTTCTGAGGGAGGGGAGGTACGGGGGGCGCGGGGATGGTTGAGCTTGAACCTGGGGCCTCGGAAGCACGGCTCATTTTTGTGGCCTTGCCTCTCTGGGCGCGCGAGGCACATGCCCGTCTTCCTTGTGTCATTGTTCCCACAACAAGTGCGCGCTCTATCTGTGTTTGTCAAATTCAATTGGCGGAAAGCAGTTCTTTCCGATACCCTCAATTCCAAGACTGTGGGTAACTTTGTGGATAGCCGGTTTGCAACATCTTAATAAGAGGGGATTGGAATGAGATTTATTACTGCACAGGGTTTGGTATGACCGTTGATCTTCAGCGGGAACTTCAGACCTATCAAGCCAAGCTGCCCGAGATGCTTGTCGGCCATGCCGGCGACTATGTTGTCATCCGCGGCGCACAGCCAGTCCACTACTCACCGACCTATGCTGAGGCCCTTGAATGGGCGTATGGCCGGTTCGGTTTTGATCGATTCTTCGTCAAGAAGGTTGCAGAGGATCAGGCGGTCGCCCATTTCACCCGCGACCTGGGTCCGTGCCGTACGTAAGTTCAAAGTACGGTCGGAGAGGTCCGATTCTTGAGGTGTTGATCGGCGCAAGTGCGCCGTTCGTCGATCTACTTAAGCGCGCAGGTCAGCCAGTACCCGTGCCCCTCAGGTTGCAACTGCTGGTGGATTCGGGGTGCGATACAACGACGATCAGTGACATGCATATGCGCTCGTTGGGCATCCCTGTCCGGGGTGCAACGGAAATTCGCACTGCTACCACGGACGCCTATGCCACGACCTGCGATACCTACGACATTGAACTGCGCATCGCTCCGATAGATGAACGACCATACGTTCTGCCAGCGATCGAAGTGATCGCTCGGCCATTTCATAACGAGACGATAGACGGCCTTCTAGCTCGCGACGTACTTGACACGTTGATGTTCACCTTGGACGGGCCGAACCATAGGTTCATGATTCAGTACTAGCGCGTTCCTTGCCAATCATTGCGAGAGTGGCGTAGCACTGGTGCGTGTCGCGAGGGGCATATCTAGGGGGGGTCATTCATCCGCCCTCAGATGCTGGACGGCGGCATCGGGGGAGTGCTATGATCCACTCGCCATGAACCCATCTCTAAATGCGACCCTGCCAGAGGAGTACATCCTTACCTTGAAGGCGCGCGTCCAAGAGTTGGAGGACCTGTACCGGAGGCTCCCCGAGGAAATTCGAGAAGTGCGGAAGAGGTATGAAGCTGCGCTTCTTTTCGCTCCGCCTGGGTTTGATCCTGAAGTTGCAGTGATTCGGGCGGTGAGCGTGCCTACGTCAGCCTCCTCTGCGCCATCGCTGCCGGCGGAGCAAGTGGTCGCGTTGGGCACGCCACAGGTCGCAACTGAAGATGCTATCCAAGAGGGGCGGATCGGATGGCGAAGCGCGATGCTCGACGTGTTGTCGATGGAGGGGCGCGGTCTTACGCACAAGGAATTGCTATCTATCGTTCGTCAACGATATGAGCTACCCGTATCCAATGGAGAGAAGGGTTTCTACAACGCGGTTGCAAAGATGATCAAAGCCGGCACTCTGGTAAAGCATGGCAATCATCTTTTCACTGCTGACTTGTTCGAGGATGCGCGAGCCCGTGGTGCCCTGCCTGATGAAGTTATGGTGGGGCGCCGGCCTGGGGGCTCGCCGGAACTCGTTCTGCAGGTCCTCCGGGCTCATCCCGAAGGGTTGTCGGCGTCCCAGCTAAGAGAGATTTTCGCGTCAATGCCGGAGGCTCCACAGAGCTTGTCGCGGCATGGCCAATATATCTACAACGTCCTCAGCACTCTGGTCGGCAACGCGCAGATTGTCCGAGAGGAGGGGGTTTATCGCCTCTCTCAGGAGAACAAGACATGAGGATATAACGCGTCCCCGACAGCAAGGCCTGTTCCTGTCGGGACGGAAGGAAAGGCCCTTGTAGTTCCGATATCTTGCGGAAGTCGAACTACAAGGGCCGTGGCAGGCCACCCTTCTGGGCGGCTAGTCCCCGCCTTCATGACGTAGGCGCATACCTACTGAAAGCGGCCAACGCTAATGAGACAGCGTTGGTAGCTGGTGACGTTCCCGTGGCCTTACCGAGCCAGCGGAGGCGCCTCCATACCTGTGCAGGTGCAGCAAGTCTACTTGCTGAGAGGCTCTTCCACAAGAAAGGCTGCGCCCCCTCGATTGGAGGCGAGTCATGCGCTACGCCAGAATCCGGGATGTGTTCGTTCATGCCTACCGCCGCTTCCGGTTTGGAAAGTGGGAGGCTGTACGACAGCATTACCGGTCTCATCCGAGACAACTTGAGTTGTTCCCGCGCTAGGCTGCTCTGGCTTGGCTGTCCGCCCTGGTTCGCCCCGGGGCGGACATTTTGCTGAATCCCGGATCGCACATATGGCGCGTCCCTCGACGTCGCGGCGTCTTGGCTCCAGGTACCCCAAAGCGGTACACTTTGCGAATACAGTTCGTCTACAAAACCCATTCAAATCAACGGCTTAGCGAAATTTGGTGCGTGTCGGTGGTTCGATTCCGCCCCAGGCCACCATCCCCTCTTCTCAGACGATCCCAAGACAGCTCAAAAGTCCTTGAAAATCAAGGACTTAGCCTAAAAAGGCGGCTCAGGCGGTATCGTTCAATCTCACAAAATCCTGTTCTTGCGTGTACCCATCGGTGTACCCCAGACTGCTTTTCAACCGCAGTCGATTTTGGGTACACCATGGGACAACTCAGCGAGCTTCAGATCAAGGCGGCAGCGCCGCGTGACAAGGAATATCTGCTGGCGGACGGCGAGGGTCTTTACCTTCGCGTTCGGCCGACTGGCAAGGTATGGGTCTACCGCTACAAGCAGTTTGGCAAAGAGGCCAAACTGAGCCTCGGCCACTATCCGGTGGTGTCGCTGGCGGCGGCGCGTAAGAAGGCGCGCGCCGAAGCCGAGAAGCGTGCCGACGGCATCGACCCCCGGGAGGCGCGCCGGGTGGCAGAGGAGCGCGAGCGCGTCTCCCGCATGAACACCTTCGAGCTGACGGCTCGCGCTTGGCACGCCCAGGCGAAGAAGGACCAGGAGTGGTCGGACGGCTATGCCCAGAAGGTGATACGCCACCTGGAACTGCACATCTTCCCGTGGATTGGCGCGCTGGCGGTGGACGCCATCGCCCCCACGGAAGTGGTTCGCTGCCTGCACCGCATCAAGGAGCGCGGCCACCTGGAGACGGCGCAGCGCGTGCGCGAAGCGGTGCAGCACGTGTTCCAGTACGCGGTGGACGTGGGGACACTGAGGCCGGGGCAAAACTTCGTGAACAAGGGCACCGGCGGCCTGCCGGCGCCGCGTGGCCGCCACTACGCGGCCATCACCGATCCCCAGGAGCTGGGGCAGTTGCTGCGGGACATTCAAGGCTATAGCGGCAACGTCATCACCCGCGCGGCCCTGCAGCTTTCGCCTTTGCTCTTCCAACGTCCCGGCCAGTTGCGCCTGGTGCATTGGGAGAACGTGGACCTCGACCAGGCGGTGTGGCGCTGCCCGCCGCAGAAGATGAAGCTGCGGGAGTGGAAGAAGCGCGACAGCCGCACGCCGGCCCACCTCGTACCGCTGCCGACCCAGGCAGTCGCCATCCTGCGCGATCTTCTTCCGCTGACCGGCCCCACCGGGCCGATATTCAAGAGCATGGCCAAGCGTTCGGAGAAGACGCGCTACATGAGCGACAACACCGTCAACAGCGCCTTGCGAACGCTGGGCTACGACACGAAGGAGCAGATCACCGGACATGGTTTCCGCGCCACGGCGCGCACCCTGATCCGCGAACTGCTGGGCTGGGACCGCGAGGTGATCGAGCGGCACTTGGCGCACGTGTCGGACGAGGAACTGGGTAGCAGCTACGACCGGACGACGCACTTCGAGCAGCGCCGCCGGATGATCCAGGTCTGGGCAGACTTGCTGGACCATCTTGCCGCAGGCAAGACGGTCTGGGCTGCTGCCGGTTTCGATGACACCTTGTTAAGGTGGAAGATGAAACCGGAGGTGGTTCATGGAGAGAAGAAGGACATTCAGCCGCGAGTTCAAGCTCGAGGCGGTCAGGTTGGTCACCGA
>Ga0182738_1001458_pt1 | contig 29671 bp, 27 predicted proteins | sample eDN5th30CBELigMG_FD_128876 | JGI IMG/M metagenome (GOLD analysis project Ga0182738, IMG submission 128876) | Enriched Miracle-Growth compost microbial communities from Emeryville, California, USA - eDNA 5th pass 30_C BE-Lig MG (version 2)... ...
TGATAGTTCTCTCTTTGATGTAATCGTGCACACCACTCGCCCTCCCTAAATTGGATGTGAGAAGTGTGAAATGAGACTCGCTTTTCGCTTCATCGAAATTCTTCATCCCGCACGTTTCCTTTCATGCTAATAAATAATACATTTCTCCATGCGGCAGAAAGCTTATAGTTACTTTCTGTACTTATTGTGATTAATCATGTCCTCAACTACATATCCATTGGCTGTAAACGACTCCTCACTCCAAACTTCATCTTTGTAAGGTTTGTAACAGTTTATTAGCTTGGGTAAAACTTTATGCAAAAAAATTTGAATAAGGACAAGATATTTCTTGATTTTTTTAAAAATTCTTTTATTTCTCCTTAAAAACACTATATTTTGCTGTATTCCCCCCCTTTTATTAAGCTTTAATTAAGCTTTCTATCCTAAAATGGCAGCATGATAAATAAAAAGCTTATTTAATTCTGAAACAAGGCTTTTTAATATAGGCTGTTTTCGCGAACTTTGTTGCTTTTCACCAAGTATGGAGCAGTGATTTCCGTTTCAGGGTACTCGCTTTCCGCAGGGCGGGCGTTTAAGCCTCCTCGGCGTAAACCGCCTGTTGAGGTCTCCACTGTCCCGCTAAACTAAGCAGGAGTCTTGCATATTCGCTCCAATCAACTAGCCTTGTTTATTCACTTCTCTCATTTACACAGCTTATGGAAAAACAACAATCTTTTAGAAAAGAGCCTTAATATAAGCAAAAATTTAATTACTTATAGAAAAGAGGGTATGAACTTTTTATGAAATCAAATAAAAAATTAAAATGGCTTATTGGGTTATCAAGTGTAGCAGCATTTACTGGATTTGTAGGAATCTTAAATAAATCAAATACGATCACAAACGCAGAAGTAGATTCATCGTCCTCATTAAATAACAGCAATGCCCAGACAGAAGAGACTATACCCAATAATCAGAATCCCTTTTCAGATGATAATAGCAGTTCATCCGGATCAGAATCTGCAAATGGCGACAATGGACAATCATCCAATAGCAGCGATTCTTGGGCAGGTGATTACGAGGGAAATAATTCAAATGATCTGAATAACGGAAACAGCGTTGAAAATGGAGCACAAGATTCATTTGGCCAGCAACCGCCTAACGGACAAAATAGTGGACAAAGCATTGAAGGACCAAACAGCTTTGAGCAGGGGCAAGAACAAGATGGGGCAATCAGTGGAAGAGCCTCCTAAACTTAACTGCGCTAGTGATAAAAAAGCTTATCCAGCCAACAAATAGATCTATTAAGCAAAGGATTTGATCATTATGTATGAATTTTCGTGTATGAATACTGCTGTACAGGCATTTGATTTGCCAGAAAATACGCGTCCCAAAGTAGAAAGGCTTTTTCGCAAATCAGAACAAACGCTGTCCCGTTTCCATCCATCAAGCGAACTTTCTCAGCTCAATCAGTCCCGCAGCATCCCTTTTGTTTGTAGTCCTATTTTATTTGAGTCAGTTAAAATTGCCCATTTATACTATAAAAAAACAAATGGATTATTTAATCCCTATTTGGGAAAACAAATGGCATCTATTGGCTATGACCGCAGTTTTGAAGAAATAGCAGCAATAAATATTCAATCTAATCAACTAGGCAATTTTCAAGAAAATAAAGCAACTATTAGCCTTAACGATGGCATGAAAAGCATCACTTTAGAAAGTAACATGCATATTGACCTAGGAGGAATTGCAAAGGGCTGGACTGCCCAATGTATCCAAGAAGTTCTCAAGCAAGATGGCTATAAGTCAGGTGCTCTTGCAGCAGGAGGAGATATTATTGTATGGGGGAAAAGCCAAAAGATTCGTTTAGAACACCCTTGCGATAAAGATGCTGCCATCTGCTCTTTTAACCTAACCATTGATGCAGGAATTGCCACAAGCTCTATTATGAAACGAAGATGGCAATCCTCGGAGGGAGACACCTATCATCATATTCTGGATCCGCGAACATCTATGCCATGCCATTCTGATTTACAGCAAGTTTCTGTTATCGCATCAACATTAACAGAAGCAGAAGTGTTAGCAAAATGCTTGCTGATTTTAGGATGGCAAGATGGACTAGCTATGCTGAGGAATTTCCATAAACCGCTTGCAGCTATTGGCTTAACTACAGAGGGAAAGCTTGTATCTGGCGGAAACCTCAGTCACTTTATAAAAGGAGGTTCATTCGTATGTTAGAGGAATTAAGCAATTTTTTCAATGTTTGGAATGTAACACGCGGAGCTGCCATTACAGCTTATATACTGCTATTTATCTCAATGATTGCAGGGATTTCTTATAAAATGCCGCTAATCCCGAAACGATATAATCAAACTGTTTTAGCGACCCATGAAGCAACAGGCTGGTTTGCTTTACTATTTGGCATGGTGCATGGCATCGTTTTATTCTTTGAAAAGAAATACACTTCCTATACACTTCTAAATATTTTAGTGCCCTTTACAGTAAAACATAATGCCATTTCATTATGCCTAGGAATATTCGCTTTTTATGGATTGCTGTTATTAATTTTATCAACTGACTTTATAAAAAAAATAGGGAAAAGAGTGTGGAAAACTATTCATTTTCTAGCATTTCCCGCCTTCTACTCTTCCTTATTCCATGGTATTTTCATTGGTTCTGATAGTGAAAGCCCAATAATGCTCAGTCTATATATTTTTACAGGGATTGCTGTATTGCTTTTAACGATATTGCGCATTTTATATGAATGGAGCCGGCGAAAGAAAATGCAGCCGGCAAATATGGATATTCAATAGAGTCAGCGCCTAAAATGTTTTAGGCGTTACTTTTTATCTTTTCAAGCTGCTATTCTACAAAAAATAATCTATTTCTGCTCTTTCTCCCACTTTTTTAGCTTCTTCGACTTCTTTTGCTTTTATTTCCCGAGAAATTTGTCTTCTTTTTTCATAAAGCTATTTTCGTAAAATTTGTTGTTTTTGAGGAGAAATACTGCAACGTTCCTTTTATCCATACTGTTGAAAGCAACAATCTTTAAAAAAACAAACTTTAATAGAAAGTTCTCTCCCTGTAAAAATAGCTTTTGATACTCTATCTACCATTAACTTAGCCAAAGAAAATAGCCTAATCCTCTTTATTTTTTTAAAAGGGATCAGGCTATTTTTAGATTATGCGTTTGGATTAGAGGAAACACTGCTTTCTGTATTGGTTTCTTCAGTATTTTCAGTAGATTCATCTGTTGTGGAATCTGTTGAATCTGTTGATTTTTCCTCTACAGCAGCATCTTCTTTACTAGATTTTGTGCTGTCTTCTTCTACAGCAGCATCTTCTGATTTATTTTCTTCTACTGTTGCGTCTTCTTCTGGAGTTGTGCTAGCACCTACTGTATCATCACTTTGTAGAGCGCTTAAGGATTTATCAAAGTAATCAACTGGGTTAACAGCTACATCATTTTTGCGAATTTCAAAATGGACATGCACGCCAGCTTCTTTATTGAATTGGCTTTGGCCACTTGTAGCAAGTGGGTCTCCTTTTTCTACTTGCGCCCCTTTTTCTACTTGAATATCCTTCACAGATTGATAAACTGTTTTAATGCCATCACCATGATCTAACACGATTGTATTGCCTAATACAGAATCTGTTGTTACATCTGTTACTGTACCGCTTAAAGAAGCCACAACATCAAATTCACTGTTATCCTTCATTTTTAAATCGATGCCAGTATTAGGTTGATACATATTATCGTAGAATACTAATGCATCCACTTGTTCTTCTTTGCTTTGGGTATTATCATAAAACTGTTTCTGTGTTTCCACTGCTTCTGGATCTGCCACCGGCCAAGTAAAGTTTTCTAATTCCTTGCTGACAGGCATTCCTGGATCATCCATTTGTTTTGTTGGGTTTTCTGTTGCATCATACTTAAAATCATCGCTATCTGATGCACTATTTTGATACCAAAGAACACCTGACAAAATAATTGCTGCACTTGCAATATAAACGGCTGGAAACGCCCAACGCTTTTTGAAGAAGCGTTTCACTTTTGAATCTGGAGAAGTACGTTTGTTTTCTTCCTCTCTCATTTTATCATCACCTCAGCAATCATTCTGAACAGATAATAAGAAATATATACATTTTTCCAAAAAAATTTTTTAAACTTATTTTTTGATAAAAAATAGAAATTTATTCATTATTTTTCAACTTATTTAATCATCTTTCATTTAACGGGCAATGCCCTTTCCTTCTATAAAAAAACGCGGTTGCATTGTTTTCTGTTTTCAGATTGGAATACGCTCCTAAACCAAAAGCTGCAAACCATAATGGTTTGCAGCCTCTTTAAACTCGTTATTTTTTTGCTGTATATTTTGCTAACAGACTATCCGCCTTTGATAGTTGAACGCCCTTATAATAGTACTTAACAATATCTTCATAAGACTTTCCTTCTGCCGCCATCCCATTTGCACCGTATTGGCTCATTCCAACCCCATGCCCATATCCTTCTGTTGAAATGATAATATCATTGCCTTTGCGAACCCAAGTAAAGTCTGTTGATTTTAAGTCTAATTTTGTTCTAATATCTATTCCTGTCAGCACCTTGCCGTTTATATTTACCTTGGCAACACGTTTCCCTTCTGTTCTTTCTGTAATTTCTCCAACTTCTTTGCTATTAGGCAATGAAACTCCTAATTTTTGTTCGAATTCTGCTACTGTTATTACTTTTTTCCCGCTATATTTAGGAGATTTTTTATCCCATGGACTTGCCACAGCTGTTAAATAGGGAATTTGGCTATTCCATACAGCACTAGAATTTTCGGTATACCCGTTGCTAGTAGAGAAAAACGTGGCATCAATAGGCGTGTCATCATATGTAAGAATCTGTCCAGATGTAGCTTGAACCGCCTCTTTGATTTTTTTCATTTTCCACTCATAATCGGCTGCTTTCCAAAGTTGCTTCAACTCATCATTGCTTTTGTAAACTTGATAATTGACAGAATCGCCAACTACAGCACCCTGAGGGAGATCAGTTGAACTGCTGCTCGCTAATTTTTTCACGATATAGGTTCTAGCAGTTAATGCTTGAGCCTTTAAAGCCTCCATTTCAAAATCTGCAGGCATTTCAGAAGCTACTACTCCTGCTACATAATCATCTAATGATAGCTTCTCTACCTTCTTTTGCGTTTCTCGATAAACAGCAACCTCTACAGCAGGTTCTGAAGCCTCCTTTGGTTTTTCTGCTTCTTGCTGTACATTTACATTTTCTCCTAATTTCCCACTCACCTTTTCTTCCATAAAGGGTAGCACTAAAATGGATGGTATCAATAAAGTAATGGCGAACAGAATTGCTCCTAGTACGATGAAAGGTTTGATTTTAATCATGTCTTAGCCTCCATATGAAAGAAAATAAAAAGATACATAGTAACTTCTCTCTAAACCATTCATATGGGCGGCAATAGACATTTATGCCAAGAAAATATACTTGTCCATCCTAAAAAAATTCCGATTATCCTCCTCTATTTAGCCCCTCCTCTCACCAAATGCCAAACTTAATGTTCTAAAAAAATTTTCAACATAATAACATTTAAATAGAAAGATTTTTCTGATAATTAAACAAACCTACAAGCAGCCCTTATTAAATCCACTCCTTAGCATCCATTAAAACCACTGCAGAGCTTCTTTAACCTTCCTTACATATATTTTATCCTCCAAGCCATTAAAACCTATTTATACGCCGTTTTAAGAGGATTCAGTGTCATCTTTATCATTTCCCTCCAAAGAGATACAGCTTGGCTTCAAAGATAAGGGCTATTTAATTAGGCTGTTTTCGTAAAGATGATGGCTTTTACATCCACTTTTTATAAACTTAGTGAAATGGAGCTCCTGTGGGAACAAGAGGAAAGCGAGCGTCTTAGAGCGCAATGGAACGAACTTGTTCTTACCATTTGACCATATTAAAAAACAACAAAGTATGCGAAAACAGCCTTTAATTAAAACAGAGACAAAATAAAAAAACTGTAAACCTGATTTATCCTTTTTCAGATAAATAAAGTTTACAGTATTATTGCTTAAGCATTTAAATCAGCAACATATGCAGCAGTTAATGTTACTTCTTCTTCTTCTGTTACTCTTTCAATATCTGCCCCTAATGCTGCAAGCTTTTCGTGGAAATTTACATAGCCGCGATCCAAGTGTTTTAGCTCTGTTACACGTGTAATGCCTTCTGCAACAAGACCTGAAAGAATTAAAGCTGCCGCAGCACGAAGATCAGTTGCCGCTACTTCAGCGCCTTGCAAATTAGTTGGTCCATTCATAATAACAGAACGGCCTTCGATTTTTACATCGCCATTCATGCGTCTGAATTCCTCTACATGCATAAAACGATTTTCAAAAACTGTTTCCGTAATCATACTCGTTCCTTTTGCGCGAAGCAATAATGCCATCATTTGCGATTGCATATCTGTCGGGAACCCAGGATGCGGCATTGTTTTGATATCTACAGCTTTTAAGTTCTCTGAACTTATTACACGGATGCCTTCTTCTTCTTCTTTAAAAACTACTCCCATTTCTTCCATCTTGGCAATTAAAGAAGACAAATGTTCTGGCACTGCACCTTGAACAAGGACATTACCGCCAGTAATAGCTGCCGCAACTAAAAACGTTCCAGCTTCTATTCTATCTGGAATAATAGTATGCTCCGCACCAAATAATACGTCTACTCCTTCAATATGAAGTGTACCTGTACCTGCACCTTTTACTTTTGCTCCCATTTTATTTAGGAAATTAGCTAAATCGACAATTTCCGGTTCTTTTGCAACATTTTCAATAATAGTAGTACCCTTAGCTAAAGTTGCAGCCATCATGATGTTTTCAGTAGCTCCAACACTCGGGAAATCCAAATAAATTTTTGCGCCTTTTAGGCGGTCTTCCACAGATGCTTCAATAAACCCATTGCCGACCTGTACTTTTGCTCCCATTGCTTCAAAGCCCTTTAGATGCTGATCAATCGGTCTTGATCCAATGGCACAGCCGCCAGGCAATGCAACTCTTGCGCGGCCATTTCTTGCAAGTAATGAACCCATTACTAAAACAGACGCTCTCATTTTGCTAACATATTCAAACGGCGCTTCCACACTCAACTCTTTTGATGCATCTACAATTACTTCATTATTCTTAAATTGTACTTCTGCATTTAAGAATCTTAATACTTCATTGATTGTATAAACATCTGAAAGAGTCGGAACTGATTTTATTACACTTTTCCCATCACTTGCTAATAATGTAGCGGCGATTACAGGCAAAACGGCATTTTTTGCGCCTTCTACTTTAACCGTTCCATTTAACCTTTTCCCGCCGCGGACGATGATTTTATCCAAAGTCTATTCCCCTCCGCGTCCAATATCTCTATATTAATATTCAATCGTTATGATGGGTGTGCCAACTACAAAGGTAGTCTTACCGCCCATTCCTTGTTTTCTTATCCCTACTTGTACATTTATTGCTTCATTACTGTTATTAACCTTCTCCTCAAAGATTTGAGTGTAGGCAGAAACCGATATAAATTCATCTTCTTTTAAGGCCTCTACTTGTTTAGCTTGAAATGCCTTTAAAATATGGTTGACATAATAAGGCAAAGACTTATTAATCTTATCATTGAATTCGCCTTTTATACAAGAGAAAATTGCGGGTTTTTCCTGAAATATCGCAGAAATATTTGCCTCTATTTCCTTCTGTCTCTCTCCCTTTCTAAATTTTGTAAAATCATTCCCCTTTACCTCATATATAACATATGTTTGAGGAAGCTCAGTTGTTAAAGAAGTCGAAATAGTAATGGTTTCTTCCACCATTTCATCAGAAGAAATAATAGCACGCAGTATTCTGCTCTGTTTATTTTTTGATTCCTGCCATTTTAGTTCAGGAAATTTGTTATTTAAAACTTTTTGATATTCCTTGGTATCCATATTTTTTTGTGCATTTTCCAACTTTTCTCTTGCATACAGAGACCATTCATTGATTGTAATATTTTTTTCTTTTTTCAAGTACTCATTTATAGTAAATAAATCTAGCTGCTCCTTTGCATTAGTGATGTTATTCCCAAATGCAAGTACAGCCAAACCCATTAAGATAGTTAAAACAATAAAAAATATATTTTTTTTCATTGAAAATTCCTCCCCCTTACTACCATTGTTTCCGTAGTAAGAGAATGCATACAAAGGAATTATCGTCACTTTTTGACAAGCATATATTTTTTAAAACATGCTTATACTATCTTTTAGATGCATGCAAAATGAATTGTACTGAAAAAAAACCAAAATGAAAACATGTATGAAGACCTATATTTGTATGTAGATTTATCCTTTTTTCTTTTTTATTGCATAATTAATGGCAATTGCTGAGACCACAGTAAGTAGTCTAAAAAAAAGTTGCTAACAAGCGAGCCAATAATAATAGACAATAACACATACAAAACTCTTGCCTGAAATACTTTATTTGCGCGCAAAAACTTATCAAAATTTAATGATTGCAGCGCCCACCAGGCTAGTGCAATAAAAATGATATGCGCAATAATGCTCAATAATGCTTGCTGTCCAAAATCTGAGATCAACTAGATACATCCTCCCACCTAATCATTCCCTAGCACTAACTCTTATTTGACGATTTAGTCCTAAAAAAAGTTTCACCTTTTTCTACTTTCTTTTCTATTAGCATTTCTTTCCTGTCAGTAAAGAATTTGCAGCCTAAAAACTAGTTTCATTTTATAGGTTTTCTGCTATACTAATTTTTATTTCATTTTAAAATTCTTCAACATTTTAAATGGGTAAGACTATCTTCATATATCATAAAAAATACCTCTCCACCGCCATATAGGCAAAGAGAGGTATTTTTGTTCTTAATATTTTTTTTCCACGATAGATATACGATTCATTGCACGTTTTAGAGCAAGTTCTGCACGTCTAAAATCTACATGTTCATTTTTTTGTTCATATAATCTTTTTTCTGCACGTTCCTTAGCTCGCAAAGCACGATCATAATCAATTTTCTCCGCAGTTTCAGCAGATTGGGCAAGAACTGTAACTTGATCTGGACGAACTTCTAAAATGCCTCCATTAACAGCAATATATTCAGAAGCTTTCCCCTTCTTCAATTGCACCGCTCCAATTTTTAATGGAGCAACCATCGGAATATGACCGGCCAATATTCCTAGCTCTCCACTTTCTGCTTTTGCGATAACCATTTCAACATCTGACTCATGCACCGGGCCATCAGGAGTTACTACATTGACTTTAATCGTCTTCATTTCTACCCCTCCTGATTAATGTTAAACTTCAACACCCATTTTTTTTGCATTTTCAACTGCTTCTTCAATGCGTCCTACTAAACGGAAAGCATCTTCTGGAAGGTGGTCATATTTCCCTCCAAGAATATCTTTAAATCCTTTTACCGTTTCTTTTACAGGTACATATGATCCTTTCTGACCCGTAAATTGTTCAGCCACATGGAAGTTTTGTGATAAGAAAAATTGAATTCTTCTTGCACGGTGTACAACTAGTTTATCTTCATCATTTAACTCATCCATACCAAGGATACTAATAATATCTTGAAGCTCTCTATAGCGCTGTAATGTTGACTGCACTTGGCGAGCAACATTGTAATGCTCTTCGCCTACGATTTCTGGAGACAATGCGCGGGAAGTAGAAGCCAACGGATCTACTGCTGGATAAATCCCCATTTCTGTTAACTTACGTTCAAGGTTTGTTGTTGCATCTAAGTGAGCAAATGTTGTAGCTGGAGCCGGATCCGTGTAGTCATCCGCTGGTACATAAATTGCTTGAATAGATGTTACAGAACCAACACTTGTTGATGTAATGCGCTCTTGTAATTTACCCATCTCTGTTGCAAGAGTCGGCTGATACCCAACTGCTGAAGGCATGCGGCCAAGAAGGGCTGAAACTTCTGAACCCGCTTGAGTGAAACGGAAAATATTATCAATAAAGAATAATACGTCCTGTCCTTGCTCATCACGGAAGTATTCTGCCATTGTTAACCCTGTTAATGCAACGCGCATACGTGCACCAGGTGGCTCATTCATTTGTCCGAATACCATCGCTGTTTTTTTAATTACGCCTGAGTCAGTCATCTCATGATAAAGGTCATTTCCTTCACGAGTACGTTCACCTACACCAGCAAATACAGAAATACCACCATGTTCTTGCGCAATATTATTGATTAACTCTTGGATTAGAACCGTTTTACCTACACCAGCTCCACCAAATAATCCAATTTTCCCACCTTTAATATAAGGAGCAAGCAAGTCTACTACTTTAATACCAGTCTCTAAAATTTCAATTTGTGTAGAAAGTTGTTCGAATTTCGGAGCCTCTCTATGAATAGAGTCACGTCTTGCTGAAGCAGGAATTGCTGGATCTAAGTCAATTGTATCTCCTAATACGTTAAATACGCGGCCTAATGTTACATCTCCAACAGGAACTGAAATTGATTTTCCTGTGTCCTCTACTTGTGCACCTCTTGTTACACCATCTGTTGAAGACATCGCAATAGTTCTTACTGTGTTATCGCCTAAATGAAGGGCCACTTCAAGAGTTAAATTGATATTAGAGTCGTTGCTAACTATTTTTAATGCATTATTAATATCAGGTAAATGGCCTCCGTCGAACTTAACGTCAACAACTGGTCCCATTACTTGAAGAACTCGTCCTAAGCTCATTCTATTCCCTCCTAAACCTTTTCTTAAAGCGAGCATGCCTAAATATTATTTTTCCCTTTGATGGCTTCTATTGGTCAATTTCATGAAGCCCAAGTGCCAAACTAATTTTAGGCATCCTCTTTCCTAGCTAATAGGAACTTTATTCTAACGCTGCAGCTCCACCAACAATTTCTGTAATTTCTTGTGTAATTGCCGCTTGTCGCGCACGGTTATAAACTAAACTTAAATTATCAATTATTTCTTTCGCGTTATCTGTAGAATTTTTCATCGCTGTCATACGCGCAGAATGTTCACTTGCCTTACTGTCTAACAATGCACCGTATATTAAACTTTCTGCATATTGAGGCAGTAATGCATCTAGAATTTCCTCTGCTGACGGCTCAAACTCATAGGACGTCAGTTTCACTTCTGTATTTCCTGCATCAGTCAGCGGAAGAATTTTTTTCTCCACCACATCCTGCTGAATAGCACTTACATAATGGCTATAAAAAATATTCAGTTCATCAAACGTTCCATCCGCAAACATGCCAACAGATTTACTGGCAACATCCTTAATATCTAAGAAATCCGGTAAATCCGGCAGACCAATAACATCTAAAACAATGTTATGGTCTTGTTTGGCAAGAAAGTCACGGCCTAATCTGCCAATCACGATAATGGCATACTCATCTTTTGACTGATGACGTTCTTTTATCGTTTGGTTCAGCTTTCTTAGCACATTACTATTATAGGCTCCTGCCAACCCACGCTCTGACGTAATAATAATATATCCTGTTTTTTTGACAGGTCTCTCCACAAGCATTGGATGAGTTGCACCTGCACTGCCTGCTGCAACAGAGTGTGTGACTTCTTCTATTTTCGTCATATATGGAGCAAAAGCTTTTACATTTAACACAGCTTTATTCATTTTAGCTGAATAAACCATTTGCATGGCTTTTGTTATTTGGCTCGTCTTTTTTGTAGAATTTATACGAGATTTTATATCACGCAATGATGCCAACGGTTCTCACCACCATTCATAAGTTTATCCTCTTACTCTGATGCTACAAACGATTTTTTAAACTCATTAATAGCAGCTTCCATATCTTCGTCAGCTGGAAGTTCCTTTGTTGTGACAATATGATCCAATAAGGTTTTACGATTATGATCTAGCCAGTTTAAGAATTCTTCTTCAAAACGTCTAATATCCTGAACTGGAATATCATCAAGGAATCCACGTGTAAGAGCATAAAGAATCGCTACTTGCTTTTCTACTTTTAGTGGTTTATTTAAATCCTGTTTAAGCACTTCTACAGTACGTGCTCCTCGATTTAATTTATCTTGTGTCGCTTTATCTAAATCTGATCCAAACTGAGCAAATGATTCCAGCTCACGGTATGATGCAAGGTCAAGACGCAAGGTACCAGCCACTTTTTTCATCGCTTTGATCTGTGCTGAACCACCAACACGGGATACAGACAAACCAGCATTGATTGCAGGACGAACCCCTGAGAAGAACAAGTCAGACTGCAAGAAAATTTGTCCATCTGTAATTGAAATTACGTTTGTTGGGATATATGCAGATACATCCCCTGCTTGTGTTTCAATAAAAGGAAGCGCAGTGATAGAACCGCCGCCTTTTGCATCACTTAATTTCGCTGCGCGCTCTAAAAGACGTGAATGCAGGTAGAATACATCCCCTGGATATGCTTCACGGCCTGGAGGACGACGCAATAATAATGATAATTCACGGTAAGCAGATGCTTGTTTTGATAAATCATCATATACGATAAGCACATGTTTGCCGTTGTACATAAACTCTTCGCCCATTGCCACACCAGCATATGGAGCTAAATATAATAGCGGAGCAGGCTGAGAAGCAGAAGCAGTTACTACGATAGAGTAATCCAACGCACCATGTTTACGAAGCGTTTCAACCGCATTACGCACTGTTGATTCTTTTTGCCCAATCGCAACATATATACAAATCATATCTTGATCTTTTTGGTTAAGAATTGTATCAATCGCTACGGATGTTTTACCTGTTTGGCGGTCACCAATAATAAGTTCACGTTGTCCTCGACCGATTGGAACAAGCGCATCAATTGCTTTAATACCCGTTTGAAGCGGCTCACTAACAGATTTACGATCCATAACGCCAGGAGCTAAAAATTCAATTGGTCTTGTTTTGCTTGCATTGATTGGTCCAAGTCCATCTACTGGTTGTCCCAATGAGTTCACAACACGCCCAACTAATTCTTCTCCTACGGGAACTTCCATAATTCTTCCTGTACGGCGCACCTCGTCTCCTTCACGAATATCTGTGAAAGGACCAAGGATAATAATACCTACATTACTTTCTTCCAAGTTTTGAGCCAATCCCATTACACCATTTGAAAATTCAACAAGTTCACCAGCCATACAATTATCGAGACCATGAACACGTGCGATACCGTCACCAATACTAATAACCGTACCCACTTCACTTACTTGAACTTCAGATTGGTAATTTTCGATTTGCTTTTTTATCAGAGCACTAATTTCTTCTGCTTTGATGCTCATGCGTTTCACCCCTATCCAAAAAATACTATCCTAGTAATTGTCGTTGTAGACGATTCAGCTTGCCTTGCAGGCTGCCGTCAAATATTTGATTGCCTATTCGAACGATAATTCCACCCAATAGGTTGGAATCAACTATATTTTCAATATTAAGCGATACTTTGCCCACTTTAGCCGCAAATGAAGCAGAAATTCCTGCCTGCTCCTCATTTGTCAATGGTCTTACAGAATATACTACTGCATCTGCTATTCCTTTTTCTTCATTAATTAATTGAAGAAACTGATCACATATGCTAAGAATGTAGTCTTCGCGATGGCGGTCGATCAATAGCATCAATAAATTCTGTACATGGCTGCTCGCCGAAGCAAAACCTTCTCTAATGATTTCCTTCTTTTGCTCTAAAGAGATATTAGGAGATTTTAGAACCTGATGCAAATCAGTTGAATCAGTCACTAATGCTTTTACAACACGAACTTCCTCTTCCAATTGATCGACGTTTCCATTTTCTTTTGCGATTTGGAAAAGGGCTAAAGCGTAGCGCTTTGAAACTCCTATATCCATCATCGTTTTTCGCCTACCTCTTGTATGTAGTCATGTATAAGCTTCTCTTGATCTTGCTCGTTCAATTCTTTTTCAATAACTTTTGAAGCGATTAATACAGATAGTGACGTTACCTGATCGCGAATCGCTGCAACTGCTTTTTCCTTTTGCTGCTCAATTTCAAGCAATGCGGAATTTTTAATGCGCTCTGCATCTTGCTTTGCATCGGCAATAATTGTTTCCCTTTGTGCATCACCTTGAGCTTTCGCTTTTTCCATTAAATTTTGTGCATCTACTCTTGCTTCTTTTAATAGTGCACGCTGCTCTTCTAACAGCTTCGCAGCTTCCAAGCGGCTTTTTTCTGCTGATTCCATTTCATTCGCCACAAACTCTTCCCGCTGTTTCATGATGCCCATTAATGGACCCCAAGCCAATTTCTTTAACAAAGCAAGAAGCACGATAAATATAACAAGCTGAAAAATTATATCTCCACCATTTATTCCATGCTCGGCCGCAGCATCTGCAGCACCTAGAACTAAATTGTTCATTAACACTTGGTTCACTCCCTTCAATACTTTACCATCTTATTATTTTAGAACATAAAGGAAAGGCGAAGTTCTTTTTAGAAGATTCTCTTCGCCGATAAGATAGAATTATGAATTAGCGGTTTAATACCATGAATGCAATTACAACCCCGATAATTGGAAGTGCTTCTACTAAAGCAACCCCGATGAACATTGTTGTTTGAAGTAAACCACGTGCTTCCGGCTGACGAGCGATACCTTCCACTGTGCGTCCTACGATTAATCCGTTACCGATACCTGCTCCTACTGCTGCTAAACCAATTGCGATTGCTGCTGCTATTAGATTCATTTTATTTCCTCCTAATTTATCATTTTATTTATTTTTTGTTTCGCCTTTTACTAAAAAAGGATATATATTAATGGTCATGGCTAACTTTATGAGACATGTAAACCATTGTTAACATTGTAAAGATGTACGCTTGAATGGTACCAACAAATATAGAGAAGCCTTGCCACACAAGGGTTAGAGGGATAGCAGCTATAAAACCGGCTACTCCTACTGAAGCTAAGGATCCCACTAAAAGAGACAGCAGTAATTCCCCTGCATAAATATTACCGTAGAGACGCAAACCTAGAGTAAGCGTGTTGGCAAACTCTTCTATGATTTTCAAAGGAAATAGAAACTTCATTGGACTAATAAATGTTTTTGAATATTCTTTAAATCCTCTTTGTTTAATACCATAATAATGGGTAAGCGCAATAATCATTACGGCAAGCGTTAATGTAATAGTCGGATCTGCTGTCGGCGATTTCCACCAAAGAACTCCATCTAGTACAATAGCAAATGGCAATCCTAGCATATTTGATACAAAAATATAGAATATAACAGTGATTCCTAACACATGGAATTTCCCACCATCTTTCCAGTCCATTGTACTGTTGATGATATTTTTCACAAAGTCCATTACCCATTCCATAAAGTTCTGAATCCCTGTCGGTTTTAATGCAAGCTTACGCGTTGCAAGGACCGCGATGAGAAGTACAATTGCGCTTGCAATAGTAATCATCAAAACATTTGCTAAATTGAACCGCAAAAACTCAACTCCAAACAAATAATATATCTGTTCTTTATGTTCCAATCATGTTCACCTCTCTTTTTTGTTACTACCTATTCCAATAGTATTTATTAAAAAATCTATCATAATGACAACATATGAAGTCATTAATCCAATAACCACACTAATTAGATGAATATGTTCTGGAAATTCCAAAGCTAGCGCTACCCCAAAAATAGCAGCGGCCATTCTTGAAAGCATGCCTAAAGAGCGAGCTTTTTTGCCCTCATCAATCGCTTTACTAAATTTCCCCATCCTTCTAACTAGCAAAAACATGTTAAAAAAGCTTAAACCAGTTCCAATTATCAGCCCTAAAAAAACTGGCTGGAACGGGGTCAAAGCCCACCCTATTAAATATAAAGACAGTAAAAAAGATATGTATCTACCTTGTCTTTTAAGCATTTGCTTAATTTCCAGCATAATTAGCCAAGCTCCTGATCACTTTCTTTCTACAAGAATAGGTTATCATCGAACGGCAGTTTCGCAAGTTTCCCCCAGAAAAAACCATTTGCAAAATGATTATCCCCGCGAATTCCAGCTCTATTACAGCATTAATTTATTCATTTTATAGAAAAAATCAGCTGAAAACCCTGTCATTCTCTCTTTTGTAAGCATACAATAAGCTAATGTCAATGTCAATTAGTATTAACAACGTGAAAACGCTACAATTGCAACTTTCACCATATATTTATTATACTATTTTTGAAAGCGGATACGTTATTTTTCTACTTTTTCTTTTTAATAAATAGTTGGATTTGAACAATAATATTATAGATAACTTTTCCGCTATACGTTTTTAGTTATTTCCATTTTTACGAAGAATTAAAAATCATAAAGCAACTCCCTTTGATTATTTTTTATTGTATCATGGTTTTTTTGAAATTCTATCTATTTGAGAATAAGTTCACATACTTTTAATATCTATTCGTTTTCCTTTCCTGCTGAGATGGTTAATTCAGACTTTATTTTATCTTCTTGCCCCAACTTTTTCGCAAAAACTACCACCAAATAATTTCCTTGCCCCGGAATATTTTTTTCGCTTATTTTCTTTTTCAGCAGTCCTTTTCCGACATTCTTCTTCCAATCTAAAAATTGCACAAACGTTAAATTTTCCTTATTAAAAAGGGCAATGCCAAATTCTTCTGCTCCGCCAGGCAAATACACTTCATATTCGTATTTTCCTTTGCTGTCTTTAGTTAGTTCAAATCCCATTACTCTTGGATAACTCGGCTCTTCTAGCACATATAAATAAGGGATATGCATCTTTTTGCCTCCTGCTGTCATCTCTATTATTCCATCTTGAAGCTTTTTGCTAACAACATGACGATCCAGCCTCATTGTGATTGGCAGTTTTTTTGTTTCTCCAGCTTGCAAAGTAAAAGAAAGAGGCAATTTCCAACTTACGCCTGCCTGTTTTTTAGGAATATTAAAAGAGACTTTTTCTTGCTTATTCCCAACATTCTTTACGGTCATAAAAGCTGTATGTTCATGCAACTGATTAACTAGATGAAACTTTCCAAAGCGCAGTGAACCCGGCATTGCTAAAATATTGACTTGAATTGCTTCATTTACTTGCAATCGGCCAGCTCCCTGTTCATATACTTTATACCTCTGATTTTCCCTATCCATTATTGGTTTGGCTGTATTCATAAGTGCTGCCTTTACTTCTTCCGGCTTCCAATCGGGATGTGCTTCCAATAGCAGCGCACAGGCTCCAGCAACATGAGGAGCTGCCATACTTGTGCCTTGCAAAACCATATACCCTCCTGGAACTGTGCTATTTATCACAACACCAGGAGCAAGGATATCGGGTTTTATATCCCATGTCCTTGTAACAGGCCCTCTTGAGCTAAAATCAGCTAATAGATCTTTTTCCCATTTTGATTCTATTTTTGCAAATAGCTGCCCTCTTTTTAATTTTTTCTTTATATAAAGGCCTTCCTTTTTAGTTATTCCAGCAGCTGGTATAGGCAATACTTGCTCTAAACTCCCCATCAGAGGACCATTCTCATGATTATAGATAAGCACAGCCTTTGCACCTGCTTCAATTGCATTGTGCACTTTTTTTGTAAATGTAATTTTTCCTCTTTTCATTAAAACAAGCTTATTTTTTGCATTTTTTAAGCTTTCTTTTTCCCCTATTCCTCCATCTATTATCTCCACTGACGATAAAGCCTCCCACCTCCCACTGTTTTCCATGTTTTTTAAGACAACCTTTTCTTCATCTATTTTGATAAAATCCGTCTTGACATTTGGAGTGGATGCCCCAACAGAAATAGCTTCGCTTGCTGTCCCGGGAGAACCAACCGTCCAATCAAAAGGCCCAGAATTCCCTGCAGCCGCTACAGCCACAATCCCTTTTTCCACCGCTTTATTTAAAGCAGTGCTGATTGGCAAATCAGGCCCATTCACTTCACTGCCTAAAGATAAATTGACAATATCAACTTTATCCTTTATCGCTTGTTCAATCGCCGCTAAAATTTGCTCTGTTGTACCCGTTCCCCCTGGACCTAGTGCACGATATGCTATAATTTCTGCATTTGGAGCCACCCCCTTAATTTTTCCATCTGCCGCAATGATTCCAGCCACATGGGTGCCATGAAGTGTATTTTTTTCTCCTTGGCCAATCGTCTCCATTGGATATTTATCCTTGTCAACAAAATCCCACCCGCCTTTAAAATTTTTGCGCAAGTCAGAATGCTGATAGTCAATTCCTGTATCAATTACTCCAACCTTTATTCCCTTTCCTGTAAACGGCTTGGACATATGCCGCAATGTCGCACTGATAGGATCTGCACCAATTAGCTCCACTGGACCCTCTTCTTCCACAGCATACATTTTTGCTTCAGAGACCATTTTTACGGCTTGTTCTTTTTCTAGCTGCCGGATTTCTTCTGCATATCCCTCAATAGAAAATCCATTGAATATTTCATGAAATTTTGTTCTTATCGTTAAACTTCGATACTTTCCTAGCATCTGTTCTATCTCTTGAGGAGAATAGTTGTCTTTTGTTTCTACAATCGCGACTTTCTTTTCGTATGGATTATCTTTTGGCAAAGCAGGATAGTCCAATTTTTTTGCATAGCCATTCAACGTCCACATAAAAAAAATTAAGATAATGCTAAACAAAAAACATTTTTTCATCAAAATATTCTCCTCCTATTAAGCACATTTATTTACAGGTAAAATGCCGATTACTATACTTGTAGATACAAAAAAATTCTTCTTATATAGTTTAAGAAGAATTTTTTTGTATCTGCATTTTTAGTTTTCCACAGGGTAATCAAGATTATGTAATAGCAGCAAGCGATTCCCTATTCTAGATTGGATGCGGCCAAATCTATATCGGCTGATGCGGGGAACTGCTTAATATAAAAAAAGGCTGTTTTCATAAAGTTTGTTGTTTTTGAGAATACACACTGGACCGTTCCTTTCCGCGGGGAGCAGTCAAATGCCTTCCCCCTATCCACTCTACGTTTATCCACGCTTTTACAAGCAACAATCTTTTAAGAAACAGCCAAGAAAAAACCGAATCATATCATCATTCGGTTTTTTTCTATATTATTTTGTACCGAATAAGCGGTCCCCTGCGTCACCTAATCCAGGAACAATATAACCCTTTTCGTTTAATTTTTCATCTAGTGCTGCAATATAGATATCCACATCAGGATGCGCCTCTTTTAGAGCTTCTACGCCTTCTGGAGCTGCGATCAAACACATAAATTTAATGTTTTTCCCGCCTCTAGTTTTTAAAGAATTAATTGCCTCTACTGCAGATCCGCCAGTTGCCAGCATTGGATCAACAACAATAAATTCTCTTTCTTCTACATCAGATGGCAATTTCACATAATATTCTACTGGTTTTAATGTTTTAGGGTCGCGATATAACCCAATATGTCCTACCTTTGCTGCAGGAATAAGCTTAAGAATTCCATCCACCATACCGATTCCAGCACGCAAAATCGGAATAATCCCAAGTTTTTTTCCAGAAAGAACTTTTGATTTTGTTGTACAAACAGGAGTTTCAATCTCTATTTCCTCTAAAGGTAAATCTCTTGTAATTTCAAAAGCCATTAATGTTGCAACTTCATCAACTAATTCTCTAAATTCTTTTGTACCTGTTTTTGTTTCTCTAATATATGTAAGTTTATGTTGAATAAGCGGGTGATCAAACACGTATACTTTTGCCACTAATATTCACTCCATTTCCATCTTTTTATCCTAAATACACTTCTAATTATTCTACAGAAAAAAAACTAGAGAAGCAACTTGTCAGTTAATTCAGATACTTGGGTTTTAACTTTACTCTATCGTCTTTCCTGAAGCAAACTATTTTCCAATATACGAAAGGCCTGTCCCAAAATGGAACAGGCCTTTCTCTTTATCACGCATTAACTGGATTTTGGCCCCACCTCAAGATAAAAAGAGGAAATGAAAAATCTAGGTGGATAAAAACCTGGCCGTAAAATCCTGATTGGTTCAGCTAACAATCAGCGAAGATGAAGAAAATCCCACTGATTGAAGATTCACTTCATATCAAACTTTTACAGTTCTTTATATAATACAAACTTGCTTGTTAACGCTTCTACTCTTTTTGCTGCCTCTGCCAATTTATCTGCATCTTCATGGTTTTTTAGCGTAAAGCCAATGATAGAAGCGATTTCGTCCATCTCTTCTAATCCAAAACCGCGGGATGTAACAGCAGCTGTCCCAATACGAATGCCGCTTGTAACAAATGGACTTGCTGGATCATATGGAATGGTATTTTTATTTACTGTAATTCCTACTTCGTCAAGCACGTGCTCTGCTACTTTGCCTGATAATCCTAAGCTTTGCAGATCCACTAGCAATAAATGGTTGTCTGTTCCGCCAGACACAAGGTTTAGCCCTTCTTCCTGCAGCCCTTCTGCCAACCTTTTTGCATTTGCAATAATATTTTCTGCATATACTTTAAAATCTGGCTGCAATGCTTCCCCAAATGCTACAGCTTTAGCAGAAATAACATGCATTAATGGTCCGCCTTGAATTCCAGGAAAAATAGATTTATCAATCTTTTTAGCAAACTCTTCTTTGCATAAAATCATGCCGCCGCGTGGGCCTCTTAATGTTTTATGGGTTGTCGTTGTGACAAAATCAGCATATGGAACTGGATTTTGATGAAGGCCGGCTGCAACCAGTCCAGCAATATGAGCCATATCAACCATCAAATATGCTCCTACTTCATCCGCTATTTCACGGAATTTGGCAAAATCTATTTCGCGAGGATATGCACTAGCACCCGCAACAATTAATTTCGGCTTATGCTTAAGCGCCTTTTCTCTTACATCTTCATAATTAATATATTGTGTCTCTTTATCAACGCCATATTCAATAAAGTTGTACTGCACACCGCTGAAATTTACAGGACTACCATGCGTTAAATGTCCACCATGCGATAAATTCATACCCAAAACAGTATCGCCAGTTTCTAAAATAGTAAAATAAACAGCCATATTTGCTTGCGCACCAGAATGCGGCTGCACATTTACATGCTCTGCACCAAAAATTTCTTTCGCACGATCTCTTGCAATATCTTCTACGATATCCACATATTCACAACCGCCATAATAACGTTTCGCAGGATATCCCTCTGCATACTTATTCGTCAAAACAGATCCTTGCGCTTCCATCACTGCTTCACTTACAAAGTTTTCTGATGCTATTAATTCAATTTTTGATCGTTGTCGTCCTAATTCTTGTTGAATAGCTTGAAAAACGCGCTCATCTTGTTGTGCTAAGTGCTTCATTTATAATCCTCCCTATTAACTAACTGTTCATAATGAATCCTACTGCCGTAATTTCAATTCTATTCTAACATGTAATGTTTTTAAAAAGGAAGAAGAAAAATACGAATTATATAAATATATATAAATAAAAATGTTCGTTTTTATCTACCTTTCTTTTATTTTATATAGCTAATTTCTTTTATTTTTTTATTTTTACATTAAATTTTGCTATATTCAAAAAACTTTTATCAGAATTTATCAATTTAAATCTTAAAAAAGTTCATACTTCCCCATATCTTACGCAAAACATGAATGGACTTAATATTATATAAAAATAAAACTATTAGAATACGAATTACATAGATTCTAATAGGCCATTAAAAAAAAGATAACCATGAGGAAACGCTTAATAATAAAAACACCTTCTTAATGCACTGTCTGCCCCTTTCGCTTCAGATGCATATAAAAGGTGTTTCCTCATTTGCCTTTTACTAGGATATCTTTTAATGTTTAACAAGATTTGTTTTCATCTGTATTTTCATAAACAGCCCGAACGCCGCCTATTAATTTAGGCCGCGATTTAGCAAATGTTACATGGGCTTCGCCTAATTTTTTTAAAGAAGTGCGCACAGGTACAGCTACATGCTTAAGGTGCATGCCAATAAAAGTATCTCCAATATCTATTCCACCATCCGCTTGAATAAACTCCACCATTACCGGATCTTTCATATGATGGTAGGCATATGTTGCCATTGCCCCCCCTGCTTGGCGCACTGGAATAACAGAAACTTCGGCCAGCCTTTGTTCTTCCATTATTTCCCGTTCTATAACAAGCGCCCTATTCAAATGTTCGCAGCATTGGAAAACCAATGAAATGCCTGTCTGATTCTGAAAACTGGCCAATTGATCAAAAATAATCTGGGCAGCATCTATTGTACCAGCTGAACCAATTTTTTTGCCTATCACTTCACTTGTACTGCAGCCAACAACAAACAGACTATTTTTCGATAATTTCGCCTGCTCTTGATATTCATTCAGCATGATCTGCAGTTGTTCTTCTAAAGCTAATCTTTCATTATTCATCAAGACACTGCCTTTCGAATGATTTGATTAATTAACTTAAATGACTTTTTTCATATTCCGCAATTTTTTCTAGTCGAGCGCCATGTCTTTGGCCGCTAAATTCTGCTTGCAGCCACACTTTGACGATTTCACAAGCAAGCCCTGGGCCGATTACACGTTCCCCCATCGCTATAATATTGCTGTCATTATGTTCGCGGGTTAATTTTGCACTGTATACATCATGCACTAGAGCACAGCGCACCCCTTTTACTTTATTTGCAGCAATGCTCATTCCTATCCCTGTACCGCAAATAAGAATGCCGCGGTCAAATTCGCCGCTGGCCACCTTTTCTGCAACCGGCAGGGCATAATCAGGATAATCTACTGAAGATTTGCATTCACAGCCAAAATCGACATATTCTATTCCCATCTGCTCAAGCAAACTTATTATTTCTCCCCTTGTATTTATACCACCATGATCGGAAGCTACTGCCACTTTCATACCTATCATCCTCCCTCTTAACAACCTTATTTTCACATAAAAATATCAAAATAGAAAGATTCAAAAATAGAAATACGCAAATATCTCCTTGCATAAAGATAAGAACAAAATGCTCCTCTGTTTAAAGCTACCTTAAAAAGTGACTTTCTGCGGAAAATTTCCCGTATCTTTTCTATGTTTCCTGCATACCTCTTTAACCCTCTGCATGAATATATTTCACATATTATTACATAGTAAATCTTGAAATAGTCATTTTTAATTCCTCTGCTTGTTCCTTTAATAATAGCGAGAGCTCATCCACCTTATTGATAATGGCCGTTTGACTTTCTGTTATATCGGAAACCTGCTGCGCACAAGCAGAAGTCTGTTCTGCAACAGCGGCTACTTCTTGAGATTGTTGCGATGTTTGATAAATTTGCTCCATTTGGCTGTGCACAAGTTCTGTGATGCTTGCTACACCTTTTGCCATTTCCTTAATGGTTTCATTCATATAATGAAAAGCCTGATTTGCTTCTTCGCCTTTTTTTGATTCTTTTTCTGCATTTGCTACTTGTGTTTTTATTTGCTTGACCACATTTTTCACTTCTACCTGCATTCCTTTAACAAGCTCTGTTATTCCTTCCACTGCTTTGGCACTTTCATCAGCAAGATGCCTTACTTCCTCTGCCACAATGGCAAAGCCTGCTCCATGCTCGCCTGCTCTAGCTGCTTCAATAGAAGCATTTAACGCAAGCAAATTTGTCTGTGAAGCAATATCTCCTACCAATTTGATGATTTCCTCCACTTGATTCGCATTCACTTCTAATCTTTGAACAGACTGCAATGAATAATTATTTTCCTCCACTAAGGATTTCATCCCATTAATTAAAGAGATGACCACTTGATTGGTTTCTGTTAAATCCTTTATCATATTTTTGGAAATTTCCAAGGATGAATCTGCTTTCTTCTGAACAGCTTGCGCAAGCTCCATCGCTTCATCTACCGACACAGCTGTATCCTGAACAGATTGAGCAGAAACCTCTGATCCTTCTGCTATTTCTTTTACAGCTAATGCAATTGCAACCGTTTGCTCTTTTGCACAATTTGCTTCTGCAGACAATTCTTTTACGTTATCGTTTGTTTTATTAAAATTGCCTTCTATATTCTGCACCATTTCTCGCAAGTTAAAAAGCATATGATTAAACGCTATCCCTAATGATTTTATTTCATCATCTGATTTGGAGATTTCCGCATCCTCGCTTATATCTCCATGCGCCACCTTTAATGCTGTTTTTTCCAACCTTTGTAAGGGCTTTATAATTACACCAGCAGCGATAAACGCTAATACACCGGACCAAAAAATTCCGAGCATTAATGTAACAACAGTAAAAGCATAAGAGCTGACAGCTATACTGTCTGCTAACAATGGGTAAATTCCATAAATAAAAAGCGCGCTTGTAGAATACGTAATAAGGGCTAATAAAGTAATAAAAAAGACTAGTTTTTTTCTTAAGCTAAACTTATATCCCCGGCTGACTTCCATCATTATCTCCTCCAATCATTTTTCTAATTTATCCACTATACTTTGTATTAATAAGTCTAATTCTTCGAACGTTCTTTCATATTGCTCAACAGAACCGCCAAATGGGTCTAAAACATCCCCCTTTAAATCTCCAGCAGCAAACTCTTTTAAAGTAAACGTTTTCTCAGCAGAAGACGGATATTGCGAAAGAATTATATCTTTGTGTCCTTCTGTCATTGTCAGTACATATGTTGCCCAATCAAGCAATTCATTCGTAAGCAATGATGACGTATGAGAATGCTTCATATTTTTATTAAGCAAAACATGCTGTGCTTGATAAGAAGCTTCTGCTCCATTTATGGCAAAGATCCCGGCAGACTTCACTTCTACACTTGTTATATTCTTATTTTTTAAGATCGCTTCTGCCATCGGGCTGCGGCAAGTATTCCCTGTACAAACAAACAATACACGAACCATAAGCCATCCTCCTTTGATTATCTTCTTTCATTATAGATCAAATTTCCTAAATATTCTATTCTTCATCTTTTTCTTTTCATACTCCTTCTAATGGAATAGAAAAAATTTTTCCGCCGCCATCAGCGCTACTCTCTTCATTTAAAGCAGTAGAATTCCCTTCTGCTCAATGGACAACTTACTGTTAATAAAAAGAAGTCTTAATAAAAGTTTCAGCTTTAGCAGATTGTTTATTAAAAAAACAAACACTAGCTTGCCCGATCGTTACGATAGGAAATGAGCACTATAACCTCTGTTCTCTTTTATATCGGAATGTTGCAAAAAAGTTTAACTATCTAGTTTTTGCACTCCCTCTCGCCAGCCTGTAGACCGTTTCTTAAAAAATGCCAATTTTCCATATCCTATACTGGCTTTATTTCCAGTCAAAAAAAAAATCTAGGAAACTTCCATAGAAAGCAGTCTAGATTTTTTCGTTATTATATGTTCCACAGTAATTTTAATCCAAAAATCAGAAGAATTCCACCGCCCATCACTTCTCCATACACGCCTAATAAACCTTGTACTTTTCTGCCAATAAGTAAACCTAACCAAGTTAAACATGTTGCAGCTATCCCGAAGCATGCTAAAACAGCGACTGTCCGAGCTTGGTATATGCCCAAGCTTAACCCAACAGAAAAACTATCTAAACTGACACTTAACGCAAAAATCAATAAGCCAAAACCTACAGGAGTAATTCGGTAGCTGTCTTCCTCTTTAAAACTTGACCATATCATTTGTATACCAAGGACAACAAGCAGCCCCCCGCCAATTATTCCTGCTATTGCCCCAAAGTTATCAGATAAGAACTTTCCTGCTATTATGCCTAAAAGCGGCATAACTACATGAAAAATGCCAATAGTTAAACCAATTTTAAATATTTGCCTTAAACGGAGCTTATGCATCCCCATACCTAATCCAATAGAAAATGCATCCATCCCTAAAGCAAATGCCATGATAATTAGTGTAATTAATTCTCTCCAGTCTATAGACATATCTTTGCCTCCTTGGACTTGCTATTTAGAGAATATGCAGTACTGGGGCAATTTAGAATGCTCTAAAAGGAAAATTCAATCAGCTGTTTTTTCGCCTTTTTTATTACATCAATCATTTCTTTCAACACTGAAAAAAATAAAGAAGCTGCATATAAGCAGCCCCTTTTCAACCATATACCTAATATCTTTATTCTATTACCTGGTGTGCAGCCGCCTTGATTAATCTGTTCATAATAGCCTGGCCGACCCCTGCTTCGGGAAACATTTCACTATAAATAATATCCACATTTTTATGATTAAACGACCTTAATCCGTCATATAATGACGAAGCGACTGTTTCTAGATCGTCTCGGGCTCCACAAGCAAAAACATAATCCGCATCATAATAATATTGATGCTCATTTGTTGTCAGCACCCCTACTCTTTTTCCATTTTGTTTTGCTTCATTAATAAGCAGTTGAATTCTTTCCTTTGTGCCTTTTACTAAAAATAAAGGAACATCAGGAGCATAGTGACTGTATTTCATACCAGGAGCTTTAGGCTTTGCTTCTTTATCCGTTAACGATGAATCTAATCGGACTTCTCCAATGACACTTTCTATTTGTTCTAATGTAATTCCACCCGGACGAAGAATTACCGGAATTTGCTCCGTGCAGTCAATAACCGTCGATTCAACTCCTATTCCCGTACTTCCTCCATCTACAATGCCTGCAATTTTCCCCTCTAAATCTTCCTTTACATGCGATCCTCTAGTAGGGCTTGGTTTTCCTGACTGATTAGCACTTGGAGCCGCTATAGGCAAATTTGCTTCTTCTAGCAGCCTTAGCGCAATAGGGTGATCAGGCATGCGCACAGCAACTGTTGATAAGCCGGCTGTTGCATAGGAGGATAATGCCCCTTTTTTCATTCGAAAAATAATAGTTAAAGCCCCAGGCCAAAATTTCTCTATTAACTGCTTGGCGACAGCAGGAACCTCCTCCACAAATTCTGTTAACTGCTTTTGTTTTGCAATATGTATAATTAAAGGATTGTCAGATGGACGCCCTTTTGCCGCAAAAATTTTCTTAATCGCTTCATCATCTTTCGCGTTGCCACCTAGTCCATAAACCGTTTCAGTAGGGAATGCTACTACTTCATTTTGTTTTAAAAGATGAGCTGCCTGCTGTATTTGTGGACAACTATTAATATTATCCACATTTTTATCCACTTTCCAATACATCGTCTCCATTTTTATCCACCTTTTCAAAACTATTTTATTGTTAATAAAAAGCCTTTATTTCCGCGTTTTCGACAAAAACCACAAAATTTTTTATATCTATGCAAATAAAAATAGTGGATAAACTGTTAGTTTATACACATTTTGTGAATAAGTCATCCACTTTTGTGGATAACTTATTCTATTTATTCACATTTCCTAAATAATAATGCATATATTGCAAGTTATTCACAGTGGATATGTTTAGCACCGCTTTTGATTTTTTTATTTCTTCTGGCATGTTCTCTTTTCGTATCGGCTGAAATCCTAACAATGAAAATAAATGGATGGCACTTTTATTATTAATCATGCAATATAATGATTCAAGCTGACGCTCTTTTGCCAATTGAATAGTTTGCTGAAGCAAATATAATATATCCTCAGCAGTTGCATTGGAAATTACAAGAGAACGCAATAATCCCACCCTTTCAAAGGGCTCAATGCCAATTGTGCCAATCAGCTCACCAGCTTTGTCCTCCACTAATAAATAATAGCTTAACCATTTTTCCATATCTTTTGTATCCACTGCTGTTTTTGATAAAAAGGACTTTATTTTTTCCAAGTCACCTTGAGCTGCCTGCCGAACTGATTTTTGCATTTTTCTCCACCTCATTTTTTAGAAATAGAATTTCTGAACCTCTTTTATTCTATTTCTATGAGGAAAAAAGAAAAAAATGCTAGTTTATTTTACTATATTTTATGATAAAGTCTTTTTTTTAAAAATCGGCTGCTGTTTTTTTCCGCCTTCTTCTCGATCTCCCTCTAAGGTCGCTACTTGTCTATTCCTGCAAGAAGCAAGTTTTTTCTACTTAAGCATTATACTATTTCGTGAATAGATTTACTAATGGCCTTCCTAAAACGGCAGCTTATATAAAGCCGTTACTGCCCTATTCTCTATTATTATTAGCCGTTGCCGGCAAACTTCTTCTCTATCATACACCAGCTATATTACTTTTTTTGTACTTAATTTTGCCTGTGTAAATAATAATAAATAATCAAATCCGCCTGCTTTCGAATCTGTTCCTGACATGTTAAAACCGCCAAAAGGGTGTACACCAACTAATGCACCTGTGCACTTTTTATTAATATACAGATTTCCACAATGCATATTTTCTAGGGCATACTTTATGCGTCCCTCATTAGAGGAGAAAAAGGAACCCGTTAATCCATACTCCGTATTATTGTATACTGCTATGCCCTCCTGCCAATCAGCAACTTTTGAAATGGCCAAAACTGGACCAAATATTTCTTCCTGCATTATTTTTGCATCCTGTTTTACATCAGCAAAAATAGTTGGCTCAATATAATAGCCATGTTCATTTGTCCTATTTCCTCCTAAAAGAAGGGCACCTTCTTTTTTGCCAATTTCAATATATTTCATCACTTTCTCCAAAGCCCTTTCATCAATCACCGGACCAACCGAGGCATTTTGTACAGGAGATCCTACTTTCAGCAGACCTGCTATTCCCACTATCTTCTGTACCAATTCATCATAGATAGCTTCTACAATAATAGCCCGGGAGCCGGCAGAACATTTTTGCCCCTGATACCCAAATGCTGCTGCAACAATCGCTTGTGCCGCTGCATCTATATCTGCCGTTTCATCTACTACTATTCCATCTTTCCCGCCCATTTCTGCAATGACTCTTTTCAGCCAAATTTGTCCTGGCTGTACAATAGAAGCATGTTCGTAAATTCGGCATCCCACTTTTTTTGATCCTGTAAAAGACACAAATCTCGTTTTTGGATGTTCTACTAAATATTCGCCAACCTCTAAGGCATCTCCAGGAAGAAAATTGACAACTCCCTGCGGCAACCCGACTTCTTCCATTAATTCTATAAACTTGTAAGCAATAACAGAAGTAGTATCAGCAGGCTTTAAAATAACAGTATTGCCTGCAACAATTGCTGCGACCGTGGTTCCAGCCATAATAGCTAATGGAAAATTAAAGGGAGAAATTACAATTCCTACTCCAAGAGGAATATATGTAATTTTATTATCCACTTCTCCTGCAGTTGGATATAACGGCTGATGAACAGCTGTTTCACTTAGCCTAATCATTTCCCTTGCATAAAACTCTAAAAAATCAATTGCCTCTGCTGTATCTGCATCTGCTTCCGTCCAATTCTTTCCTGCCTCATACACCATATAAGCTGAAAATTCATGTTTGCGCTGGCGCATTAAGCTTGCAGCCTTTAATAAATACTCCGCACGTTCTCTTGGCTTTACTTTTTTCCACATCTCAAATGCGTAAAGGGCTTCTTGCATAGCTTTTTCGGCATAGTTTTTATTTCCTCTGCTCATAGCACCGATTACTTCATCCACATTTCCTGGATTAATGGATACTATCTTTTCTTCTGTTATGATTTTTTCTCTCCCAATAACTAAGGGAAACGTTTTTCCTAATTCCCCTTTTACCTTTGCTAACGCCTTTTCAAACGCCTGCTTATTTTCCCTCATTGCAAAATCTGTTAAAGGTTCATTTTTATATGGTGGGATTTTTTCCTTATTCGACATAGTCAGTCACTCCTTTATATATATCCAACTTATAAAATCGACATAAAAGGATCAGCTTGCTTGAACAAGCATTTATTATGCAGTAATAACCAGCGCAAGAAAAAGAGGCCGACCAGTTTTATGTTTATGTCGAAAAA
>Ga0182738_1001459_pt1 | contig 29668 bp, 26 predicted proteins | sample eDN5th30CBELigMG_FD_128876 | JGI IMG/M metagenome (GOLD analysis project Ga0182738, IMG submission 128876) | Enriched Miracle-Growth compost microbial communities from Emeryville, California, USA - eDNA 5th pass 30_C BE-Lig MG (version 2)... ...
CGCCGTCAGCGATGGCTATCTCCACGCCAGTTTCGATCTTCTCGCGAATATCGACCCGGCCGATGCCGCCCGCATGCAGGAAAATGCGGGGATAGCGGATCATACCTCGATCCATATCAACGGCTATCTGGTGCGCGGCGGCGGTCGCACGATCCTGATCGACGCCGGAGCGGGTGGATTCAAGCAATGGGGCGGCCGACTGAAAACCAACCTTCTGCTCGCGGGCATCCAGCCTTCCGAGATCGATGCGATCCTGTTGACGCATGCCCATCCCGATCATGTCGGAGGGCTGATGGACGCCTCAGGAACAGCCGCCTTCCCGAACGCCGAGCTTGTCGCCCACCACCTCGAAGTCGCGTTCTGGCAGGATGACGGCAATCTGAGCCGCGCGCCCGAGCGCGCCCACGGCAACTTCCTCTTGGCGCGACAGGCGTTCGATGGCTATCGCGACAGACTGCGCACTTTTGAGGGCGGCGAGGTGCTGCCCGGCATCACGGCAGTTCCGCTTCCGGGCCACACCGCCGGACACACCGGCTATCGTCTCGATTCAGGGGGCAAGAGCCTGCTGGTCTGGGGCGACATCGTTCATTTCCCGCAAATTCAGGTTCCGCGTCCGGAGGTGTCGATCGCGTTCGATCAGGATGCGCATCTCGCCGCCGAAACGCGAGCGAGGCTGCTGGATCTCGCCAGTTCGGAACGGCTGCTGATCGCCGGGATGCACCTTGGCGAGCTCGGGTTCGCGCGGATCGAGCGAAAAAAGTTGGCCTACGGTGTCGCATATGAGGCATGAGCGCGGGCTGTTGTCGGCGCGAGCTACGTTCGTAACCACAGAGCATCCGTCGCGGCGTGCTGGCCCTCAGCCCTTTTGCCGCTGTCGAGGGCCATAATGGAAGCGGCAACCGTTCACCCACGTTTACGCGCTCAAACCGCACGCAGCAGAAAATCTCTTACATGCACGACACGAGGATGGCGGAGCGCAGTCTTGTTCCAGACGAGATAGAGCGTGTTGTCCGGCCCCGGCCGCGTCGTCGGTAGTTCAACGAGTTGCCCGCTCGCCAACGCTTCGGCGCATAGATAGTCCGGCAACACGGTCCATCCCGTTCCGGCTAGCGCCATGCTGATCACGATGCGCAGATCCGGCGCCGTCACCACGGCCTGCATGTCGGGGGCCTTGCCAAAGACATGCTCGAAGAACGGGCGCAGCAACGGAAGGGCCTCATCATAAGCGATGCAGGGCAGCCCGCACAGGAGTTCGGCGGTGACGCTGCGCGCCTTGGTCCGCTCTGCAATGGTCGGCGCAGCGACCAGCACCAGGCGTTCCCGCCCCAGTTCGGCAAAACCGTGGACGCTTCCGTCCGGCGGCGACGCGGTAACGGCGAGATCGGCGTGGCCCGCATCTAGCGCCGCATAGATACGCTCGCGGTTGCCGGTCTGAATGCGTAACCGCAGACCTTCCGCGACGAGCGGTGCCAGGGTGGGGCCAATGCGTGCGGACAGATATTCCGCCGGGCCGACCAGATGGACGGTGCCGCTCAAATGGCTGGAGCGCGCCTGCGCCGCCCCCATGGTCGCCTCGATCCCGTCGAGCTGGGAGGCGATCGAGCGGGCGAGATCGTCGGCGGTGGCGGTCGGGGCAACCCCGCGCGCCTGTCGGATGAAGAGTGGCTTGCCCAGCATCTCCTCCAGCGAGGCGATATGGGCTGACGCTGCCGGCTGGGTGATGCCGAGACGCCCGGCCGCGCGGGTCAGCGAGCCGGCGCGATAGGTGTCGAGGAAGGTGCGCAGATAGATGAGGTAGTTCATGAACATCGAGCCATAGTTATTTCTATGGCTGATAGCATATGGAATTATTTTTGTCGCGATCTGTCGTGAGGCATGTTCCGGGCGACAACCGGAGTGCACCAATGAAAAACCAGCTCAGAATTCTTATGATCCTCACGTCCAGCGCCACGATGGGCGAGACCAACAAATCGACCGGCCTGTGGTTCGAGGAATTGGCGACGCCCTATTACGCCTTCCTTGACGCCGGCGCGTCGGTCACGCTGGCGTCGATTGGGGGCGGCCCGGCACCGATCGATGCCCGGTCTGTAAAAGCCGGGGGCGAGAACGAGGCCAGCGTTGACCGCTTCCTTGTTGACGAGACCGCAGCGAAGGCGGTGAACGAAACACTTCCGGTCTGCGCCATCGACATTTCGGAATATGACGCGGTGTTCCTGCCGGGCGGCCACGGCACCATGTGGGACCTGCCCGAGAGCGCCGAACTGGCCGTGCTGCTCCGCAAGGCATGGGCGGACTGGTGAACGTCAAGGACGAAAATGGTGTTCCGCTGGTGAGCGGCCGCCGCGTAACATGTTTCTCCGACAGCGAGGAACGCGCCGCCGGACTGGACGAGGCCGTACCTTTCCCGCTGGAAACCCGCCTGCGGGAACTGGGTGGCCGTTACGAAAGCATCGCCGATTTCCAGCCCTTCGCCATTGCCGATGGTCGGCTCATTACCGGCCAGAACCCGGCGTCCTCGGCACTGACCGCCAAGCTGATGTTGGAGGCGCTGAACGGTGAGGAAGTACGATGAGCGCCCAGCAAAAGAACGACCCCAGATCGCAGGCTGCCCGCATCCCGCTGGTCATCTATGTCTTCGCGCTCTCGGCCTTTGCGCTGGGATTCACTGAGTTCGTCACTATCGGTCTGGTCTCGGACATCGCCGACGACCTGAGGGTGGATGTCGGTCAAGTGGGCGCGGCCGTCGCCGCCTATGCTATCGGCGCGACCATCGGCGCCCCGATCCTGACAGCGCTGGCCGCGAGTTGGAGCCGCAAGCATCTTCTGCTGGCGGCAATGATCGTGTTCACGATCGGCAACTTCCTTGTCTGCCTGTCCGGAGATCTCCCTTCGTTGCTTGCTGCCCGGTTCGGATCGGGGCTAGGTCATGGTGTTTTCCTTGCCGTCGCCTCCAGCGTGGCAACGCGGCTGGTCGCGCCTGAACGCGCGGGCGCGGCGCTCGCCCTGGTCTTTGGAGGCGTGACAGTCGCGATGTCGCTCGGCGTGCCGGTCGGCACCTGGCTCGGCACCGTCCTGCACTGGCAGGTCATCTTTCTCGTCATCGCCGCTTGCGGCCTGATCGGCAGCGTCGGCATCGCAGCACTGATGCCCGCCGGATCGGGCGAAGCCGCGACGAAGGGCGCGGGTTTGCGTGATCTCGGCGTGCTCTTCGATCGCCGCCTGCTCGCCGGGGCGAGCATCCCAATGCTCGCCTATACAGGCTCGTTCGCGCTCTACACTTTCGTCTCTCCAATCCTGCTCCAAGTCACCAATGTCAGCGTCGGGACAGCGAGCTTGACGTTGCTCGCCTACGGTCTTGGCGCGGCAGTCGGAAACATACTGGGCGGGCGCCTGACCGACGATCAGGGCATGGACCGCGCCTCGGTCGTCCTGCTCGTCGGCATCGTGCTGTCCCTCGTGCTGATCGCCTTTGCGCTCAATCAGCCTGCCGCGATGATCGGACTGGTGGCGCTGCTGGGTCTGACGACCTATGGCGCGATCCCGCCGCTCCAGTCGCGCATCCTGATGCTGGCCCAACGCCATCAGACACAGGCAATGGACGTAGCCTCGGGCATGAACATCGCTGCCTTCAACGCCGGCGTTGTGATCGGTTCGGGGATCGGCGGCGCGGCCATCAGTGCTTGGGGCCTGCCGTCACTCGCGCCGGTCGGCTCGGCCATCGCCGTGGTCGCCGTCATCGCGCTCCTCTGGCAGATCGCCTTGCCGTCGATGAAGGCGTCCCGGCGCGATGCTACGCCGGCTACAGCGCAGGGAGGGCATTGACATGGCCCTCCATTCACAGCCCGCAGCATTCCTGGCCGCCTACAGCGCGAACGCGCCCTCAATCGACTATGACACCGTGATGGCGGCCGAGCTGCGACGACTGTTCAACATGCCAAAGCCGGAGATCGTGTCGGCGCGGCTACGAGGCGTCGAAGACTGCGGTCGACGTGCTGTGCAAAGCGCCCCTTTTCCGGGCGGCTTGACACTGACTGATTTGCAGAATTGGTGAATTGCCATGAGTTGGTTCGGACGATATGCCACCACGCTGATCGTCCGAATTGGGGCCGAAACCAGACTGGCCGCACTTGGTTGCCAGCTGTCGTAAGCACCTTGCAAGATCGGACATGTCTAGGCGCAAGTAGTGTCCCCGGACGTGGTGTGCTGATCGCGGTAGTCATGGGCGCTTTGCGGTAGGGTGTCTTTGTTTGCACCAACCTGATCCCGGATAGACCACCGATGACGGACGAAAGTATGAGCCTGGGGCGCCGGTGGAGAAGAGCCCAACGCCAATTGTCTGCGCGAGATGGGTGCTAGACGTGATCCGGGCGAAGACGCGGCGCGCTCGAAAAGGGACAAGACGGCTCAAGACCCGGCCCCATGACAAAGCTCACCTTGAACATCGTCCGAACCAGCCCCGACAAGGCATCCAAAGGGCAAGATAAAAAATGGCAGAATGGGATGACCAGTTCCCAACCAGTCCAAATAGCCCACAGCCGGTAGGCTCGGGCTGTGAAGGGGCACGGCAGTAACGGCACACCCTGCCAGCCCCCTTGGCTACGCAGCCGCGTTCGTGCATTTCTGCAAGCGGATAAGAGGGCGGCCGCAGCGGACCTGACGGTGCGCCAACCTGATTCAGATGCCCGCAAAGCTCCTTCTGGATGCCGTCTTCATTTCCCGGAGTGCCGATGTTTCAAGACACAATGCTCGATCCGGCGGGACCCGTTTCGGCCGCAACACGCGACCTGCTCTTCGAATCGGTCGGGTTGATGCTGATCGTCGTCGTCCCGGTCTTTGTCCTGACCGCTTTTGTCGTATGGCGCTATCGGGCGGGAAACACCTCCGCCGCCTACACGCCGCGTTGGAACGGCTCGCGCCTCCTGGAAATGGGCCTATGGGCCGTGCCGGTGACAATCGTGGTGCTGCTCTGGTTCGTTGTCTGGAACCGCACTCATGAGCTTGATCCCTACCGCACCATAGAAAGCGACCAGCCCCCCCTGGTGGTGCAGGTCGTGGCGCTGGATTGGCAATGGCTATTCATCTATCCGGAGGAAGAAGTTGCCTCGGTCAACCGGCTGGTGTTTCCCGTTGGCCGCCCGCTCACCATCCAGCTGACCTCCGACAGCGTCATGAACTCGCTGCTGATTCCAGCACTAGGCGGGCAGATTTATGCCATGGCCGGAATGCAGACCGAATTGAACCTGAAGGCAGACCGAATAGGGGTCTTCGAGGGCCGCAATACCATGTTCAACGGTAACGGCTTTTCGGCGCAGACATTCTCGGTCGAAGCGATGGATATGGCTGGCTATCAGGCTTTCCTCGCCGAGGCTCGCACAAGCCCTAACGCATTGACCGAAGAGAGTTTTCAGACATTGGCCGAGCCCACCGTCAATGGCCCTCGGCGGCTTTATTCGAGCGTGGCGCCCAACCTGTTCCACACCATCATGGGCGCGCATGGCTCAATGCCACACACGGTGGCAGAGCCTGATATGAGCAGCGCGCCACACCATGCGGATCACGCCCGATGAATACCAGCATGCTACTGGGCAAACTGAGCCTCGATGCCCTGCCGTTTTATAGCCCCATCGCCGCTGCCGGCGCCGCCGTGATCGTCTTCGGTGGTCTGGGCGTGATTGCCTTGATCACCTGGCTCAGGGCATGGCCCTATCTCTGGCGCGAATGGTTCACCAGCACCGATCACAAGAAGATCGGCATGATGTATGTGGGGCTGGCTCTGGTCATGCTGATGCGCGGTTTTGTCGATGCCCTGATGATGCGGGCGCAGCAGGCCATGGCCATGAATGCAGAGGGCTATCTGACCCCAGACCATTTCCAGCAGATCTTTTCATCGCACGGCACGATCATGATCTTCTTCATGGCCATGCCGTTCCTGTTCGGCCTGATGAACTATGTCGTGCCATTGCAACTGGGCGCGCGCGATGTCGCCTTTCCCCTGATGAACGCCATCAGCTTCTGGCTGACGGCAGCAGGCGCGGCGCTCGTGATGGTGTCCCTGGTCATCGGGGTGTTTTCCACCGGAGGCTGGTCCGGCTATCCACCTTATACGGAGCTCAGCTATAGCCCGACGGTCGGCGTCGACTACTGGATCATGGCGCTTCTGATCAGCGGTGTCGGCACGACACTGGGCGCCATCAATCTCGTCGTGACCATCTACAAGATGCGCGCGCCCGGCATGAAGCTGATGCAGATGCCCCTGTTCTGCTGGACGGCGCTTTGCGCCAGCCTTTTGGCCGTATTCGCCTTACCGGGCCTCACCGTTGCAGCGGGCCTGCTGGGTCTCGATCGCTATCTTGGGATGCATTTTTTCACCAATGACGGCGGCGGCAACGTCATGAACTACGCCAATCTCTTCTGGATTTTCGGCCATCCCGAAGTCTACATCCTGATCCTTCCCGCCTTCGGCATCTTCTCGTCGGTCATTCCGACGTTTTCGCAGAAAAAGCTCTTCGGTTACAATGTTCTGGTCTATGCAACCATGTGCATCGCAGTGCTTTCCTTCACGGTCTGGCTGCATCACTTCTTCACCATGGGCGCCGACGCCAACGTCAATGCGTTTTTCGGAATCATGACCATGGTGATTGCCGTCCCGACCGGGGTGAAGGTCTACGACTGGATCCTGACCATGTTCCGTGGCCGGCTGCGGTTCGACACGCCGATGCTGTGGTCCATCGCCTTTATCGTGACCTTCGTGATCGGCGGCATGACCGGCGTGATCCTCGCCATCCCGCCACTCGACTATGTGTTTCACAACACACTTTTCCTGATTGCCCACTTCCACAACATGCTCATTCCCGGCGTGCTGTTCGGTTTGTTTGCCGGCTATGCCTACTGGTTCCCCAAGGCAACGGGTTTTCCCCTTGATGAGGCTTGGGGCCGCCGCGCGTTCATCTTCTGGGTGGTCGGCTTTTACCTCGCCTTCATGCCGCTTTATGCCCTCGGCTTCACGGGCGCCCCGCGGCGCATGGCCTATTACGATCAGCCCGAATGGCAGATATATTTCGTCATCGCGGCGATCGGGGCGTTGTCCGTGCTCGCGGGCATCATCTGCCAGGTGATCCAGCTGGTGGTGAGCATCCGCAATCGTGACCGGACCACCAGCTTTGCGGGCGATCCTTGGGGCGGGCAAACGCTGGAATGGGCGACATCCTCGCCGCCCCCGGAATACAATTTCGCTGTGCTGCCACGGGTCAACTCGCTCGATGCCTTCGAAGAGGCAAAGGAAAGCGGGCAGCCCTATGTCTGGCCGGAAAAATACGATCCCATCGAGGTGCCGCGCAATTCCATGACCGGTGTCTTGCTGGGGGGAACATCGTTCGTGCTCGGTTTTGCCGTGGTCTGGCATATCTGGTGGCTGGCAGCGTTATCGCTTCTGGGTGTCATTGGCATCGTCATCGCCCGCAGCTTTGCCACCGACACGACGCGCTTCATTTCAGCTGACGAAGTCAAGGCACACGAAAGCCGCTGGCATACCGCCGTTCTGGCCCAGGAAAAGGCATCCTCATGACGGATCAGCCCAACCAGCATCCCGGCATCAATATCAGCCACGCGCGTCCGGAGGACGGTCGTCACACCGAAGTCACAGTGTTCGGTTTCTGGACCTTTCTGATGAGCGACGCGATCATCTTTGCGCTGCTGTTTGCCACCTACGCAACCATGGTCAACCGTACGGCAGGAGGCCCTACGGCCGCCGAGCTGTTCGACATCACCAATGCATTCATTGAAACCATTGTGCTCTTGGCCAGCAGCTTCACCTTTGGCATGGGCGCCGTGGCACTCAAGGAAGGGCGCGTGGGAGGGGTCAGACTCTGGCTCGTGGTTTCACTGGTTCTGGGCCTCCTGTTTATTGGTCTGGAACTGCGCGAATTTGTCGGCCTTGCCGCACGGGGTGCGACGGCGCAAACCAGCGGCTTTCTGTCGAGTTTTTATGTTCTGCTGTCCACGCACGGCCTGCATGTGCTCTTCGGCTGTCTGTGGATTGTTGTCATGCTGACGCAAATCTCGGTCTTCGGCCTCAACCGGCAGGTCCGCTCGCGTATCCTGCGCCTGGGCCTGTTCTGGCATTTCCTCGATCTCGTCTGGATCGTGATTTTCACAGTGGTTTATCTACCGGCGGTGGCAACATGAGCGGTGCTTGGGAAGGTGAACTGGGCGGACACAAAGTGCGCCAGCCCGTGGCGGAGGCGAGACATGAGCGTCGCCGTTATGTCTGGGGGCTGGGCCTTGCGCTTGTGCTTACCTGTGCGGCCTTTTGCCTTGTGGTCTTCAAGATATTGAGTGGTCCCGCCCTGTTGGCGGCGATAGGCGCCTTGGCGCTGCTACAGATCGTAGTGCAGTTCCGTTTCTTCCTGCATATCGATCTGTCGCGATCCAAGCGTGAGGATCTTCAGCTCATTCTTTTTACCGGCCTGCTGATCCTGATCATGGTAGGAGGCAGCCTCTGGATCCTGACCAGTCTCGATCAACGCATGATGGGCTGACTGAAGGCGACCACTCTGCCGGCAGGTGCGAACATGCTGACCCAAGGCGCGGCGCCGCGAGCGACTAGACCACGATGTCCGGATTTAGCCAGAGCGCGAAACCGCCCTTGAACGCGTTGGCGTTGTCGCCACGGCGCGCCTTCGGTGGCAGGCTCTTCAGCTTCGCGACATTGCCGCCGCCGATCACCACATAATCGGGCTCAAGCGCAGCACTGAGCTGCTCGACGGCATCGAGGACATGCTTTTCCCATTTCGCGTGCCCTCGTTTTTCAAGACTCGCCTCGCCCAGATAGTCCTCGAAGCTATGGCCGTTGCGGTATGGCAGGTGGGCAAGCTCCATGGGTTGGGCGACATTGTCCACTATCATGGCAGCGCCCAGTCCCGTGCCCAGTCCCAGAAACAGCATGCGGCCGCCCTCATAGCTGCCAATGGCCTGCATCAGGGCATCATTGACAATGCGCACGGGTTTGCCGAAGCGTTTCGCAAAGTCAAAACCGACCCAGCCTTGGGCCAGGTTGTGCGGCTCGCTCAGGATCTTGTTGTGTATCACCGGTCCGGGATAGCCCATGGCGATGACGTCATAATCCATGCCCTGGGCCAGTTCCTCTACTGCGCTGGCCATGGCGGCAGCATCCATTTTGGGTCCGGAGACGGCTTTGCGCTCTTCGCCTCCGGCGCTGCTCATGATCTTGACATGCGAGCCGCCGATATCGATCGCCAGAACGATTCGAGTTTTCCCGTCCATCGCTGTCTCCATCACGCTTTTGGGTCGACCCAGCCGCCGGCGGGCGCGAAGTCGGCCATGGCCTCCACTGGCCCCCAGGTTCCGGGCTTGTAGGGCGCGGGCTGGCCGGGCTGGTCCAACACCGGATCAAAGATCTGCCACGCCAGTTCGGAGGCATCCTGCCGGGTGAAAAGCTGGCGTCGTCCGGCCATGGCATCGCCGATCAGCCGCTCATATGGCATCATGTCATCACTCGTATCGTCGACGGCATCGAGCTCGACATCTTCGCCAACCATGTCGCCACCGGCCGCCTTGCGGCGCGCACCGATCCCGATCGTCACCTGGGGGCCGACACGGAAGCGCAGATAGTTCGAGTCGGCAGGGCCGATTTCGTCGAACAGCATCAGCGGGGGACGCCGGAAGCGCACCACGACTTCGGTTGCTCGCACCGGAAGCTCCTTGCCAGCCCGAATATAGAAGGGGACGTCCTTCCAGCGCCACGTATCGACAAAGAGCCGTATCGCGGCAAAGGTTTCGACTTTGGATCCGGGCGCGACGCCGGGCTCGTCGTGATAGCCGTCGAATTGCCCTCGGATCAGGTCCGCCTTCGCGATGGGAGGGATCGCCTTGAGGATCTGAACCTTTTCATCGCTCATGTCCTCCGCGCCACTGCTGACCGGCGGCTCCATGGCGAGCAGCAGCAAGACGTTGAGCAGATGGTTCTGGATGACGTCGCGGATGCAGCCCACCTCGTCGTAGAACTTGCCGCGCCCTGCAATGCCAAAATCCTCGGCCATGGTGATCTGGACGCTTTCCACATAGGTGCGGTTCCAGACCGGCTCCAGGAAGGCATTGGCAAAGCGGAAGTAGATGAGGTTCTGCACGGCCTCCTTGCCAAGGAAATGGTCGATCCGGAACACCGCCGCTTCCTCAAAAACGGTGTGGAGCACATCGTTCAGGGCCTTTGCGGATGCGAAGTCGTGGCCGAACGGCTTCTCGACCATCAGTCTTCCGCCCTTGGCGATACCGGCTGCATCGAGCGCCTTGATGACGGTTCCGAACAGCGATGGCGGAATGGCGAGATAGTAGAGCGGCTGGCGAGCTTGGCCGAGTTCGGTGCGCAATCGCTCGAAAGTACCGGCGCTCTGGTAGTCGCCGCTGACATAGCGCAGAAGCGCCTTCAGCCGGGCGAAGGCATCTTCTTCGATGGCGCCGAATTTGCGGACAATAGCATCTCGAGCGCGATCCGCAAGCTGATCGATGGTCCAGTCGTCAAGCGCTACCCCGATGACCGGGGTGGTGAGATGGCCCCGCCGCACCATCTGGTACAGCGAGGGCAGGATCATCTTGTGGGCGAGATCTCCGGTAACGCCGAACACCACAAGCGCGTCGGATTGTGCCGGGCTCAAGACGACTTCTCCTCGGGTTTCTCCACGTGGCCGCCAAAGGAATAACGCATGGCCGAGAGGAGCTTGTTTGCGAACTCGTCGTCGCCGCGGGATGCGTAGCGCGAGAACAGGGCTGTCGATAGCACCGGAGCGGGAACCCCGGTCTCGACCGCGGCCTTGAGCGTCCATCGCCCTTCCCCCGAGTCCGACACACGCCCATCGAAACCGGACATGTCGGGATCGGATTTGAGGGCCGCCGCCGTCAGGTCGAGCAACCAAGACCCAATTACGCTGCCGTGTCGCCAGACTTCTGCGACGGCAGCCAGATCGATGTCGAAACGGTAATATTGCGGATCGGTCAGGGGCGCGGTTTCGGCGTCCGCCGCGCGTTCCTCGTCGCCCGCATTGGCCGATTTGAGAATGTTGATCCCCTCGGCATAGGCGGCCATGATCCCGTATTCGATGCCGTTGTGCACCATCTTGACGAAATGACCGGCGCCACTCGGACCGCAATGCAGATAGCCCTGGGCAGCCGTATTGGCGCTGCCGGGTGTGGCGCCGCTCCCATCTGCACCGGGGGCGAGGGCCGCAAGGATCGGATCCAGTCGCTCGACCGCCTCGCGCGGGCCACCGACCATCTGGCTATAGCCTCGATCGAGCCCCCACACACCCCCACTGGTCCCGACATCGACCAAGGAAATGCCCTTCGGAGCGAGGACTTCCGACAAGTCCACCGCATCGCGATAGTAGGAATTGCCGCCATCGATCAGCATATCGCCGCGATCCATGTGCTCGGCGAGCTCCATCGCCACACGGCCGGTGATGGATGCCGGCAGCATCAGCCAGACGGCACGCGGCGTCGTGAGCTTACCCAGGAAGTCGGCATAGTCGGTGGCGCCAATGGCCCCCTCCGCAACCAGAGTCGCGACACTTTGCGCGTTCACGTCATATACGACGCATTGGTGTCCGGCCTTCATCAGGCGCCGCACCATATTAGCGCCCATGCGCCCAAGCCCGATCATACCCAGCTGCATTTGCGTTTCCCGTTTCTACTTGCCGACGACCTGGACAGTGAAATCGGCGTTTTCCCATCGATCCACGTCCGTCCAAAGAAAAGTGAACACGACCGACTGATCAGCGTCCAAAGAAGATGTGTCGAGATCGACAAAATGTGTCCCAAGACCGCTTTCACGCGTGATGACATCGGCCGCATCCTGCCACTGGCTCGAACTCCAGTGCACCATGGCGGGCGCTTCCAGTTCCAGCCGAAGGGTTTTGCCCTGCGGGATGGTTGTGATCTTGTTGTTGAAGCGCCAGATCCGCAGCGTTGAGGGCGATTTCCCGGTCACATAGCGCGCAACAGTCTGCGGGGGCATGTCAAAGACCGCGCCATCGGCTATCGAGCGCAGCAGCTTGATGTGTTCGGCGTGCGCCCACACCAGCGGCATGGCACTGCCGGCCGGCCGTCCATAAAACAGTTCGCGCTCTGGAATATCAGGCGCGTCCCAACTCTGTTCCGGCAGGAGACCTTCGGCACCGGCCGAGGCTTCGAGGGTTTGCAGCAGGGCTGCTGCCTGCCCGGCATTGCCGGCGGCGAGCTCATAATGGGCGCGTTCGCCGGCGAGTAGAGGCCATGCCCGCCCTATGCCTGTGCCATCGAACGGTCTGCCATCCGCATGCTCCCCGTACCCGTCGCCCGTATAGCGATACCAGAGCGGCCCCTGCGGCAGGTCTGCCTTGAGGGCGTGGTCAATGGCCGTGACCGTGTCTCGAATGCGCGGATCGTCGGCTGCACGCAGACCGAAGCGGACAAGAGCCAGAGCATCGGGGCTGAGCACATCACGCGTCGGAAGAGTGGACTTGCTCTCCACCTGGTTGCGGATAGCTGTATTTCCGACGCGTGCGGTGGCGATATCGGTTACGCTATTGCTACCGATACGCACATAATAGCCCTGAACGCCCGCGGCTTCGCAGATGTCCGGGTCACCGGCGAATGTCCAGTTCTCGATCTGCTCGTTCCAGCAATCCGCCGTTTCTCTGAGGTGTCGGGAAACGGCATTCTCCTCTCCGGACTCGAGCAGGTCCGCAGCTGCCAGGAGAGCCGCGATTTCCACGGCCAAAGTGAACGGGGAATAGCCACCATCTTCTTCCCAACGGTCCTGGCTGGTCGCCGGGCCGTTGCCGACAAGGTAACTGGCGGCTCGCCGGATCATGGGCAGATATCGATCGTTCACGGCATCGAGGTGGCCATGACGCCGCAGCATGTCGGCGAGCAGGATCGGAAAGGCGCATTCATCCATTTGAACGCCGAACCAGTAGGGCCGCCCGTCCAGCCAGAGATTTTGTGGCCAACGTCCAGAGGCAAGTTGCACCTGGCGCAAATATTCGAGAATGGCCAAAGCCTCCTTGTGGTCCCCGGCGGCAAGGAACCCGCCTGCTGTTTCGACAAGGTCGCGCGGCCAGACGAGGTGGTAGCCGCCCAGATCGTCATCGCCCTTGGCCGAGCCCCATGGGATGGACAGACTGGCGACCACGGCGCCCTGCCGATCTTCCGCGCGATGGGATGCCAGCACCGCCGTCGATACGCGGTAGGCATTGCCCCCGTTCGCCGAGACATGGTCGAGCGAATGCAGGTTCTTCTGCCATTGCTTCCAGTTGCCGCGGTAGGTTGACAACGCCGTATCGAAGCCGTCCCGCAGGCTGCCCAGAACATGGGCACCCGCTTCAGTTTCCGATTGGCCAAAACCCAGCGCCAAAACGGCGGCCGGCATTTTCTCAGAGAACTCGATAAGGCCGGTGAGCGCGACATTGCCATCGTCCGCCCGCTGGTATCGGGGCGAGAGTGCGCCATCATGGACCAGTTGCTGATACCCGTCGGAAGCCCCGACATAGCCCACCGACAGAGTCGACCAACCAAGCGAACAGCCCAGCGCCAGATAGCGGGATCGGCCACTGGCATAGAGCAGGGTCGTTTCTGATTGTTCCCCGATCCAGCCGGAATTGTTCATGCCGGCATTGACCAGATGAGGGGAAAGCAGCGCGTAAACCTTATAGTCAGCGATCGTTCCGACCAGGGGGATGAACCTGATGCGCTGCATCACTGTGGGACGAGCCGGATCGGAGATAAGCAGATTTTCCAGTCGATAGCGTCCATCCCGCGCCGTGCTGACGGTGTCAAAGGCTGGAATACCGGACTCGATCTGCGTCGTGACAGCGCTGCAATCTCGCTTTTCTTCGCTGAAATAGCCGTCCGGCCCTGTGATCAGCAGGCCCAGGTCTCGGGTGCAGGCACTGTCCACACGCGGATAATAAACCTCATTGATAATGCCGTGGCTGAGGGTGAACCATACGGGTGAGTTCGCCGACAAAGCGGTGCCCACTCCACTCTTGGCGCTGGACGTCCAGCGGGAGGGAATGCCCGGCGCGCCTGGCGCAAAATCGACGAGGTTGGTCATGTCGCGCTTCTCTACAATTGATATGCCAGAACGAAGCCGAAAGCGGTTGGCGCATCAACTGGTTCCCTACGGGATTGAAGGGCGCAATTTACCAAGGCTTCCAACCCGTCCTACACGTAAGTGTAGCGAAGTTTGCTTGGGGCCAAAATCGTTCATTGCCATTGTCATCGCCATCACGATTGGCAGAGGTGTCCAGGAACCCAATGCGGCCGCGCCTGTCATCAGACTGCTCTTGAAGGCTTTTTTGGGCCCGTGCATGAGGCTTCACACGGCATGCGCCGTGGATCTTTCAAAGGGAAAGCGATGAACGGGAATGTCGTCGACGGCTGGTTGATGGATCTGCATCCCTACAGTTGATCGTAGCGTTGTAAATCCTGGTGCTCTTTCGGATAGCCGGGCTGCCGCTGTCGTATCTGCTCGAGCATGCGATCCGCGCCGCCGTTGAGCGCGACCACCCCCAATGCCTCGACCGTAATGCCAATCGAGTTCCTGTATGAGGTGGCAAATGCCTTTGTGTGGATTGCTTTACGCACACATGATTCCGCCCTCGACAAGCTTGCCACCGCTCTGCTCGCGAATGTATCGGTCGCCTCTGCATCGTGTGCACGATGGAAAGCATCCCTTCCTCGATGGCAGAGGACGGAATGGAGCCCTCGTAGCGGATCGAGAGCACGCCGCCATATAGCGCCAAGTGTAGCGCGTCGGACAGTTTTACGAATTCGGCCTGCGGCAAGTCGCTGAGTGTGAATTCGAATCGGTGTTCGGAAACTTCCTGCATGCCAACCTCCCACAATATCGGAAGCCCAGCTGAAGTCTGGTCGAAGCTCACCAGTTGGCGCGATGCTCGAGCCTCGGAGGCAGCCATGTTATCCCGTGCCAGCCCGGAATTTGCGTCGGAATCGGACAGACACCAGCGGACAGGCCACGACCTGTGCTTTCCGTACCGGTTCCGCACGAAACGCACTCAACCGATCTAAGCATTTGAAAAGATTGGTGCACCCGAAGGGATTCGAACCCCTGGCCTCTGCCTTCGGAGGGCAGCGCTCTATCCAGCTGAGCTACGGGTGCATGCCGGACGCGGCAAGGCCGCGTGCCGGTCTACATAAACGAAGGACCGGCAGGCAGCAATGGCGAAAGCCAGCCTTTCACCGAAGAGTTCACTTGCCCCCCAAACCATCGCCATCCACCCGCACGGGCGAGGCCAGGCCAGGCCAGGCCAGGAGGTGGCCTCGCTGCATGCGCGGGGCAACCGCGCGCCACGGAGCGGAGCTGCGGCGCCTCGTTCGGCCCGCGCGACGCGCCATCGTCGGCAGCGCGTTCGCGATCCCGGCCGTTCCGCGCTCGGCCGCCCCGCCGCCGGAACCCGACCCTAGCCGGCCATGACCGGCTGGACGACTGGGCCGGGGTGGCGGAGCGGGCGGGCCTCGTCGGCAAGGCGCGCGACGATCCACAGCAGGACCAGGCCGCCGCCCACAAAGCCGATGTCGAACCAGATGCCGGGGCGCAGCGTGACGACCAGGACCTGGCCGAGCGCCGAAAGCACCGAAAGCAGCGCGAAAATCAGCAGGCCATGCCGGCCCATTGTCGCCAGCGGCGCGAACACGACCAGGCGACGGCACAGGGCGCTGATGCGTAAGCCATAGACGAGATAGGCGAGCGCCAGGAAATGGCTGAGACGGGTCAGGCCGAGCACCGACTTGTCGGTATCGAGATGGCCGCTGGCGCCGATCCAGTTGCGCGTGACACCGGGGCCGTAGGGCGACATCAGGAAGCCGATCCCGACGACGGTCGCCGCCAGAAGCAGCCAGGGCGCCGTCACGGGGATCTCGCCGCGCTGCTTCAGCGCCAGGCCCGCGGCCAGGCCGATCGCCATGACGAACTGCCAGGCAAACGGGTTGAGGAACCAACCGCCCTGGCCGGGCCAGTTGGGCAGATTCCAGCCGGTATAGCGGGTCAGCGCATAGAGCAGCGCCGAAGCCACCAGCATCAGCGAGACGTCGATGCGGGCAAGCCAGAGCAGCGCCGGCACCGCCAGGATCAGCGCCATGTAGAGCGGCAGGATGTTGAAATAGCCGAGCTGGTGGCCGAGCGTCACGATGCCGATCAGGCAGGTCCAGGCATCCTTCACATAGAGAGAGCGGCCATGCGACATCAGCAGGTCCGGCTGGCGCCAGTAGAGCGCGCCGGCGGAAAAGATGGCGATCGCGGCGAAGGACAGCGCGACATGCACGCCATAGAGCTTCAGCACCCGCCGCAGCATGGCAACCAGAACCGCGACCCGCTCGCCGGGGCGGAAACGGTGGCCATAGGCGAGCGCCAGCGAGACGCCGGACAGGAACACGAAGGCCTCGGCCGAATCCGAGACGCCGAAATTGCGATGCGTGACCGCCTCCAGCATATTGCCGGGGACGTGATTGATGAAGATCGTGCACAGCACCAGGCCGCGCCAGAAATCGATGCCGTCGAGACGGGCCGAGGCCTTGGCGCGCGCTTCGGCCAGCGCCGCGCGGCGATCGCGGTTCAGCGCGGCGCGCGACCATTCGCAAAGCGCCACGATGCTGATGCAGACCAGCGCATAGAGCGCCAGCGGCGGCACCTGCGCCGAGGACATGCGCAGCGTGTAGATCGGCTCGATCCAGAAGAACACGGTGAAAACGGCCGTCAGCACGGTGGCGAGGATCGCCGGGCCCTTGCCGAACAGCGCCGCGCCCAGCAGCACCGCCGGCGCGAACAGGAAGAAGGAGAAGCTGTTCCAGGGCCATTGCAGGCGAAGCGCGAAGCAAGGCAGGGCGAACAGGCAGGTCAACGCATATTGCGCGGGCGCACTGAAGCGCTGCCCGAATTGAGCCATCAAAGCTGTCCTCCCGGCCCTCGGCCGACCCTGCACCCATGGCAGCCGAAAGGATGCCCGACAATCGGCGATCTAAAGCACGGATCGCCGGGCCTTGGAACGCCGATAGCCAGCGTTCCCGCCATTTCGACATGACTTTCGGCACTCCTCCCGCCTCGCCGCGCGGCGCGCCGGCGACGGGCAGGAGGAGACATGCCGAGATAAGCCACGGGAGATGGCAAAATTACGCCGGCTGCGCAGAACGGATCCGGCAGGACACCGCAATTTTCGGAAACGACGATCCGGCTTCGTCCGCCCGCGCGCCATGCGGAGGGCTGGCGCCCGGCCCGGGGCGATCAGTCGGCGACGCGGACGAGCGTGCCGAGGTGGTTGTCGTCCAGGAGTTCGATCGTCACCGTCTCGGCCTTGCCCTGGGGATCGATGGCGAAGCGAACAGCCGAGGGAACATCCGGCATTTCCGGGGTCGGGAAGGCAAGGAACAGGTCGCGGTCGAAATGCTGCAACGGATAGGCGTACTCCCCCTTCGGGCCGAGGCTCAGAGTCAGCACGCCGTCGGCTTCGGCAAGCCGCGCTTCCCCGACATAGTCGTTGCGGTAGCGCCCCGCATAGGCGGCAAGCGGCAGGGCCGGGCTGGGCGGTTGCGGCGGCTTGGCGTAGACCGCCCTCGCCGTCTCGCTGGCCGGTCCGAACAGGCTGGAATACACCCCGTCCCAGTCGGCGAGCCAATCCTGCCGCGACGAACCGTCGAACACCCAGTCGGCATAGCTGTTGGCCAGCCCCTCGGGCGCTCCGGTTGGAAAGGCATTGGCGAGGACGAGGATTCCGAGAGACGAATCCGGATAGAGCTGGACGAGCGTGCGGGCGCCCGCGCTGAACGCCCCGGCATGTCCCCAGCTCAGGCCATGGCGGCCGAATTCGACAACCCAGCCCAGGCCATAAAACGAGGCGGCGCCCGTGACCGGGTTGGCCCCTCGCGCCATCAGCGGCTCATGGGTCGCGGCGAGCGCCTCGGCGCGGATCCGCCTTTCGCCATCCAGCGTGCCCTTCCCCAGTTCCAGCCGCATCCACTGGGCCAGGTCGCGCGCGCTCGAGCTGACGCCGCCGGCGGGGGCCTGCACGTCGGCATCGCGCGTCACCTTCGCCTCCCAGCCCTGGCCGATATCGACATGCAGCGCGGCGCGGTCGGCGCGGGCCGCGAAATCGGCATGGCGGGCGCTGCTCGAGGTCATGCCGAGCGGCTTGAAGAGCTGCGTCTCGGCCACTTCCTCCCAGGATCTTCCCGTGGCTTTGGCCGCCGCCAGCGCTCCCGCCGTCAGGCCGGCATTGCTGTAGGCATAGCCGGCACGGAAGCTCGACGATGGCGGCACGAGGCGAAGCCGGTGCATCACCGTATCGCGGTCGAAGCCGATCGCCTCGAGGTCGTTCCCGGCGCTGCCCGGCAGGCCGCTTCGATGGGCGAACAGGTCGCGCAGCGTCACCTCGGCGCTGGGATAGGCGTCGTGCAGCCGGAAAGCCGGATCGAGATCGGCGACCTTGGCGTCCCACCCGACGACGCCATTGCTGACCATGGCGGCGACGACCGTCGCCGACACCGGCTTGGAGAGCGAGGCGATCTGGAAAACGGTGTCGGGATCCACCGTCTCCGCCCTGCCGGCCTCGCGCAGGCCGAAACCTTTGAGGAAAACAACCTGGTCCTCATGGACCACCGCGATGGCCAGGCCGGGAACGGCACGGTTGGCGACGAGCTGCTGCGCCATCGCCTCGAGGCGCGGCAAGGCCGCCATCACCCTGTCGCGCGATACCGGTTCGGCCAGCGCGCCGGCGCATCCGAACCCGAAGACGGCCGCGACCGCCATCCCTCGCCAAGCCGGGCTCCTGCCCCTGTTCATACCGCCCCCTCCCGTTTTGCGTGATTGTGACAGAGGAGCGCGCGAGCACAAGGGCAGGCCGTGAACGGGCCGGCGCTGCGGATCCCTGGGGTTCCCGCACGATCCCGGCAAAAGGCGGTGACGGCGCGAGGCGAACTTGGCTATCGTTCGGCCCGAAGCGCGGCCGCGCCGCGCGCATCCTGGGGGAGCCTGACGTGGCAGAGCGGAACACCTTTCTCTATATCGGCGGCTGCAATCGGCCGACGCCCTATTTTGCCAGCGCCAACGCCCCCGGCGTTTCGGTCTTCGCCTTCGATCTGGAGAGCGCCACAGCAAGGCCGCTCGGCATCCAGGGCGGCATCGAGAACCCGACCTTCCTCACCGCGTCCCCGGATGGCGCCACGCTCTACGCGACGAGCGAGGTGCCCGAATGGAACGAGGGCCTGATCAGCGCCTATGCGATCGATCCCGGGACCGGCAACCTTCGCTATCTGAACCGCCAGTCGACGCTGGGCAGCATCACCGCGCATGCCAGCCTCGACCGGTCGGCGCGCTTCGTGGCGGTCGCCAATTACATGGGGACGCCGGAGAGCGAATTGCCGAACCAGTCCGTCGTGTTGTTCCCTCGCCGCGCCGATGGCGGACTGGATCCGGTTGCGGCCTCGGCGGCGCATGCCGGGCGCGGGCCGGATGCCGGCCGGCAGGACCGCTCGCACGCGCATTGCGTGCTGGCGGCGCCCGACAACCGCTATCTCGTGGTCAGCGATCTCGGCATCGACCGGCTGGTCTCCTATCGCTTCGATGCCGCGACCGGCGCGATCGAAAAGGCCGGCGAGACCGCGCTGCCGCCCGGCTCGGGCCCGCGCCACTTCGCCTTCCATCCGCAAATGCCCTTCGCCTATGGCGTCAACGAACTGGCGTCGACGGTCGCCTCCTTTGCCTTCGATCCGGCAAGCGGCCAGTTCCGCCTGCTCGACGTGACGCCGACCCTGGCGGACACCACCGGCAACCACTGCTCGGAGATCAAGCTCGGCCCGGACGGGCGCTTCCTCTATGTCGCCAATCGCGGCGACGACAGCCTGTCGATCTTCGACATCGGCGAGGACGGGATCGCGAAATTGCGGACGGCGGTGCCCTCGGGCGGCAAGACGCCCCGCCACTTCGCCTTCGCGCCGGACGGCCGGACGCTCGCCGTCGCCAACCAGGACAGCGACGTGGTCACGCTGTTCGGCGTCGATGCGACAGACGGATCGCTGACGGCTCTCGGCCACGACATCGCCGTCGGCACGCCGACCGCGATCTGCTTCGTGACGGTGGCGTAGCCGTCCGCTCGATCGAGCAGGCTGGCGCAAGCGCCGTTGCCCCTTACCTCTCCCTGAGGGAGAGGTAAAGGGCAACGGCGCTGCTTGTCGAATTGCCGGCCGGACACTCAGTCTGATGACGGAGCGGGACGGGGAAAGGTCCGGCGCTTTCTGCCCCATCGACGGCGGCCCGCGGCGTGTTATAGCTCTTGCCGCAACGGAGCTGCCGCCATGCTCACCTTCCTGCCTTCGCTTTCGGTTCTCCTGGCCTATCTCGTCGCCGTCATCGCGCTGACGCTGACGCCGGGGCCGGACATGACGCTGTTTCTCGGCAAGGCCATCGGGCAATCGCGAAAGGCCGGCGTCGCCGCTTTCGCCGGCGCCTCGACCGGGCTGATCGTCCATACCGTGCTGGTGGCCGTCGGGCTCTCGGCGCTGCTCGCCGCCTCCACCACGGCCTTCACGATCCTGAAAGTCGTCGGCGCCGCCTATCTGGTCTATCTCGCCGTGCAGGCGATCCGGCATGGATCGGCGCTTTCGGTCGGCGGGAGAGGCTCCAGCGACCCGATCGGCAAGGTCTATCTGAAGGGCCTGATGGTCAATCTGCTCAACCCGAAGATCATCGTGTTCTTCGTGACCTTCCTGCCGCAATTCGTGACGCCGACCGACCCGCATGCGGCGGGCAAGCTGCTGTTTCTCGGCCTGATGTTCGTGGTGGTCGCCACGCCGATCAGCATCGCGATGATCTGGTCGGCCGGCTCGCTCGCTTCGTTCCTGAAGCGCTCGCCGCGCGCGACGCGGGCCGTCGACTGGCTGTTCGCCACCGTGATGGGCGGCTTCGCGGTGCGGCTTATTCTGGCCCAGGGGAAGTAGGCCGCTCCGCCGGAGCGGTCAGCGCGCGACCCGAGGCCGCCAGCCCCGAGCCATGCCCGGCGATGACCCAATAGGCGAAGCCGGCGACGAGCCCGGCCGCGACCGGCGGCAGCGCGGCAAATTCCGTGCTCTTGGCCGCAAGGTGCATGCCAAGGCCGATCGCGCCGCCAAACAGCGTCCACAGGATCGCCGAGCGCAAGGCGAAGACCTCGGCGACGACGATGCCGACCAGGAACGGCAGCAGCGCGTAGCGCGAAATCTCGACCAGAAGAACGAAGGCCGGTGCGAGGATGACCGGGATCTCGCCATTCGGGCCATCCCAGATGTCGTTGCCGGTGAAACCGAAGGCGGCGAGATAGACGACGACGGCCGAGGCGATCGCCGCCATCAGCCCCAGCGGAATCAGCAGGATGATCCGAAGGAAAGCCCGCATCAGTCGTCGTCGCTGGTGACCATGGCCTCGAGCGCCAGCCGCTCGCGGACACGCATGCGCTCGCTCTCGCTCTTCAGCTGGCCGCAGGCGGCGAGAATGTCGCGGCCGCGCGGGGTGCGGATCGGCGAGGCATAGCCGGCGCGGTTAACGATGTCCGAGAAGGTCTCGATCGTCTCCCAGTCCGAGCACTGATAGTTGACGCCGGGCCAGGGATTGAACGGAATCAGGTTGATCTTGGCCGGAATGCCCTTGAGCAGGCGGACCAGCTCGCGCGCATCGGCCGGGCTGTCATTGACGTCCTTCAGCATCACATATTCGAATGTGATGCGGCGCGCATTGCTGAGACCCGGATAATTGCGGCAGGCCTCCATCAGCTCGGCGATCGGATATTTTTTGTTGAGCGGCACCAGCATGTCGCGCAGGTCGTCGCGCACGGCATGGAGCGAGATCGCCAGCATCGAGCCGATCTCGGCGCCGGTGCGTTCGATCATCGGCACGACGCCGGAGGTCGACAGCGTGATGCGGCGCTTCGAGAGCGACAGGCCCTCGCCGTCCGAGGCGATCAGCAGCGCCTGCTTGACGTTGTCGAAATTGTAGAGCGGCTCGCCCATGCCCATCATGACGATGTTGGAGACGAGGCGGCCTTCCGAGGGCACGGCCATGCCGACCGGGGTCGACTTGTCCGGGAAGTCGCCCAGCCGGTCGCGCGCGACGAGGATCTGGCCGACGATCTCTTCCGCCGTCAGGTTGCGCACCAGCTTCTGCGTGCCGGTATGGCAGAACGAGCAGGTGAGCGTGCAGCCGACCTGGCTGGAGACGCAGAGCGTGCCGCGGCCGATCTCGGGGATGTAGACGGTCTCGATCTCGACCGGCCGGCCGGCGCCGCGCGACGGAAAGCGCAGCAGCCACTTGCGGGTGCCATCCTGCGAGATCTGCTCGGTGACGATTTCGGGCCGCTTCAGCGTGAAGCTGGCCGCCAGCGTCGCGCGCAGTTCCTTCGACACGTTGAGCATGTCGTTGAAATCGGTGACGCCGCGGGCATAGATCCAGTTCCAGATCTGCGCCGTGCGCATGCGGATCTGCTTGGGCTCGATGCCGATGCCGGCGAGCTTCTCGCCGATTTCGGCGCGCGTGAGGCCGACGAGGGACGGCGTCTCGTCCTTCGAAAGCGGGGGAACCTGAAGCGGGGCGGTGGTGGCCACGGCGAGCGGTGCGGTCATGTCGATATCCGGGTGAGAGGCCGGGCGCGAAACGCGCACATCGAGGCCATCCATCATTGTTGCCGGCCTCATACCACAATTTTCGGGAAATCAGGAATGCTTCAAATGAGCGGCCGCCCTGCGCCGGACAAGGGGCAGCCGGTTTCGCAGGGCCAGGCGCGCCCTGGCGATCAGCCCTGCGTCGACGTCAGCGCGTCCCAGCCGAGCATCGCGCTCTTGGCGACCGAAAGCAGCGTCTCGCCATTGGCGCCGTCGCGGGCCTCGATCGACATGCCCTTGATGACGGTGCCGAAATAGGCGGCTATCCGTTCCAGGTTGAGGCCGGACGGCAATTCGCCATCGGCGACGCCACGCTCCAGCCGGTGGCGGATGCGCCGGGCCATGTCCTTGCGCTGGTCGCACAGGAACTGCTGCGCGGCATCGGTCTCGGGGCCGCCATTGGTGGCGCCGAGCACGACGAAGCAGCCGACCGGCTTGTCGGGCCGCACGCAGGAACGCGCGCTGGCGAACAGCATGGCCGAGATCGAATCCCGCGTCGTCAGCTCGCCTTCCAGCATCTGCAGCGTGCAGGCGTCGTCGGTCGCGACGTAGAGCGCGACGGCTTCGCGAAACAGCTCCTCCTTCGAGCCGAAGGCGGCGTAAAGCGAGGGGGAATTGATGCCCATCGCCTCGGTCAGCTCGGAGATCGAGGTGCCGGCATAGCCGCGAGCCCAGAACACATCCATGGCCCGTTCGAGGGCGACGGATCGATCGAAACTGCGGGGACGTCCGCGAGCGTTCATGGCGTGCGTGCAGCCCTTTTCTTTTTGTAACGATCAACAAATAAAGCGCTTGACGGCGGGAATCAAGCCATTATGATTTATGTATCGACCGACACATAAATACGAGTCGGCGGTGACCCTGAGCCCGCGACGCCTCTCCCGTCGCGGGCTTCAGCGTCCCTAGGGCCGCGCCTCCGCGCCGGCTCCGCCCAACAGATCGAGACCACCATGACCGACGCTTCTCACCCGGCGCCCGCGGGCCGGCACCTCGTGCTCGCCGCCGTCTTCCTCGTCGCGGTCACCATGCCGCTCTCCTTCACCGGGCCGGCGGTAGCGACGCCTGCCATCGGCCGCGATCTCGGCGGCGAGCTTTCGCTGCTGACCTGGATCGTCAACGGCTTCATGCTCGCCTTCGGCAGCACGATCATGCTCGGCGGCGCGCTCGCCGATCAATATGGCCGCAAGCGCATGTTCCGCATCGGCGCCATCAGCTTCACCCTCACCTCGCTGGCCGTGGCGCTGTCGCCCAGCGTGCTGATCCTCGACTTTCTGCGCGCGCTGCAGGGGATTGCGGCGGCGATCTCGATCTCGGCCGGCTTCGCTGCCGTGGCGCAGGATTATGAAGGCGCCGACCGCACCCGGGCGCTCGGCCTGCTCGGCACAGGCTTCGGCATCGGCCTTGCCTTCGGCCCGCTGATCGCGGGCGCGCTGATCGGCTCGTTCGGCTGGCGGGCGCTGTTCGTCGCCACCGCCCTGGCCGGCCTGCTGACCCTGCTCGTCGGCGTGCCCCGCATGCGCGAAACCCGCGATCCCGGCGCGATCGGCATCGATCGCTGGGGCGCGGCCAGCTTCACCGCCATGCTGGTGGCGCTGACATTCGGCATCATCCTCGGACCGGAGCGCGGCTGGGACGACACGCTGGTCGTCACCCTGCTCGCCGGCGCGGCGGTCCTGCTGATCGCCTTCATCGCCATCGAGAACCTGCAGACGCGGCCGATGCTCGACCTGTCGCTGTTCCGCTATGCCCGCTTCGTCTCGGTGCAGGCCCTGCCGGTCGCGGTCGCCTATTCCTTCATCGTCCCGTTCATCCTGCTGCCGGCCCGCTTCATCCGCATCGAGGGGATGGACGAACTGCAGGTCGGCGTGATGCTGCTGCCGCTCAGCCTGCCGATCGCGACGATCCCCTTCGTCGCCGCCAACATCGCGCGCTGGATTCCCTCGGGAATCCTCGCCGGCCTCGGCCTGATCCTGGCGGGCGCCGGCGTGCTGTTGCTGGCCTTCGTGCCGGTCGGCGCCGCCCCGGCGACGTTCATCCTGCCGCTCTTCATGATCGGCGCCGGCGCCGCCCTGCCCTGGGGCCTGATGGACGATCTCGCCATCAGCGTCGTGCCGACCGAGCGGGCCGGCATGGCGACCGGCATCTTCGGCACCATGCGGGTCGCCGGCGAAACCGTCGCGATCGCCATCGTCGGCGCGCTGATGGCGGCCTTCGTCACCGGCGGAATCGGCGGCAGCGTCGGCGATCTGCCGGTCGAAATCGCCAGCCAGTTCGCCAATGCAGTGGCTGGCGGTGGTCTCGACCAGGCGGTTGCCCTCGCCCCCTCGATCGAGCGGGCGATCGCGACCGAGGCCTATGGCGCGGCGTTCCGCAACACCATGCTGATCTGCTCGGCGATCACCTTCACCGCCGCGCTGATCACGCTCGTAACGCTGCGCACCCGCCAGCCAAGGAAGCGCCGCGAGCCGATCATGCTGGAAATCGGCGCGTAGGCGGGGGTCAAAGCCGATATGGAATGGTGCGGAGCCGGGTTCGTTCCTCACCTCTCCTGAGGGAGAGGTAAAGGGCTGGCATCCGCCCTACGGATCCTGTTCTACAAAAAAGCCCACCCCCGCGCCGCGGGAGTGGGCTTTTCTTATTCAACGGATCAGCCAGCCCGATCAGACGTCTTCGGGCGCGTCGCCGTCGAGCTGTTCGAGATCGGCCAGGTCCTGGTCCTCGACGGCGGTGTCCTCGACGCCGAGGCTCTCGGCCGAAAGCCAGAACACTTCGCCGTCGCTCTCTTCCGTATCGAGCCAGAAGAAATCGAGATGCGGATATTCGGCTTCGAGGATCTCGCGGCCGGCGCCGATCTCGCAGAGCATGCCGCCACCCGGATTGAGATGTGCCGAGGCCGCGTCGAGGATGCGGCGGACGATGTCGAGGCCGTCGAGGCCGGAGGCCAGCGCCATCACCGGCTCATGCCGGTATTCTTCCGGCAGCTCTTCCATGGCGATTTCGTCGACATAGGGCGGATTGGTCAGGATCAAATCGTAGCGCTTGTCGCCGAGCGGGGCGAACAGGTCCCCCTCATAGAGCTCGATCCGGTTGCCGAGATTGTGCTCGGCAACATTGATCTTCGCGACTTCGAGCGCGTCCGGCGACAGGTCGACGGCATCGATCTCGGCGCTTTCGAACACGCCGGCGGCCAAAATCGCGAGCGAGGCGGAGCCGGTGCACAGATCCAGCACCGTCTCGACCGACGAGAGATCCTCGATCAGCGTGAACTCCTCGCCGCCGAAGAATTCCGAATGGATCAGTTCGCCGATGAAGGAGCGCGGCACGATCACGCGCTCGTCGACGAAGAAGGGCACGCCCTGGATATAGGCGCGGTTGAGCAGGTAGGGCGTCGGCTTGCGGGTGGTGACCCGCGCCTCGACCAGGTCTGCCAGGTGCTTGCGCTCCTCTGGGAGCAGGCGCGCGTCGAGGAAGGGCTCGAGCGTGTCGATCGGCAGCTTCAGGCCTTCCAGCACCAGGAAGGCGGCGTCGTCGAACGCCGTCGAGGCGCCATGGCCAAAGGCCAGGCCGGCCTGGTTGAAGCGGCTGATGGCGTAGCGCAGGAAGTCGCGGACCGTGAAGAGCTGATCGGCGGGGGCGGATGATTCGGTCAAGGCAGGCTCGTGGTTAAGAAAAGGTTTCGGGACGTCCTAGCAGGTCGGGACGCCGCGCGCATCTCTCCAGCCTGCGATCTCCAGTCTCATCTCCGTTTCATAAGGGCATGCGTCGACGGTCGCGCTTTGCTCCGGGTGCGATCGAAAGCCCCGACCAACATTTTGGGGCGCCCGGCACGGCCGGGTCCCGAAGGAGGGGCCAGGGACACGCCCGAATGTCTGGCCGGTCCCCCGACAAGCGATGCCGTAGCCCCTCACCCGCCGGCCTGCGGCCGTCGATCTCTCCCTCCGCGAGCGGCGAAAGAATCTTCGACGGTATGGCCGTCTCGAGCGCGCCGGAACGACGCCGCGAGACGGCCGAACCGGGAGCCGGGCTACTGGCTACTGGCCCTTGGCCTTCAGGCGCTTGTTGCAGTCGCTCCAGTATTGCGGCCACTTCGCGCCCTGCGGCAGGGTGCCGGCCTTCTTCTTCTCCTGCCATTCGGCGCCGCAGGCGCGGATGCGCACGACGGCGGCCTGCTGGCCGGGCGTCATCTGCCGCTTGCCGGCCGTGGTCTTGGTCGTGTCGAGCTTGGCGGCGGCGGCCGGATCCGGCAGCGCCATGCCGAGTTCCTCATCGGCCGCGGCGGTCTTTGCCTTGCCCGGCTTGGCGGGGGCAGCCGCATCCGGATTGGCGGCGGCGTAATCCTTGCTGCACTGGCTCCAGAATTTCGGCCAGGTCTGGCCGGCCGGAACCTTGTTGGCGGCCTTCATCCTGGCCCAGTCGTCGCTGCAGCTCTGCATGGCGGACGACTTGCCGGCAGCCGGCTTGGTCTCCGCCGCCTTGTCGGTCGCGGCCTTCGCGGTCGACTTCGGCGCGGCCTTGGGCTCCGGCGCCGCCGGCGCCTTCGCGGCGGCGGCAGCGTCGCTGTCACCGGGATGGGCGGCGGCGTAGTCCTTGCTGCACTGGCTCCAGAACTTCGGCCAGGTCTGGCCGGCCGGAACCTTGTCGTCGGCCTTCATCTTGGCCCAGTCGTCGCTGCAGCTCTGCATGGCGGCCGACTTGGTGGCGGCGGATGCCGGCAAGGTCGCCGCGAACAGGCCCAGGGACAGGCTGGCGCCCATCAAGATCAGTGTGGATCGCATCTTCATCGTGCCGATCTCCCTTCGATGTCGCAGTGACATCCGATCCCAACGAAGCCGCGACGACCTCGGGCTTCCCTCGTTGGCTGAGGGAACATCCGCGCGTCGCAAGTGTCAATCTCCCGGCGCGGACCGGATCAAAAATCGTTGACGGGGGCCGGCAAGATCGCGGCCGCTATTCGGGCGACCGCGATCTCTCGCTATCTTAAGGCTTATTGTGGGTTGTCGGCCTATTGTTGGCTGTTCTTGGCGAGCCAGCCCTTCATGAAGGCGATCTCTTCCTTCTGCGCCCGGATGATGGCTTCGGCGAGTTTACGCGCCTCCGGGTCCTTGCCATATTTCAGCTCGATCTCGGCCATGGCGACCGCGCCCTCATGATGGGGAATCATGGCGCGGATGAAATCGACATCGGCATTGCCGGAATAGTCGATCGCCATGCCCTCCATCATCGCCTTGTCGGCGGCGCGGAAAGCCTGGGTCGAGGCGCTGTCACCCGGCTTTTCCGAAGACATGGCGCCATGGTCCATCTGGCTGTGATCCATCGTTTCCTCGGCCGAGGCCGGGAGGATGGCGAGGGTGAAGACGGCCGCGGCCGCCAGTTTCCAAAAAGACGTCATGATCGTTCTCTCATTGCAATGAGGCGGGCAGGAAAAGGCGGCGTCGCGGCCCGCACGCGCCGCCGCATCGATGACCGAGGGAAACGATCAGGCGCGGGGCGGCGGCAGGTCGGGGCCGATGACGCGCTGGGCCGGCATGGCGTCGGAACGCGGGCGCGGCAAAGCGCCGGGCGCGACGAGACGATCCGGCATCGCCTCGACGTGAAGCGCGAAGCCAGGCAGCGCGACGCAGCAGGAAGGCAGCGCCATCGGGCCGGCCGGCGTGTGGCTTGAAGGGCCGCCCGACGCCATCGCCATGCGATGCGCCGCGCCGGATATCTGCGCGGCGTGCGGGCAATCGGCCTGGCCCGCATGAGCCATCGCCATGGCCGGACCGGCGCCGCCGGGCACCAGCAGGCTTAGGACGATCCAGACAAGGGCCGCGAGACGCCGGACATTCTGCATGCGGTGAAACTGGTCGCTGCGCGGCCGCACGTCAATGTCCAGATTTCTGTTCACGCTGGCCAGATAAGTGTTCAGCTGTCATTCAGCACTGATAGGCTGCAATGCGGTATGACGAGGGGATCGCGAGAGAATGAAATGACGCGGGACAAGGCGGAGATCGGACGACGACAATTGTTCCGGCTGGGCGCGGCCGGGCTCGGCTCGACCGTCGCGGTATCGCTGGCCGCCCCCGCTCTCGCCGAGACGCCCCTCGCCGCGCCGTCGGTCGCGCGCCCGCCCGAAAGCTTCGTCTGGAAGATGGCCACGGCCTGGCCGAAGGATACGCCGGGCGTCGGCATCAGCGCGCAGCGCCTGGCCGAGCGGATCGGCACCCTTTCCGGCGGCCGCCTCAAGGTCCAGGTGTTCGACGCCGGCGACCTCGTGGCGCCGGGCCAGGTGTTCGACGCGGTTTCGACCGGCAAGGCCGAGATGGGCCATGGCTCGCCCTATTACTGGGCGGCCAAGGACCCGGCCTTCCATTATTTCTCCGGCGTGCCCTTCGGCTTGACGGCGAACGAGCATGTCGCCTGGCTCGTCTTCGGCGGCGGGCAGTTGCTGTGGGAAAAGGCCTATGAGCCGTTCGGCGTGCTGCCCTTCTATGTCGGTTCGACCGGACCGCAGGCGGCTGGCTGGTTCAAGCGCGAGATCCGGACGCCGGAAGACTTCAAGGGCCTGACCATCCGCATCACCGGCCTCGGCGGCGACGTGCTGAAGCGGCTCGGCGCCAGCCCGGTACTGCTGCCGCAGGGCGACATCGCCGCGGCGCTCGAATCCGGCACGATCGACGCGGCCGAATGGGTCGGCCCGTGGAGCGATCTGGCGCTTAACCTGCCGCGGGCCGCGCCCTTCTGCTACATGCCGGCCTTCCATGAACTGGCGACCGCGCTGGAACTGATGGTCGGCAAGACCGCGTTCGAGACGCTTCCCGACGACCTGCGCGCGGTGGTGCGCTCGGCGGCCCTTGCCTCGGCGACGGAAGTCTCGGCCGATTTTGCCGCCAACAATATCGCCACGCTGCCGATGCTGGTGGAGCGCGGCACGGTGGTGAAGAGCTTCCCGAACCCGGTGATCGACGCGCTCGCCAAGACCTCGGCCGAGGTGCTCACC
>Ga0182738_1001460_pt1 | contig 29664 bp, 25 predicted proteins | sample eDN5th30CBELigMG_FD_128876 | JGI IMG/M metagenome (GOLD analysis project Ga0182738, IMG submission 128876) | Enriched Miracle-Growth compost microbial communities from Emeryville, California, USA - eDNA 5th pass 30_C BE-Lig MG (version 2)... ...
CCTGGTCATCGACGCGCTGTTCGGCACCGGCCTGTCGCGCCCGCTCGAAGGCGAGGCCGCGCGCGTGCTGGCAGCCGTACGCGAACGCGGCATCCCGGTCTGCGCGGTGGACGTGCCCAGCGGCCTGGACAGCGCCAGCGGCGAGGTGCGCGGCACGGCCGTGCCGGCCGACCTGACGGTGGCCTTCTTCCGCAAGCAGCCCGGGCATCTGCTGTTCCCCGGCCGGCGGCTGTGCGGGGAGCTGGTCGTGGCCGACATCGGCACGCCCGAATCGGTGCTCGAGGCCATCGCCCCGCGGGCCTTCGAGAACGGCCCGGCGCTGTGGCTGCACGCCTACCCCTGGCCGGCCCTGGACGGGCACAAGTACCGGCGCGGCCACGCGCTGGTGCTGGGCGGCGCGGAGATGACCGGCGCAGCGCGCCTGGCCAGCCGCGCCGCCCTGCGCGCCGGCGCCGGCCTGGTCACGCTGGCCGCGCCCGCGCCGGCCTGGCCGGTCTACGCCGCGGCGCTGGCCAGCGTGATCGTGCGCCGCATCGACGGCCCGGCAGGCTTCGGCGAGCTGCTGGCCGACGAACGCAAGAACGCGATCGCCATCGGCCCCGGCGCCGGCGTGGACGAGGCGACCCGGCAATGCGTGCTCGCCGCGCTGGCCACGCGCCGCGCGGCCGTGCTCGACGCCGACGCGCTGACCGCCTTCGCGCAGGACCCCGGCGAGCTGTTCGGCCGCATCGCCGGCCCCTGCGTGCTGACGCCGCACGAGGGGGAATTCGCGCGCCTGTTCGACGCCGCCGGCGACAAGCTCGCGCGCGCGCGCCAGGCGGCGGCGCGCAGCGGCGCGGTGGTGCTGCTCAAGGGCCCCGACACCGTCATTGCCGCGCCCGACGGCCGTGCCGCGATCAATACCAACGCGCCCCCGCAGCTGGCCACCGGCGGCACCGGCGACGTGCTGGCCGGCTTCATCGCGGCCCTGCTGGCCCAGGGCATGGGCGCCTTCGAGGCGGCCGCGGCCGCCACCTGGCTGCACGGCGAGGCGGCCCGGCGCATCGGCCCCGGCCTGGTGGCCGACGACCTGCCCGAGGCCTTGCCGCGCGTGCTGCGGCGGCTGCAAAGGCTGGCCCAGGCCTTGGCGCCGGCAGGCCCCTAGGCCGCAGCGCCGGCCGCGGCCGCGCCGCGCACCTCCACCCCGGCCCACCCTTCCACCAGCTTGACGATGCTGGTGGAGTTCTCGTCCGGCCCGACCTGCAGCACCGTCTGCATCCACAGCCGGTCCACCGCCGTGCCCACCCACAGCGGCACCTGCAGCTCCTCGGCCATCTCCATGCACAGCCGCACGTCCTTGCGCATCAGCGCGTTGGCGAAGCCGTTGGCGAAGGTGCGCGGCAGCACGTGCCGGGGGAAGCGGTCCTCGGTGGCGGAGTTCTTGCCCGAGCCGGCGTTGAGCGTGTCCAGGATCACTTCCGGCTGCAGGCCGGCCTTCACGCCCAGCACCGTGGCCTCGGCGGCCAGCGCCAGGTGCGCCGCGGCCATCATGTTGTTGATGAGCTTCATGCTCTGGCCCTGGCCGACCGCGTCGCCGACCACGCTGGTGCGGCCCAGCGGCCGGAACAGGTCGTCCAGCCCGGCCACGACCTGCGGGTCGCCCGAAACCATGAGCACCAGGGCGCCCGCGCGCGCGCCGGCCACGCCGCCGCTAACCGGGGCGTCGACGCAGCGCACGCCGCGCTCGCCCAGCCGGGCCGCCACCGCCCGGGCCATGGCCGGCCCGGTGGTGGACATATCCACGTAGACGCGCATCGCGCCGCCTTCGGCCAGGCCGCGCTCGCCCAGCGCGACCTGCTGCACGATGGCCGGCGTGGGCAGGCAGACGCAGACGATCTCGCACCGCGCGGCCACCTCCGCAGGCGACCCGGCCGTATCCACGCCCAGGCCGGCGAAGCGCTCGCAGGCCTGCGGCCGGGCGTCGTGGATGACCAGCGGCAGGCCCGAGCGGGCCAGGTTCAGGGCCAGCTCCGCGCCCATGCTGCCCAGGCCGATGAAGCCGACCGGCTTGTCCGTCTTCATGCCCGGCCCTCCGGGTGGGGACGCGGCCCCTTGCGCGGCGCGCGCGCCGCCTCCTGCCTGCCGTGGTGTTGCGATCCGACCTTGCTCATGGAAAGTTGCTCGTGTGGGGAAAAAACCTCGGCCGCGTGGTCACTGCTCCGGCGGCACGTCCAGCCGCACGACCTTGCCGGCCAGCGCCGGGCTGGGCGGCGGATAGCGGTGCATGACCTGCGGGTCGTGGCCGGGCACGATGTGCTGCGGCGAATCGGCCAGGGCGCGCACCGTGCGGTAGCCCTCCAGCATGGCCTCGACGTTGTGGACGATGGGAAAGGGATGGTTGCGCTCGATGTTGCCGTACAGGTGGGTGGCGTCCGAGGCCAGCACCACCCAGCCGCGCTGGGTCCATACCCGCACCACCTGCAGCCCGGCGGTATGGCCGCCGACCAGGTGCACCGACAGGCCTGGCGCGATCTCGGACGTGCCGTGGTGGAAGCGCACCCGGCCCTGGTACAGCGTGCGGACGTAGCTGACGATGTCCTCGACGTAGAAGGCGTGGCGCAGCGGCGCATGGCACATGCAGCGGCCGGTGGCGTAGGCGGCCTCGGTCTCCTGCAGGTGGATGGTGGCGGCCGGGTAGTCGGCCAGCGTGCCGGCGTGGTCGTAGTGCAGGTGGGTGATGATGACGTCGCGGATGGCCGCCGGCTGCAGGCCCAGCAGGCCCAGCGCCTCGCCCACCGGGGTGATCAGCTCGCGCCCGCGCTGGCGCGCCGCTTCCTCGCCGAAGCCGGTGTCGATCAGGTAGGCCTCGTCGCCGCGGCGCGCGACCCAGACGAAGTAGTCCAGGCCGGAGTCGGCGTCGTGGAAGTCCGCCCCGCCCAGGTAGTTGTGGGCCGGGTCGCGGCGGCCGAGGCGGGCGTACAGCAGGGCGTAGAGTTCGAAGGGTTGCAGCGGGTCCGTCATGTCTCTTCCTTGTCGTGGCTGGATGGGCTGGCCGGCGCCGGCAGGCGCGCCGCTGCGGCAGCGCGCCCGCCCCGGCCTAGCGCGCGAGCCACTGGGGCAGCCACAACGCCGTGCCGGGCGCGAACACGATGATCAGCGCCAGCACGGCAAGCATAACCACATAAGGAACCGCGCCGCGGATCGCGTCCTGCAACGCCCCCTGGCCGGAGCGGCTGACCACGAACAGGTTCATGCCCACCGGCGGGGTGATCAGGCCGATCTCCATGGCGATCACGAACAGCACGGCGAAGTGCACCGGGTCCACGCTCAGCGCGACCATGGTGGGCAGCAGCATGGGCACCATGATCAGCAGCATGGAGGTGACCTCCATGAACATGCCCAGCACCAGCAGCACGCCCATGACCAGCAGGGTGAACTGCAGGGCGTCCAGGCCGATCGACTCGATCGCCGAGGCCACCCGGAAGCCGACGTCGGCCACGCTCAGGTAGTGCCCCAGCAGCATGGCCGCGGCCAGGATGAGCATGATGGCGCTGGTGTCCACCATGGACTTGCCCATGATGCGCAGGATTTCCGCCAGGCCCATGCGCCGGTAGAAGAGCTGGCTGATGGCCAGCGAATAGACCACGGACACGATGGCCGCTTCGGTGGGCGTGTAGAGCCCGCCGTAGATGCCGCCCAGGATCAGCACGGGCAGCAGCAGGCTGGGCAGGGCCTCTTTCATGGCGGCCAGGCGCTCCTGCCAGGATGCCTTGGACCGCCTGGGATAGCGCTTGATCCGGGCGATGGCCATGGCGAACGCCAGCAGCCCCGCCACCGCCATGGCGCCCGGGATCAGCGTGGCCGAGAACAGCGCCACCACGGACTGGTCGGTGATGAAGCCGTACAGGATGAGCGGGATGCTGGGCGGGATCAGGATGCCCAGCGTGCCGCCGGCGGCCGTCACGCCCATGGCGTAGGAGCGGTCGTAGCCCGCGGCCGTCATCGCCGGGATGGAGATGGCGCCGATGGCCAGCGCCGTGGCCACGCTGGAGCCCGATATGGCCGAGAAGATCGCGCAGGCCAGGATGGTGGCGATGCCCAGCCCGCCCCACCAGTGGCCGACCCAGACCTGGGCGAAGCGGACCAGCGCGTCCGATATGCCGCCGGCCGTCATGAGATTGGCCGTGATGACGAAGAAGGGCACGGCCATCAGCGTGAACGGGGTCAGGCTGTTGTAGACGATCTCGGCCGAAGCGGCCAGGGGCAGGTCGACGATCCAGAAGCCCAGCAGCGCGGACAGCCCCAGAGACAGGTAGATGGGCGCGCCGATGGCCAGCAGCGCCACCAGCAGGACGACGGGCAGGTAATCGATCACGCCTCGTCCCCCTTGCGGCCCGCGCGCGCACGCAGGAGCAGCGCGGCGAAGGCGATCGCGAAGCCGGCCGGCACCGACGCGCGCGCGATCCACTGCGGGAACTGCAGCACGGTCGGCGACACCTCGTCGAACAGGTGGCGCTGCCAGGCCACTTCGATGCCGAACCAGGCCAGCAGGCCCGCGAAGGCCAGGCCCAGCAGCGCGCACAGCCGCGCCAGCGCCCGCCTGGCGCGCGGCGACAGCTTGTCCACCAGGATGGTGGCGCGCAGATGCTCGTCCAGGAATTCGCCCATGCCGAAGGCGATCAGCGTGCCCCAGACGATCAGGTAGGTGACCACCTCGTCGGAGAAGCCGAAGGTCAGCGAGAAGGCATAGCGCGAGAACACCGCCAGCACGCCCAGCGCGGTCGCCGCCATGGCCACCGCCCCGAGCAGGATCAGGCCCTTGTCCCGGATATGGCTCGATTGCATGTCATCCACCTTTTTTTCATCGCTTGCGCCGGGGCGGCGGGCGCCGCCCCCGGCGGTCATTGCAGGCCGGCGCTCTCGCGCGCCAGCGCGGCCGCATCGCCCAGGCCGCGCGCCTTGACGAAGTCGTCCCCCGCCGAGCCGGCCGCGGTGGAGAAGGCCCGCAGCTCTTCGGCTTGCAGCACCTTGACCTTCACGCCGTTGTCGCGGAAGCGCTGGATCGCCGCCTGGTTGATCTTCTCCAGTTCGCTGTCCTGCCAGCGCACGGACTCGTCCATGGCTTCGAGCATGACCTGCTGCAGGTCGGCGGGCAGCCGGTTCCAGGCGCGCAGGTTCATGATGGCCATGTAGGGCGTGTACTTGTGGTTGGAATAGGTCAGGTTGCCGACCAGGTCCCAGCCCTTGACCGAATCCAGGCCGGACATGGTGGTTTCCAGCCCGTCAATCACGCCCTGCAGCAGCGCGGTCGGCACTTCCGGCCAGGCCATCTGGGTGGGCTGCGCGCCCATGGCCTTGAGCGTCTGCTCGACCAGCGGGTTGCCCACCACGCGGATCTTCTTGCCGCCGAAGTCGGCCGGCGCCTCGATCAGGCGCGAGCTCTTGTTGGTGCCCCAGACCCAGGCGCCCATGTTGTAGTAGCCCAGTATCTTCACGCCCAGCTTCTGCTCGAAGCGCCGCTCCAGGTCCTTGCCAAAGCCGCCTTGCAGCATCTTGCGGTACTGCTCGTAGCTCACGCCCCACAGCGCGGGCAGCTCGAACACGGCCGCCTCCGGCACCACCGAGGTCAGCAGGCTGCTGGGCGGCGCGCCCATGTCCACCGTGCCCGAGCCCACCGCCGGAATGACGTTGACATCGTTGTAGAGCTGCGCGCCGGGGTAGATGCGGATGGCCACGCGCCCGGCGGATTTTTCCTTGACCAGGTCGGCCCATTTCTGGAAGGCCTGGACCTTGATGTTGGTGGTCGGGGAATCCGCCGAGAAACGGAAACGGAATTCCTGTGCGGATGCCGCCTGGCTCGCCAGGGCGAGCGAGAGCGACAGCAGCAATGCCTGCGCGATCTTCATGATGCCTCCTTAGTCTCTGGCCTTATGGTTCTGCGAACGAGGCGCGCGCGCAGCCGCCGGCGGCACGGCTGCCGTCGAGGTGTCTGCTGTGGATTTGCGCGTCCGGGCGCGCCGGCGCCGCCGTTGCCCGATCGACCGATTGCCCCTGCGTCCCGCATTGCGCGGGCTTCTCAAGGCCGATCCGTCTCCTGTGGCGGGCAGTATATAGACGCGCCCGGCGGCGGCAAGTGCGAATTCGTCAATCGCCGTTGGCGAAACTCGAAGGGCCCGCGGCGGGGGCCGCGCCGCCCTGCGCGGAAGCAGGCGCGCCCGCGCGCTGCGTATCGATCAGGAAGGAAAGCAATTCCTCGGCCGGCCCGTCCAGCGGCGCCTGGCGGGTGCACAGCAGGATCCTGCGCTCGACCCAGGGGTCGGTCACTTCGACCGTGCGTATGCGCAGGCTGGGCAGGTAGGTGCGCGCGGCCGCGCCCGACAGCATGCCTATGCCCATGCCGGCCGCGACCATGCGGCACAGCGCCTCGAAGCTCTGCGTCTGCGCGCGCAGCTTCAGGTTCTTGCCGTGCACCGTGGCCGCCGACATCATGCGCTCGGTCTGCAGCGCGTTGGTGTCCAGGCCGATGAAGTCGAAGTCCAGCAAGTCCTCGAAGGCGACCCGCGCCGCCTTCAGGGGATGGTCCTGCGGCACGATGGCGCACAGCCGGTCGACCTTCCAGTCGTGCACGGCCAGCCCGTCCATGACGGCGCCTTCCATGACGATGCCGATCTCGCCCGCGCCCTCGCGCACGAAGGAGGGGATGTCGGCGCTGCGCCGCTCCATCACCTCGACCTTGATCTGCGGGCGCGCGGCCATGAAGCGGGCCAGCTCCTGCGGCAGGCCCTGGCCCATGGCGGTGGTGTTGACGAACAGCCGCACGCTGCCGCGGATGCCGCCCACGTATTCGGCCAGTTCCTGCTGCAGGCGGTGCGCCTCCTGCATGATGCGGTCGGCGCCCTTGGCCGCGAGGATGCCGGCCGGCGTGGGCTCTATGCCCCCGCCGGGCGGACGGCCGAAGAACTCGATGCCGAACTGATGCTCCAGCAGCGAGATGCGCCGGCTCGCGGCCGAGGGGGTGAGGTGCATGCGCTCGGCCGATTTCGACAAGCTGCGGGTTTCCACCGCGTGGCGCAGCAGCGCAAGGGAAGTGAGGTCGGGCAGCATCGTGGAATCCAGTCGTATCCCATTGAAATATGGGAAGAATTTTTCCGGGATGCATTATCACACGGGCCGTGGCGGGGCGCGTCCCAGGCCGCCCTCGCCCTTCCTATAATCGGAGTCCGACACAGCCACGGAGGGACATCGACATGGATCTGCAGCTCGCCGACCGCACCGCGCTCGTCACCGGCGCCAGCACCGGCATCGGCACGGGCATCGCCCGCTGCCTGGCCCGCGAGGGCGTGCGCCTGGCCATCACCGCCCGCCGCGCCGACCGCCTGCAGGCGCTGGCCGACGAGATCGCCGCGGCCGGCGGCCCGCGCCCGGTCATCGTCGCCGCCGACGTCACCGCCGCGCAGGGCCCGGCCGACATCGCCCGCCAGGCGACCGAAGCGTTGGGCCAGGTGGACATCCTGGTCAACTGCGCCGGCGGCTCGCGGCCGCTGCCGGTCGAGGCCGGCGACCAGGCCTGGGACGAAGCCTTCGCGCTGAACTTCACCGCCGTGCGCCGCCTGACCGATGCGCTGCTGCCCGGCATGCGCCGGCGCCGCTGGGGCCGCGTGATCAACATCAGCGGCTCGATGGAGCCGCGCTCGCTGAACGCGGCCAGCGCCGCCAAGGCGGCCGTGCACGTCTGGGCCAAGGGGCTGTCCTGCGACGTGGCGCGCGAAGGCGTCACCGTCAACACCATCGCCCCCGGCCGCATCAACAGCGAGCAGATCCTGAACCGCCTGTACCCCACCGAGCAGGCCCGCCAGGATTTCATCGCCGCCAACATCCCCATCGGCCATTTCGGCGAGCCGGAAGACATGGGCAACATGGCCGCCTTCCTGTGCTCGCCGCTGGCGGGCTACATCACCGGCGCGGTGGTGCCGGTCGACGGCGGGATGCACTACTTCGCGCATTGAGCGCGGCGAGGCGGGCGGCCCGTAATAAGTTGACAATCTTTTACGGGAAATAGGCTAAGGGTTTACCCCGACCTGCCGATAACCCCGGCAGGTCCCGAACATATCCTCCAAGGAGCTCCCATGCCGACCGAGTCGCCGAGCCGTGCCATGACGATAGCCGCGCCCGTGCCCGCCGGCTCGCCGGCGCATGCGCCGTCCCCCGGACCCCACGCCCCGCCGGCGCCGGCCCGGGACCCGCGGGCCGCCGGCCTGGCGCTGGAGGACATCGCCCGCCAGGCCGATTTCGTCATGTATCTCACGCTGGCTTGTTCGGCCGCCGCCGCGGTGCTGATAGGGCAGCATTTCTACGAAACCCGCCTGGCCGTGATCGGCGCCCTGGCCCTGCTGGCCATCGGCAGCGCCGCCTACTTCGGCGCGCGCGGCACGCCGCTGTCGCGCACCACGCTCACCCTGGGCAATGCCGCGATGGTGGCGCTGCACATCCAGGCGGCGCACGGCACCACCGAGTTCCACTTCGGCGTCTTCGTCCTGCTGGGGCTGCTGCTGGTCTACCGCGACTGGCGGCCCATCGTGCTGGCGGCGGGCTTCTTCGCCGTGCACCACCTCGCCTTCGACCGCCTGCAGGCGCTGAACTACGCGGTGTTCTGCACCGAATCGGCCAACCTGCCGCGCACGCTGCTGCACGCGGCCTACGTGGTCGTGCAGACCGGCATAGAGATCTTCCTGGCCGGCCGGCTGCGCCGCGCCGCGGTCGAGGCCGCCGAGCTGTCGGCCATGGTGCGCCGCATCGACCGCGGCGCGCGCCTGCGCCTGGACGTGGCCGGCATGCCGGCCAGCGCGCCGGCCGCCGCGGTGCTCAAGGACGCGATCGCGCGCATCGAGGCGGCGCTGCGCCAGGTCGGCGCCAGCACCGTGCAGGTCGAGCGCGCCGCCGGCGAGATCGCCGCCGGCAACGCGGAACTGAGCCGGCGCACCGAGACCCAGGCCGCCGGCCTGGAGCAGACCGCCGCGTCGATGGAGGAATTCGCCGGCAGTGTCAGGCAGAACGCCGACCACGCCCAGCGCGCCAACCGGCTGGCCGAGTCCGCCTCGGCCGTGGCCGGCGAAGGCGGCGCGGCCGTGGCGCAGGTGGTCGAGACCATGGCCGCCATCGACGAATCGGCCAAGAAGATTTCCGACATCATCGGCGTGATCGACGGCATCGCCTTCCAGACCAACATCCTGGCGCTCAACGCCGCGGTCGAGGCCGCCCGCGCGGGCGAGCAGGGCCGCGGCTTCGCCGTGGTCGCCTCCGAGGTGCGCAGCCTGGCCCAGCGCTCGGCCACCGCCGCCAAGGAAATCAAGGAACTGATCGAGAACTCGGTCGCCCGCGTCGAGGCGGGCAACGCGCAGGTCGAGCGCGCCGGCCACACCATGCGCGACGTGGTCGAGGGCATCCGCCGCGTGGCCGACATCATGGGCGAGATCACGGCCGCGACCGGCGAGCAGGCGCGCGGCATCGCGCAGATCCACCAGGCGGTGGCGCAGATGGACGACACCACGCAGCAGAACGCCGCGCTGGTGGGCGAGGCAGCGGCCGCGTCGGCCTCGCTGCACGAATCGGCCGAGGCGCTGCGGCGCGCGGTGGGGATCTTCGAGCTAGGAGGGGGTTGACCTCCCCCTACGCGCTGACGCGCGCCTCCACCTCGCGGCTTGCAAGCCGCTCGGATTCGCCAGGCACGAAACAGTCCGCAGGGACTGTTTCGTGTCCGGGCTCATCCCAGGGGGCGGCACTGGCGGACCGGCAAAGCCGGCTCCGCGGTGCCCTGGATCGAGTGGCACCCGTTTCATGCGACGAGGGCTCAATGCCCCGCGGCCGGCAGCGTGAAGGCGAAGGCGGCGCCCGGCTCGTCCAGCAGGGTCAACGCCACCCCGTGCAGCTGCAGGATGCGGTAGACGATGCGCAGCCCCAGTCCGCCGCCGCGGCGCGCGCCGTCCACGTCGAAGGGGCGGTCGAACAGGCCGGCGCGCCGTTCGGGCGGGATGCCCGGGCCGGTGTCGCGCACCACCACCCGCACGCCGCCCGCCTCGGCCGCCAGCGCGACGCTCACCGTGCCGCCGGCCGGCGTATGGCGCACCGCGTTGTCCAGCAGATTGGTCAGCACCCGCTCGATCAGGCCCAGGTCGGCCCGCACCGCCGGCAGCGGCGCGCCGACCTCGGCGGCCAGCGCCACGCCGCGCGCCTCGGCGGCCAGCTCGAACTTCTGGAACACGTCCTGCACCAGGTCGTCCAGCGCGAAAGGCTCGGGGTCGAGCTGCACATAGCCCTGCTCCAGCCGCACCAGCTCGAACAGCGAACGGGCCAGGCCGCCCACCTTGCCGCTCTGGTCCAGCGCCACCGACAGATAGCGGCGCCGCTCGGCCGGGCCGAGCGCGGCGTCCTTGAGCAGCAGCGTTTCCAGGTAGCCGTGCAGCGAGGCCAGCGGCGTGCGCAGGTCGTGCGAGATGTTGGCGATCAGCTCGCGCCGCTCCTGCTCCTGGCGCGTCAGACGGCGCCATTGGTCGGACAGGCGCCGGGTCATCTGCCGGAAGGCGCGGTCCAGCACGGCGATCTCGTCGCGCGGGCCGGCCGCCGCCTGCGTGGCCGGCAGCGGCGCGGGCTCGCCGTCCAGGTCGTAGCCGCGCACGGCCTCGGTCAGCCGCCGCAATGGCCGGGTGATGAGGCGAAACGCCGCCAGCCCGGCGGCCAGGCACAGCACGCCCACCAGCGCGATCGCCCATAGCGCGCTGCCCAGCACCGCGCTGGTCGCGCCGCGGCCGGCCAGGCGGTCGTGCTCCTCGCCCTGCAACACCACGTAGACGTAGCCCAGGTCGCGCCCGTCCACCACCAGCGGCGCGGCCGAGAACACCTTGCGCGCGCCGTCGCTGCGCGGGTCGTCGCCCGTGATGGGCAGCGGTTCGCCGGCCAGGAAGCGGCGCACCGGCGCCAGGTCCACGCGCTCGCGCTTCAGGTGCTCGGGCGGCGCGGCGTGCCCCACCACCTGGCCGCCGGGGTCCAGCAGGTAGACCTCGACGCTGGGGTTGACCATCATCAGCTGCGAGAACAGGCCCTGCACGGCCCGGGGCATGGGGCCGTCGGCGTCCATCAGCTGCCGGCCGCCGGCGATGTGCGCGGCCAGCCCGCGCGACAGGCTCTGCGCCACTTCCAGCTCGTGCATGCGGTTGGCGCGCACCTGCAGCCAGATCGACGCGCCGCTGCACACGGCCAGCAGCAGCGCGAACACGGCGGCCAGGCGCTGGGACAGGGTCAGGCGGATCATCGGATCGCCCTCCCGAGGCCGGCGCGGCTTCTTCGGAATGGGTCTTCCAACGGCCGGGCGCGCGAGCTCATGTTTCCTCCCCGGTTCCGGCGAATTTATAACCGCGCCCCCAGGCCGTCAGGATGCGGGCCGGCCGGCCGGGGTCGGCCTCGATCTTGGCGCGCAGCCGGTTGATGTGGGTATTGACGGTGTGCTCGTAGCCCTCGTGGTTGTAGCCCCACACCGCGTCGAGCAGGTCCATGCGCGAGAACACCTTGCCCGGCTGGCGGGCGAAGAAATACAGCAGGTCGAACTCGCGCGGAGTCAGGTCCAGCGGCCGGCCGGCCAGCGTGGCGGCGCGCGCCAGCGGGTCGATGAACAGGTCCCCGGCGGTCAGGCTGCCGGCGTCCAGCCGGGCGTTGCGCGCCAGCGCGTCGGCGCGCCGGAACAGCGCCTTGACGCGCGCGACCAACTCCAGCACCGAGAAGGGCTTGGCCAGGTAGTCGTCGGCGCCCAGCTCCAGGCCCAGGATGCGGTGCACCTCGCTGGCGCGCGCGCTGATGATGATGACCGGCGTGTAGCGCGTCATGGCGCGGGCGCGCCGGCAGATTTCCAGGCCGTCGACTTCGGGCAGCATCAGGTCCAGGACGAGCGCGTCCCAGCCGCCGCGCTCCAGCTGCGCGAGCCCCTGCGCGCCGTCGGCGCAATGCGTCACGTCGTAGCGCTCGTCGCGCAGGTGCATGAGCAGCAGGCCGGCGATGTGGGCGTCGTCCTCGACCAGCAGGATGCGGCGTGTCGGTTCCATCGGAAAGGGAAAAGGAAGATCGGCCTCGTCCCGGCATCGGGATATGCGCAGCGGTAGCGGTAGCGGTAGCGGTAGCGGTAGCGGTAGCGGTAGCGGCAGCGGCAGCGGCAGCGGCAGCGGCAGCGGCAGCGGCAGCGGCAGCCCGCAGTATGCGCCCGGCGGGGTCAGGCAGTTATCACGTTTTATTTAATATTACGTGAGGACTTCGGGACGGCTCCCCCTCTACGCTTGCGCCATCGACCACAGGCCCGGCACTCGGGCACAGGGAGGTAGGCATGGCAAACCGACGTCATTTCCTTCATGCCGCGGGAGGCGCGCTGGGCGTGCTGGCGGCGACGGCCGTGTTCGCGCGGCGCGACGCCGGCCGGGACGAGCCGGCAGCGGTGCCGGCGCAGCGCGAAACGGCCGGCGGCCGGGCCGCCGCGGGCGCACCGGCGCATGCCGCCTCCGGCCCCTTTCCGGTGGTGCGCAGCGACGCCGAATGGCGCGAGCGCCTGAGCCCGGCGCAATACCAGGTGCTGCGCCAGGAGGGCACGGAGCGCCCCTACACCAGCCCGCTCAACGACGAGCACCGCCCCGGCACCTTCGCCTGCGCCGGCTGCGGGCGGGCGCTGTTCGACGCCGCCACCAAGTTCGACAGCCACACCGGCTGGCCCAGCTTCTGGCAGCCGCTGGCCGGCGCGGTGGGCGAGACGCGCGACACCAGCTTCGGCATGGTGCGCACCGCCGTGCACTGCGCCGACTGCGGCGGCCACCTGGGCCACGTCTTCGAGGACGGCCCGCCGCCCACCGGCCTGCGCTACTGCATGAACGGCGTGGCCATGACCTTCGAGCCGCGCGCTTGAACGGGGAGGCCGCGATGCTGTTGCTGCTGCTTGCCTACCTGGGCGGGGTGCTCACCATCCTGAGCCCCTGCATCCTGCCGGTGCTGCCCTTCGTGTTCTCCGCCGCCGGCGGGCGCTTCGCGCGCAGCGCCCTGCCGCTGCTGGCCGGCATGGCGCTGATGTTCGCCGCGGTAGCCACGCTGGCCGCCGTGGGCGGCGCCTGGGTGGTGGCGGCCAACCAGTGGGGCCGCTGGCTGGCGCTGGGCCTGCTGGCCGTGTCCGGCCTGGCGCTGCTGGTGCCCGGCGTGGCCGACCGCCTGGCGCGCCCGCTGGTGGCCGCCGGCAACCGGCTGGCTGCCGGGGCGCAGGCCGGCGATGCGCGGGTCGGCGGCATGCGGGCCGGCAGTGGGTCCACAGGCAACACTCATGCCGACAGCGCGTCGGCGGGCAACGGCCCGCGGCCGGCGGCGTCCTTCGTGCTGGGCATCGCCACCGGCCTGCTGTGGGCGCCCTGCGCCGGCCCCATCCTGGGCCTGGTGCTGACCGGCGCCGCGCTGCAAGGTGCCAGCGTGCAGACTTCCCTGCTGCTGCTCGCCTACGCGGCCGGCGCGGCCACCTCGCTGGCCGGCGCGCTGCTGGTCGGCGGCCGGCTGTATGCGGCGATGAAGCGATCCCTGGGCGCGGGCGAATGGCTGCGCCGCGGCCTGGGCGCGGCCATGCTGGCCGGGGTGGCGGCCATCTCGCTGGGCTGGGACACGGGCGTGCTAGCGCAGCTGTCGACGGCGTCGACCAACAGCCTGGAGCAGGCGCTGCTGGACCGCTATCCGGGCGGCAACATCCCGGGCCGTCCCGCCGCGATGCAGGGGCAGCCGCTTGCGATGCAGGCACGGCCTACCGCCATGCAGGCGCAACCCGGCGTGATGCGGGCCGACCCCGAAGCCATGCAAGCGCAATCCGGAATGATGATGCAGGCGCAGCCCGAGGCCATGCAGGCACAGCCCGGCATGATGATGCAGGGGCAGCCCCAGGCCATGCAGGCCGCCGGCGCCATGCAGGCTCAACCGCAAGCCATGCGGTCCGCGGCCGGCGTGCCCGCGCCGCTGCCCGTCGAAGGCCAGGCCCCGCCGCTGGACGGCGCCGTGCAGTGGCTCAACGGCCCGCCGCTGTCGCTCGACGCCCTGCGCGGCAAGGTCGTGCTGGTGGACTTCTGGACCTATTCCTGCATCAACTGCCTGCGCGCCCTGCCCTACGTGCGCGCCTGGGCCGACAAATACCGTGACCAGGGCCTGGTGGTCGTCGGCGTGCACGCCCCGGAATTCGCCTTCGAGCGCGACCTGCGCAACGTGCGCAAGGCCGTCGACAAGCTGGGCATCGGCTACCCCGTGGCCGTGGACAACGACTACGCCATCTGGCGCGCCTACAACAACTCGTACTGGCCGGCGCACTACTTCATCGACGCCCAGGGCCGCGTGCGCCACCACCATTTCGGCGAAGGCGAATACGACCGCTCCGAGCGCGTCATCCAGCAATTGCTGCGCGAAGCGGGCGCGGCCGGCGTGCCCGGGGCCCTGGCCGACGTCCGCGGCGAAGGCATCCAGCAGGCCGCCGACATGGACTCGATGCGCTCGCCCGAGACCTACCTGGGCTACGAACGCGCCGAGCACTTCGCCTCGCCCGGCGGAGCGCGCGCCGGCGAGACCGCCGACTACGCCGCGCCCGACCGGCCCATGCTCAACCAGTGGGGCTTGGCCGGCCGCTGGGAGATCGGCCCGGAAGCCGCCCGCCTGGACGCGCCGGGCGGGCGCATCGTCTTCCGCTTCCAGGCGCGCGACCTGCACCTGGTGCTGGGCCCGGGCGCCGACGGACGGCCGGTGCGCTTCCGCGTGCTGATCGACGGCCAGCCGCCCGGCGCCGCGCACGGCGTGGACGTCGCGCCCGACGGCAGCGGCACGGTGGACGGCCAGCGCCTGTACCAGCTGGTGCGCCAGGACGCATCCGCCGCAGCCCGCACCTTCAGCATCGAATTCCTCGACCCCGGGGTGTCGGCCTATGCCTTCACCTTCGGCTGAACGCCTACAGGAGATCCGACATGACCCGCCCCGACACTGCCCGCTTCCCCTGGCGCGCGCCGCTGCGCGCCGCCGCCCTGGCCGCGCTGCTGGGCGCCGGCCTCTACCTGGCCCAGCCCCTGGTCCTGCCCGCCGGCGCGGCCGAGCAGGCGGTGCGCGTGCCCGCGCCCGCGCTGGACGAGCCCCGCTCGGCGCAGCCCGGCAGCGCCACCGCCGTCTTCGCCGGCGGCTGCTTCTGGGGCGTGCAGGGCGTGTTCCAGCACGTGCGCGGCGTCGCGCAGGCCGTCTCCGGCTACGCTGGCGGCTCGGCCGGCACGGCGCAGTACGACCAGGTCGGCACCGGCATGACCGGCCACGCCGAATCGGTGCGCGTCACCTACGACCCCAGCCAGGTCAGCTACGGCGAACTGCTGGAAATCTTCTTCTCGGTCGCGCACGACCCCACCCAGCTCGACCGCCAGGGCCCGGACGTCGGCCCGCAGTACCGCTCGGCCATCTTCCCCCAGGACGCCGAGCAGGACCGCATCGCCCGCGCCTACATCGAACAGCTCGGCCAGGCCGGCGTCTACCCGGGCCGCATCGTCACCCGCATCGAGCAAGACAAGCCTTTCTACCCGGCCGAGGACTATCACCAGGATTACCTGACGCGGCATCCCGACAACCCCTACATCGTCATCAACGACCTGCCCAAGGTGCGCGAGCTGGAAAGGCTGTACGCGCAGCGCTACCGCGCCGAGCCGGTGCTGGTGGGCGCGGCGGCGGCAATGTGACCGTGCGGGAAGGCCCGGCCCGGGAAGCCGGCCGTTCGTGCCCGCCAGACGCCGCCACGGCCGCCCCGCCCTACTGCGGCTCGATCCCCGCATCCACCGCCCGCCGCGTCCAGATCTCGCGCTGCGCGAGGGTGAACGCCCGGTGCTCGGCGACGCCGTGGGGCTCGACCTGCATGCCCAGGCGGGTGAACTTCTCCACGGTGGCCGGGTCGCGCAGGATGGCGGCGACTTCGCCGTTCAGCCGCTGCACGATATCCCCGGGCACGCCGGCCGGGGCGGCCAGGCCCACCCAGACCACCAGGTCGAAATCGCGGTAGCCCAGCTCGGACAGCGTGGGGATGTCGGGAAAATCGTGCGAGCGCGCCTGGCCGGTGAAGGCCAGGCCCTTGAGCTTGCCCGCCTGCATGAAGGGCGTCACCACCGACATGTCGCCGAACAGGTAGTCCACGTGGCCGCCCAGCAGGTCGGTCACGGCCGGCGGTTGGCTCTTGTAGGGCACGGCGCCGGCGCGCGCGCCGGCCACCGTGTTGAAGGTGGCGCCGGCGATCTGGCTGGTGGGGTTGCCGTAGGCGTAGTTCAACTGCCGCGACTGCGTGGCCTGGGCCAGCTGCTGCGCCGAGGCCATGGGCGAGTCGGCCCGCACCACCAGCATCATGGGGATGGTGGCGATGCGCGCGATGTGCGTGAAATCGCCGGTGGGGTCGTAGGGCGGCTTGCGGAACAGCGCCGGCGTGGCCGAGTGGGTCGAGCTGCTGGTCAGCAGCAGCGTGTAGCCGTCGGCCGCGGCGCGCGCGACCGAGGACGCGCCTATGGTTCCCGAGGCGCCCGGCCGGTTCTCGACCACGATGGGCACGCCCAGGCGCGGGCCGAGCTGCTCGGCCAGGATGCGCGCGCTGGTATCGCTGGCGCTGCCGGCCGAGAACGGCACGACCAGCGTGATGGGCTTGCCGGGATAGCCGGCCGGCTGCGCGGCGGCGGCCGGCGCGGCGGCGGCCAGCAGGGGCAGCAGCAGGCTGGCGCGCAGCAGGAGCCTGCGCGCCGGGTGGCGGGATGCGGACATGGGTGTCTCCGGAATGTTCTCGTTGGCCTGGCGCCGGGCGGCGCATGGGCCACCCGGCAGTGCCTGCGCATCATCGGCCGCCCCGCCCGGGACATCAAGCGAGTAATCGTCATGGCTTCATTCCGGAATCGGATCAATCGCGGCGGGCGGCGCGCCTGCCTCTTCCGCCTCGCGCTCGCGCAGATGGCGCTCCAGCTTATCGATGAAGACGGTCGCGGCAAGCGTGGGCCGCGCGGCGTTGCGATGGATCAGCCACAACTCGTGGCGGTGCGGATGCGCGTCGGCGATGGGCACGACTCGCAGGCCCAGCTGGCGGGCCAGGCCGCATACGTAGCCCGGGATCACGGTGATGCCCAGGCCCGCGCGCACCATGCCCAGCACCGAGGTCAGCATATTGGCCTCGATGCCCGAGCGGAACGCCAGGCCCAGTTCGTCGCGGATGCCGTCCAGCGCGCGCCGCACGCTGTACACGTTGCGCAGCACCACGTGCTCGTGCGCGGCCAGGTCGGCCCAGCGCGTGCTCCGGCGCCGGGCCAGCGCATGCCCGGGCGGGCAGACGGCGAACATGGCGTCGCGGTAGACGACGCGGGCCGACAGGCCGTCGGCGGGCGTGCCCGTGGAGACGATGCCGAAGTCGGCGCGGCCGTGGCGCACGTGCTCGACGGTATCGTCGGTCGTGCCCTCGTACAGGTCCAGCTGCACGCCGGGGTGGTCGCGCCGGTAGCCCGCTATCACGTCGGTCAGCAGCCCGTACATCATCATGGGCGAGGACGCGATGCCCACGATGCCGCGCTGCAGGGACCGCAGGCTGCCCAGGCTGCGCTCGGCGGCGCGCACCGTGCCCAGGATTTCCTGCGCGTAGGCGTAGAAGTCGGCCGCGCCCTCGCAGGGCACCACGCTGCGCGTGGACCGCTCGAACAGGGGCTGGCCGACCTCGGCCTCCAGCTCGGCGCACAGCTTGCTGACGGCCGACTGGGTCACGTGGGTGACCCGCGAAGCCGCCGTGAAGCTGCGCAGTTCATACACTGCGCAGAACACGCGGATCTGCTTGAGGGTGATGTTCATGGCTGTCTCCACCGGCATGCCGCGGCTGCGCCGGAAAGCCATGCGCCCCCGGCGGCCCTAGCCGGCGAGCATATCCCGATCGGCATCCTGGCGCGGCGCCGGGCGGCGGATGCCGCCGGGCGTGCGGGAAAAGCGCACCGGGACGGCGGTCGCGACCAGGGCGCCCTCGGTCGGATGGTCCACGCGCCGGAAGAAGCCGGTGGCCGCCAGATGCGGGTCGTCGAACAGGTCCTCCGGGGCGTGGACGCGCGAATGCGGGATGTCGGCCGGGGCCAGTAGCGCCAGCCACTGCTCCGTGCTGCGCTGGGCGACCAGGCCGTCCAGCGCGTCGTACAGCGCATCCACATGGCGCGCGCGCGCCGCCGCGCTGGCGAAGCGCTCGTCGCCGGCCAGGTCGGGCCGCCCGGCCAGCGCGAAGAAGCGCCGCCACTGCGCATCGGTGTAGGGCAGCAGCGCGATATGGCCGTCCAGCGTGCGGTAGGGGCGGCGCTGCGGCGACAGCACACGCCCGTATCCCATGGGTCCGCGCGGCGGGTCGAAGGTGCGGCCGCCCAGGTGCTCGATCAGCGTGAAGGAGACCAGGGTTTCGAACATGGGCACCTCGATGGCCTGCCCCAGCCCGGATTTCTCGCGCTCGTACAGGGCCATGGGAATGGCGTAGGCCACCGCCAGGCCGGCCACCTTGTCCGCGACGATGCTGTTGACGTAGGCCGGCGCGCCGGCGTTGCGGCCCTGCAGGTCGGCCAGCCCGCACATGGCCTGGATGATGTCGTCGAAGGCGGGGCGGCCGGCGTAAGGGCCATCCTGGCCGAAGCCCACCGCCGAGCAGTGGATCAGCCGGGCGTTGCGCGCCAGCAGCGCATCCGCGTCCAGGCCCAGCTTGCGCAGCGCCGCCGGGCGCACGTTGGACACGAAGACGTCGGCGCCGTCGATCAACCGCAGCAGCCGCGCGCGGCCGGCCGCGTCCTTGGCGTCCAGCGTGACGCTGCGCTTGTTGCGGTTCAGGTTGAGGTAGGCCGCGCCCATGCCCGGCGAGGCCGCCGGCGCGGAGGCGCGGAACACGTCGCCCTCGGGCGGCTCCACCTTGATCACGTCGGCGCCCATGTCGGCCAGGATCTGCGTGGCGTAGGGCCCCATGCCCACCGTGGTCATGTCGACCACGCGCACGCCGGCCAGCGGGCCGCCGCCGGCCGGCGCAGCGGGTCCGCTCATTGCCCGCCCCGCTCGCGCCGCCGGGCCAGGAAGGGCGCCATGTATTGCCGCGGCTCCGCGGTGGCGAAGGAGGCGCCGAACTGCTCGACGCTGCGGTCCAGCCCGTCCTCGACCGACGAGGACTCCCAATAGCGCAGCAGCGTCTTCTGCGCGCGCACCGCCAGCGGCCCGGAGGCCGCGATGGGCGCCACCGTCCTTTCCACCAGCGCGTCCAGTTCCTCGGCCGGGCAGGCGAACTGCAGCAGGCCCCAGCGCAGCGCCTGCCCGGCGTCTATCGTCTCGCCGGTCAGCAGCAGCCAGTTCGTCGCGCCCGTGCCGATCAACGCCGGCAGCAGCAGCGCATGGATGACCGAAGGCATGCCGATGCGCACCTCCGGCATGCCGAACACCGCCTCGTGCGAGCCCAGCCGGATGTCGCAGGCGGCCGCCAGCTCCAGGCCCGCGCCCAGGCAATAGCCGGGGATGCGGGCGACGGTGGGCACGGGCACCTCGCGCACCGCATCGCACAGTTCGCGCAGGCGGGCGATGAAGGCCCGGCCGCCGGCCTCGTCCAGCTCGGCCATTTCGTGGATGTTGGCCCCGCCCACGAAAGCGCGCTCGCCGCTGCCGCGGATCACCAGCGCGCGGGCGTCCTGCCGCGCCGCGATCCAGCGCACGGCCCGGGTCAGGCCCAGCGTGACGGGCGTGGCCAGGATGTTCAGGGATCTGGCGTCGCTGATCCGCAACTCGTACACGCCGCGCGCATCGCGGCTGATGGCGCTGTGGGGAAAAGAGGGGATGTCGGCGGGCATGCGGGCGTCTCCATGGTTGTGATCCACGGGATGCTAGGCGCGGCCCGCTTATCGCGGCAAACGAGAGATTTTCATGGAATGAGTCGGGATTGGAATGAATCGCCGCGCTCAGAACCGCCAGCGCGCCTGCAGGCTGGCCGCGTGCTCGCGGCTGCCGCCGCCGAAGAAAGCCAGCGTGGCCTTGGGCCGGATGTCGCCCTCGGCGTGGCGCCAGCCCAGGCTGGCCTGGATCGCGGCGCTGCCCGCACCCAGGTCCAGGCCGGTGCGCGTGCGCAGGCCCAGCGTGCTGCTGGTCACGTCGCTGCGGCCCTTCCCGGCGTGCAGGGCGGCGCTGCCGCCCGACTCGCGGAAGCCGTCGGTAGATTGGCTTGCAGTCGGCCAGCTCGTCCCAGAGGGCATGGATGGAATCGTGCATGGAGTCGTCGGCAAGCATCGCATGTCCGCCCTGGCAATCGGGCCGAGGCCCCCAGGGGCCTGTCCAAAGCCCCGGGGTAGTCCGGGCGGGATTGCGCACATTGCGCGAAAACAGGGGCAGGCAGGGCCTTGCTTTCCGGATGGCGTTAAGCGCCGCTTAAGCCTGGTGGAGCCTGGTTGAGCTCCGCCCCTATCCACTGGCGCTCCCGCACCAGCCGGGTGGCCACCTCGTGCACCATCTTGCCCGCCACGGCCACCGCCGGCGACGCCTCGTCCCCAGCCAGGCTGACCAGCATGTTCTGCAGCCCCAGCCCCTCGTCCGAAATGCGCGCGAAGCCGAGCCCGGGCAGCGGCGGGCGCGCCGCCACGGCGCTTTGCTGGATGGTGATGCCGTAGCCCAGGCGCACGGCTTCCATCAGCAGCCCGAGCGAATCTATCTCGGCCTCCACCCGGGGCACGCGGCCGATCTGCGCGAACGCCGCCTCCAGCATCGCGCGCAGGCCGTGCGCGCGGCTGGGCAGCAGCATGGGCTTGTCGGCCACGTCCTGCAGCCTGATGGTCGCGCCCGAGAAACCGTGCGGCGACGTGGGCGCGCAGACGGCGAACAGGCATTCCTTGAGCAGCGGCACGCAGCTCCAGCGCTGCGCAGCCTCGGTCTGGAACAGGATGGCCAGGTCCAGCTTGCGGGTGTTCAGCATCTGCGCCAGGTACCCCGAGAAGGCCTCGACCAGGTGCAGGCGCACATCGGGGTAGCGCTCGCGCATGGCCTGCAGCAGCGGGCCGCCCAGCACCGCCGCCGTGGCCGGCGTGAAACCGACGCTGGCCGAGCCGGTCAGCCGCGCATGCCGCGCCTCGCCCACCGCCTCGTCGGCATGGCGCAGTATCAGTTGCGCGCGCCGGTAGAAGGCCCAGCCGGCCGACGTGGGCGAAGTCCCCTTGACCTGCCGCAGCAGCAGCCTGACGCCCAGCTCATTTTCCAGGCGGGCGATCTGCTGGCTGAGCGCGGCCGTGGCCACGCCCGACTCGAGCGCGGCCTTGCCCATGGAGCCCAGCTCGACGATGCTGACGAAATACCGCAATTGCCGTAGTTCCATACGCGCCTCGCCGGCCCGGGAAGAAAGTGGCCCGCAGGCCTACGCGCCGGAGGCGTCCCCCGCGGGACCCGGCACGACGGGGCATCCTTCCTGGCCGGGCGTATCGGCCCAGGCCTGGAAAGTCGGAGACGGACGGACGGCGCCGCTGCGCATCAGCCCGAGCCAGATGTCGCAGGCGTCGATGAAGCGGTTGATGCCGCAGGGCCACAGCGCCAGGCTCAGGACTTCCACCATGCCCGTCTCGGCGATCCCGTCGGCATAGCAGGCGCGTATGGCCTGCTCGACGCCCCAGTGGTCGGCGCGGGCCGCGTGCGCCGACAGCAGGGCCAGCTGGGCCAGTTCGGGCGGCACGCCCTCGAAGCCCGCGATCAGCGCGGCCACCGCGCGCCGGTAGGCGTCCGGCGCGGCCACGGCGGGGAAATGCGGCTGCCAGTGCTCGTGCAGGAAAGCGAAGGTGGGCGCCCCCGCGGCCCAGGCGGACAGGCGGAAGGCCGCTTCGGCATGGCGCTGGGTGGCGCCCGAGTCGTAGAACAGCTTGACGTGATGGGTGCCTATGGCTTCACGCGCCGTGGACAGCAGCACGACCCAGACGAACTCCCGCTCGAAGTCGCTCAGGTAATGCCTGTCCTGCACCAGGGTGCGGTAGAACGGGCCGTAGGCATCCTGCAGCGCCGGCAGCGCGGCGGCGAGCGCCCCCTGGTGCGGCAGCAGATAGCCCCTCTGCTGGCGGAAGGCGTCCAGCCTGCTGCGGACGACTTCCGGCGACGACATGCCTGCTTCCTTTTCCATGCGGAACTCCGGCTGATGCGACGTGAAAGGCCGCCCTTGCAGCGCAAGGGCGGCTCCTGCCCGGGCGCGCCTACTCGAGCGTGATGTTGGCGCTGGCGATGACGGCGCTCCAGCGCGCGCGGTCCCGGTCGACCATCGCCTGGAAGTCCTGCGGCGTGCCGCCCAGTATCTCCATGCCCAGCTCCGTCATGCGCGCGCGCAGGTCGGCGTCGGCCAGCGCGTCCCGCAGTGTACGACTCCAGGCGTCGAGCACCACGGCAGGCAGCTTGGCCGGCGCGACGATGCCGAACCAGTTCGTCACGCTGTAGTCGGGCAGCCATTGCCTGATGAGCGGCACGTCGGGCAGCGCCGGCGCCGCGCCGTCCCCGGCGAAGGCGATGGGCCGGATCTGCCCGCTGCGCAGCTGCGGCAGGAAATCCGGCATGTTGCCGATCAGGAAATCGACCCGGTTGGCCATCAGGTCGACCATCGCCTGCGAGCCGCCGCGATAGGGCACGTGCACGATGTCGATGCCGGCCTGGCTGCGGAACAGCTCGGCGGCCAGGTTGGGGGCCGAGCCGATGCCGGTGGAGGCGTACGACAGCCGGCCCGGATTGGCCTTGGCGTAGGCGATCAGTTCCGGCACGGAGGAGAACGGCGCCTGCGGCGACGCCGCCAGGATCGAGTAGATGCCGGCCACGCTGGAAATGAGCGTCAGGTCGCGCTCGACGTCCAGCGGCAGCTTCAGCCCCCGCAGCTGCGAGGAGATCGTCAACATGCCCATGGTGGCCAGGCCGATGGTCTGGCCGTCGGGAGCGGAACGCGCCACGGCGTCGGCGGCGATGAAGCCCCCGGAGCCGGTCCTGGTCTCCACCACCACGGGCTGGCCCAGACCGGGCGACATGGCCTGGGCCAGCAGCCGGCACAGCTGGTCGGCCGCGCCGCCGGGGCTGAAGCCGTTGACCAGCTTCACGGGCGCGGTGGGCCGCCAGGCCGCCTGCGACGCGCCTGCCGCCAGGCCCGCGGCGGGCAGGCACGCACCGGCCAGGCCCAGCTTGAGCAGCGAACGCCGCCGGTTTTCCCTCGTCGACATGATGCTTCCCCCTGTTCGTTATTCGGTTCGTGATGTCCGGGCGGGCGCCCGGCGAAACACACTATAGGAAAGGGCATCTCCCGCTTCAACGCGAGAATCCGGATAGGGCCTTAAGTTTCCGTGAAGACCTCGCGGGCCTGCCCTGGCCTTTATTCCCTGAGCCCGGCCGTAGCGGGCGGCTTGCATACGCCACATTTGTCATATTTTGGCTATAAGTAACTTGTGGTTACCAATCATGGCAGTCTCCCATCTAAGGGTTTCTCCCTGTCCGGCCGTAAGGGCATGCACGCCATCCAGGCGTGGCAGCGCCGGCCGGCACAACCGCCCGGCGCGCAGCCGCGCCCCGATCCCATGGCGCATGACTTGTGTCTGCGGGGGATAACACCGAATGAAATTCGCTGATCTGAAAATAGGCGCGCGCCTGGGCGCGGGCATCGCCGCGCTGCTGGCGCTGCTGATCCTGACGGCCGCCATGGGCGCCTGGAGCCTGCTGCGGCTGGAACGGGCCAGCGGCGATATGCGCGACGCGCTGGAGCGCGCCAACCTGTCCACGGAACTGCAGGGCGTGCTCAACAGCCACGCCGTGATGGTCACCGCCTTCCTGCGCAGCGCCCCGGCCGACGACGCCGAGAAAGCGCAGATCGAGGCCCGGTTCGCCGCCTCGGCCAAGCGCGGCGGCGAGCTCCGGCAGGCGCTGACCGACCGCATCCGCACCGAGGCCGGCAGGCAGATGCTCGCCAAGGTCGGCGAAACCTCCACGGCCTTTCGCCAGGTGCGCGACGAGGTCATGCAGATCAAGGCCCGCAACGACCCGGCCGACGCATCCCGACTCGACGGCCTGATCGCCGGCAGCCTGCTGCCGCGCATCGACGCCTACCTGGGCGCCCTGAAGGAACTGGACGACGGCCAGCGAGCCATGGCGCAGGAAGCCGCGGCGCGCGCGCACGGCGCCGCGGCCTCGGGCATGGCGATGCTGGCCGCCTTCGCCGCGGCCGCCATCGCCGTCGGCGTGCTGCTGGGCTGGCGGCTCACCCGCGGCATCACCCGCCCCATCGGCCGGGCCGTGCGCATCGCCGGCACCGTGGCCGCTGGCGACCTGTCGCAGCGCATCGACGTGCTGTCCCGGGACGAGACCGGCCAACTGGCCCAGGCCCTGCGCGACATGAACGACAGCCTGACGCGCACCGTGCGGCAGATCCGCCAGGGCGCCGACGCGATCTCGTCGGCCTCCGGCGAGATCGCCGCCGGCAACCAGGACCTGTCCGCCCGCACCGAGCAGCAGGCCGCCGCCCTGGAGGAGACCGCCGCCACCATCGAACAGCTCGCCGCCACCATCAAGAACACCGCCGAGAGCGGCCGGCAGGCGCGCGACCTGGTCGCGCAAGCGGGCACCATCCTGCAGCGCAACAGCGACATGATGCAGGCCGCGACCCGGCACATGCAGGGCATCAGCCAGTCGTCGGACAAGATGTCCGAGATCATCGCCGTGATCGAATCCATCGCCTTCCAGACCAACATCCTGGCGCTCAACGCCGCGGTCGAGGCCGCCCGCGCCGGCGAGCAGGGCCGCGGCTTCGCCGTGGTCGCGGGCGAAGTGCGCACCCTGGCGCAGCGCAGCGCCACGGCCGCCAAGGAAATCAAGGACCTGATCAGCGATTCGGTGCGCCAGATCCAGGAAGGCCGCTCGGTCGTGGAATCGGCCGACTCGGCCATGCAGGACATGGTGGCCAACGCGGGCGACATGGGCCGGCTCGTCAGCGAGATCGCCCAGGCCGGCCAGGAGCAGCACGACGGCATCGAGCAGATCACCCAGGCGATCGGCCAGATCGACTCGGCCACCCAGCAGAACGCCGCCCTGGTGGAACAGGCCGCCGCGGCCGCGAGCGCTTTGCAGGACCAGGCGGCTGAACTGGTGCGCGCGGTCGGGGCATTCAGGCTGGTTGCCGGCGAGGTGGCGGCGGGCAGCCGCCAGGGCGTCCCCGCGACAGGCGCGCGGCTGGCGCTGCTGCCCGCCGCCTGAAGGGCGCGTACTGCGCGGGCAGCGGGGATGGGCGAGCCCGGATACGGGTCCGCCCAAGCGCTGGCCAAGAGCCTCCGAATAGAAGAAAAGTCCAGGCAACGAAAAACCCGCCTTCTCATACGAGAACAGCGGGTTTCTGGGACGACCGGGGACTTCCCGATCTTCAATCTTGGTGCCGTCGGCGAGACTCGAACTCGCACAGCTTTCGCCACTACCCCCTCAAGATAGCGTGTCTACCAATTCCACCACGACGGCGCGCTTGGAAAAGCTCGATATTTTAGCATGCCTGGCATGCTGGCCAGCCGTCCCGCCCTACCCCTCCCGCGCCCCGGCCAGCCACGCCGGCTCCACCCTCCCCGGTTCGATCTGCGACAGGATGTGCAGGCCGGCGTGCCAGAGGTCCTGCTGCACGGCCCGGCGGGCAGCCTCGGCGTCACCGGCGCGCACGGCCTCGATTACCCGCAGGTGCGGGTGCACCGACAGGGGCTGGAAGCCGTCGGTGTACAGCAGCCGCAGCGACGGCCCGCAGCGCAGCCACAGGGAACGGACCAGCTCGCCCAGCACCGGCATGCGCGCCGACGCGACCAGCTCCCGGTGGAAATACTCGTTCTCGAACAGGGCCTGCTCGACCAGGCGATCGGCCTTGCAGCGGACCAGGCGCTCGTGGATGGCGGCCAGCTCGCCGGCGATCGCCTCGCGGTCGTGCCGGCCGGCCGCGACGGCGGCCGCCGTGCCTTCCAGGGTGACGCGCAGGTTGACGATTTCTATATAGGTGCCGGCGGTGATCGTCGGCACGCAGGCCACGCCGCGCTCATCCAGTTGCAGGGCGCCTTCGGACACCATGCGCTGGATCGCGTCGCGCACCGGTGTGGGGCTGATGCCGAACTCTTCGGCCACGGTGCGGTAGACCAGCCGCCGCCCCGACTCCAGGCGTCCCTGCACGATCGCATCGCGTATCTGCTGATAGGCGATGTCGGACAGGCTTTGCGGACCGGCGATGGGACTGAAGGGCAACGTCATGGCGGATGCGGTCGCCGCGGCGGCGCGCCATGGCGGCACCGGCGCGGGGGATGGGCGTATCGGGGTCCCGCCGCTCGGGCGGCGGGACGGACGCTAATATAGTTCAATTGGTCATGCGCGGCAGGTTGGCGGCCTTGATGGCGGCGCCCATTTTCTGGTAGCCCTCCTTCAGCGCTTCGAGATACTGCGCGCCGGTCAGGCCGGCCGGATCGACCCCGGTTCCGGCAATGCGCTTGGCGACATCGGGCTGCTTGACGGCCGCAAGGCATGCGGACTGCAGCCGCTCGACCGCGTCCGCGGGCGAACCGGCGCGCACCGCCAGCCCCAGCCACGAATCGACGTCTACCGGGTAGCCGGCTTCGCGCAGCGTGGGCACGTCCGGCTGCTCGGGCCAGCGAATCGGGCTGGCCGATGCCAGCAGGCGCAGGCGGCCGCTTTGCACGTGCGGCATGATGTCGGACGGGTTCTGCACCATCGCCTCGATGTGCCCGCCCATCAGCGCGGTGGCCACTTCCCCGCCGGACTTGTAGGCGATCTGCTCGAACTTGCCGCCCGTCACCCGGCCGAGCTCCAGCAGCGCGATGACGTTGGGGGTGGACGTGCCGCCGAAGAAAATGCTCTGGCCCTTCTTGGCCGCCGCGACCAGGTCGTCGATGGTCTTGTAGGGCGAGTCGGCCCGCACCGCGATGCCGTAGCGGTAGCGCCCGAAGCCGCAGACGAACTGGAAGTCGTCCATGGTGTAGTTCAGGTCCATCAGGTGCGGCGCGATAGCCTGGGTAGCGTAGGTGACCACGCCGACGCGGTAGGGATCCGGCTTCTGGCGCGCCAGCGCGCTGACCGAGAGCGTGCCCAGCGCGCCCGCGCGGTTGTCGGTCACGACCGGCTGGCCCAGTTCGCGCTCCAGGCCGGAGGCCAGGATGCGCGAGGCGACGTCGGTGTTGGAGCCGGGACCGTAGTTGACGGTCAGCAGCACCTCGTGCTCCGGAAATTCGGCGCGGGCGCTGCCGATGGACAGGGGCAGCGCGGCCACGGCCAGCGCGCAGGACAGGAAATGCGAGGGTTTCACAGCGTGTCTCCTTTGATTTGGTATGGGTGTTCGGGGTGCGCGAAGAAAGGCGCGGATCATCAGTTCATGTACACCCCCCCGTTGGCGTCCACGCAGGCGCCTGTCACGTAGGATGCGTCGGGCGAGACCAGGAACTCGATGGCCGCCGCGATTTCGTCGGGCGAGGCGAAGCGGCGCATCGGAATCAGGGCGCGCGCCTGGTCCAGCAATTCGGCGCGCGTGCTTTGCGTGAGCGGCGTATCGACGCGGCCGGGAGCCACGCAGTTCACCGTGACGCCGCGGTCGGCGTAGATGCCGGCCAGCGCGCGCGTCACGCCGATCAGCCCGGCCTTGGAGGCGTGGTAGTCCAGGCTGGCCGGGGGCACGTGCATCCTGCCCGCGCGCGAAGCCACGTTGACGACCCGGCCGTATCCGGCCTGCGCCATCGCGGGGATGAGCTCCCGGCACAGCACGACCGGCGCGACCAGGTTGATGCGATGGGTGTGCTCCCAGCCGTCGACCGTCACCTGCTCCAGCGGAATGGGGCCGCCGTTGCCCTTGGGCGTGATGCCGGCGCAGTTGACGAGGATGGCGCAGCCTTCCATGCGCTCGCGCGCCTGGCGGCCGATGCGGACCAGTTCTGCCTCGCTGGCCACGTCCGCCTGGTCGGCATGGACGGCGGCGCCCTGCTCGCGCAGCTGCCGCGCCGCGTCGGCCAGCGCATCGCTGCGGTCCACCAGGTAGAGCGCATGGCCGCTGCGCGCCAGGCGCGCCGCCAGCGCGAAGCCGATGCCGCTGGCCGCGCCGGTGATCAATGCGGTTTTGCGGCTCATGCGTGCAGGTCCAGGTCGGCGTAGTTGGTGAAGGGCGGAAAAGCGTTGGGGTCGCAGCGAATCTCGATCAGCGTGGTGACCGGGTTGCGCCGGGCCTGTTCCAGCGCCTGCGCGATGTCGGCCGGGTCCGCCACCGCGATCGCTTCGCAGCCGGCGCCGCGCGCGATCGCGCAATGGTCCACGGCGGTGAAGTCCACGGCGGTGGAGTGGGCGCCGAAGCGGACGTTGTCGGCATGCTTGGAAAAGCCCAGGATGCTGTTGTTCAGCACGATCAGCACGACCTTGAGCTTCATGCGGCGGGCGGTTTCCAGCTCGGACCAGACGTGGCCGAAGCCGCCGTCGCCCGACAGGCAATAGATCTGCGCGTCGGGCGCGGCCACGCGCGCGCCCAGCGCCATCGGCAGGCCCCAGCCCAGGCCGGCCATGCCGCGCGGCGTCAGGAAGCGCTGGCCGGCGCGCCTGGCCGTCAGATAGTTGACGGTCCAGAACGACGAATAGCTGGCGTCCGAGACCACGATGTCGTCGGGCTCCAGGATACGGTCCAGCTCGCGCATCAGCCGCTCCGGCCGGATCGGCGAGGCCGTCGATTCGAGCACCGCGCGCGCCTCTTCCTGGTGGCGCGCCTTGCCCTCGCGGATGCGCGCCTCGACCGGCCGGCGGGCGGCCCGGCGCTTGGACAGGTCCACGCCTTCCAGCACGCCGACAAGCGCGTCCAGGGTTTCGCGCGCATCCCCCTGCAGCCGCAGCGCCTCGTAGTTGCGGCCGATTTCCAGGCTGTCGATGTCGATGTGGATGTAGCGGGCCTCGCCCGGGTATAGGGTGTAGGAGTCGGTGCCGTTCTGGTTGCTGCGGTTGCCCACCAGCACGACCAGGTCGGCCTGGGCGATCAGGTCCCGCTGATAGCGGGTGGGGCTGTTCACGCCCATGGCCGCGCCCACCACGCCTATGGTCAGCGGATGCGTGTCGGCGACGGCGCCCTTGCCCATCATCGTGGTGGCCACGGGCAGGTGCGCCGTTTCCTGCAGGCGGGCGAGCGCCTGCTGCGCGCCGGACAGGTGCACGCCGCCGCCGGCGATGACCACCGGGCGCTCGGCTTGGGCGATCAGTTGCGCCGCCTCGTCCAGGCGGGCGCGGGGCGGCACCGCGCGGTCCAGCGGGAAATGGCCCAGGCAAGCCTTGCGCGCCGGGGGTGGGCCGGGCTCGAGCAGCATGTCCGCGGGCAGCATCAGGGCGACGGGACCGGGCCGGCCCGACGCGGCGATGGTGAAGGCCATGTCCACGTAGTCCTCCACGCGCGAGGCCACGTTGACGACGCGGGCCCATTTGGTCACGCCGGAGAACAGCGCCAGGTGGTCGTATTCCTGGAAGGCGTTCTTGTCGGTGAGGTTGCGGTTGACGTCCTGCACCAGCGCGACCATGGGCGTGGACGCCTTCATGGCCTCGCCCATGGCCGCCACCAGCAGCGTCGCGGCGGGCCCGTTCTGGGCGGCGACCACGCAGACCTTGCCGGAGATGCGC